>JAEEGL015736459.1_pt1 | contig 17158 bp, 12 predicted proteins | sample 9134231 | NCBI WGS metagenome assembly JAEEGL01 (sample SAMN16246548, study PRJNA631951) | gut metagenome | biome: gut microbiome; feature: rumen; material: fiber-attached | host: Bos | place: Iran: Karaj | collected 2018-10
ACCGACATTGGCCGTAGGGGCATAGCGGTTACCGACGTGGGCAGGGGCGGTGACGCTCAGGAGCATCTCCTTGGTATCGCGCTGGAAAAGATCGATCGTTCCGGTCAGTTTGTTGCGCCAGAAGCCGAAGTCGATACCGGCATTGAGCTGCTCTGTCGTCTCCCACTTGCCTCCTTTGTTGACGTACGTGAGGATGGTCGCACCGCTTGCAAGAGCGGGGGTCTTGCCCAGTACATAGTCGACAAAGGTCGGCCCGTTGTTGAACATCGTCAGAATGAAGGCGTTGTCACCGATCTTGTCGTTGCCGATCCGGCCCCAGCCGAAACGCAGCTTGAGATTCTCGACGGAGTCGCCCTTGGGGAACCAGGGTTCGTTGTCAATGCGCCAGGCGGCGGCCACCGAAGGGAAGAAGCCCCAGGGGTAATCCGCGAATTTACTCGTACCATCGGCGCGGAAATTGACCGTCAGCATATAGCGACCGGCAAAAGAATAGTGCGCCCGGCCGAGGAAGGAGAGCCGGCGGGTGCGGGATGCCCCGTCACCGGCAGGATTGCGGTCCTCGGTGGTCTGGGAGAGATACCAGTTGGTCTCGATCGGATTGAGGATCTTGGAACCGGATCCGCCGAGGGACTCATACTGGAACTGCTCGAGGGTCTGTCCGACCATCAGGTTGACGCTGTGCTTGCCGAAATCCTGCATCCAGGTCAGGGTGTTCTCCTGAATAATCGTACTGTAACGGGCCGTCGAACTCTCGAGGAAATTCTTGTCGGTCTTGTCGAAATCCGAGACCTTGTAGGCGTCCTTGAAGAGTTTGTGACGGGTATTGGTGAGGTCAAGGCTTATATCCGAACGCCAGGTGAGTCCCTTGACGGGCATAATCTCGAGGAAGATGTCACCGACCCAGCGCTCCGTCTTGTCGGAAGGATGGGAATACTCGACCATCGAAACAGGATTGACGACATTCTTGAAGTTGGAGGCCGCACTGATCTGTCCGCCAAGATCGACATTCTTGGAGGTATTTTTCGCGCCGTCCGGATAACGGACCGGGTCCCAGGGGGCCATCGCGATGGCGGCGGAAAGGACGGAAGCGGCGGGCGAAGCGTTGTTGTTCATCGCATTGCGACCGTAGGAGTACATGAAACTCAGATTCTCGCCGATCCGGAAATATTTACCTATATTATAAGCGGTATTGGCCCGGAGCGTGAGACGGTTGTAATCAGAGCCGATGATTGTACCGACCTGGTTGAACCAGGAAGCACTCAGGGACCACTGCCCCTTGTCATTCCCTCCGTTGACGCCGACATGGTAATTCTGGATGACGGCATTGCGCTTGAACACCTCTTCCTGCCAGTCCGTCTCGATCTTGCCATAGTCCATATTGGACGGATAATAACGGGACTTGCCGATGAGTTTACGCTTGATCCACTCCCAGCGACCTTCCCCATCAAGGATGCTTACCCCGCCGAGAGAGCCATTCGCAAGGAAATGGGCAAACTCATCCGCCTGCATCAGGTCGAGCTTGCGCCAGGCATTCTGAATACCGGCATAAGCATCGAAACTGACGCTGACCTTGCCGTCTGTGGATCCTTTCTTCGTCGTGACGAGGATGACACCGTTGGCGCCCCGGGAGCCATAGATGGCCGTGGCGGAAGCGTCCTTGAGAATTTCGGTGGAAGCGATGTCACTAGGACTCAGATAATTGATATTGTCTACGATAACGCCGTCGACCACAAAGATCGGGGCGCTGTTGTTGACCGTACCGATTCCGCGGATACGGACCTCTGCAGCGGCACCCGGCTGACCGGAGGATGCATTGACCGTCACGCCGGCAGCAACCCCCTGAAGGGCCTGGTCCAGACCGGCGGCAGGGGTTTTCTGCAACTGCTCTCCCTTGACGGAGGCCACGCTGCCGGTGAGGTCGCTCTTCTTCATCACGCCATAACCGATGGCGACGACCTCATCGAGCAGGAAAGCATCAGGCTCGAGAACGACGTCGATAACGGACCGACCTGCTACGGCCACGGTTGTTTCTTTATATCCTATACAGGAAAAAACGAGGGATTGCCCATCTCTTGCGGTAAGGGAATACCTGCCGTCAAGGTCGGTGGATGTTCCCGAAGACGGCGCACCTTGTACATAGACGGCTACGCCCGGAATCGGCTGCCCGTCGTCGGAACCTGTCACGGTACCGCTGATCTTTTCCTGCGCCATGGCGCTAAGACAGAGACCTGCAGAGACGAGCAAAAGACAGATTTTCTTCATTATGCTAGTGATAATTGATTATCAGTCGTTTGGTTTCAAGGGCAAAGTTAGCAGAATAATCGTTCAGGCAAGCGGATTATCACTCACAAAAACACAACAAATAAAGAATAATCATAAAATATTAACTCAACAAATAATTATAGAATATTTGATTTATAATTAATTATATCTAAATTTGTCCTCAACATCATTATTTTTGATAAATACACGCATGCGTCATTCATTGAAGAAGATACTGACAGCTTGCCTGAGCATGATATGCTGGGCCGAAGGGTTTGCAGCCATCCCCCCGATCCGGAATTTCAACCGGGAGACGACGGGCGGAGGCGCGCAGAACTGGGACATCGCGCAGGACGCAGCCGGCGTAATGTTCTTTGCCAACAACGGCGGCGTGCTGGAATTCGATTCCAGGACCTGGACGGTTCACCGGAGCGAAAACGCATCCAGCGTACGGAGCGTCCTCTTCGATGCGGCCGGCGGGAAGCTCTATTACGGCGCCTCGGACGAACTGGGAATCCTTCAGCAGGAAGGCAGCCGCATAAGCCAGCGGGCCATTCCGGAGGCCAGCAACACCTCCGCCGCCGAAATCTGGGACATTCACACCTTCGGAGAAGGCATCCTTTTCCGGGACGCCGGTCATTTCTACCGGTTCAACCACATGGATACGCCCGTCATGATAGATGCCGGCGGAAGGATCAGCTGCTCGGCCAGGATCGGAGGCAATATCCTGGCGGCCATACAGGGAAAAGGCATTTTCAGTTATAACGGCGAACGGTTCTCCCTTCTGCCGGGCACCGACGCCCTGAAAGACTGTAATATCCGCGCCATCGTGGAAGCCGGACCGGACGTGATTATCGTCACCGAATCCGACGGTCTCTTCCAATATGCCGACCTCTCGGTGTCATCCGCGCCCCTGCTCGGAAAGAACTTCCCGCAGGACATCTTCTGCGCCGCGGCCGGGGATACCTATTTCGCCGTCGGGACGATTTCCGAAGGCATCTTCATCCGAAACATCCGGACCGGGGAAATCCTGCATCTCGACAATGGTTCCGGCCTGCAGAAAAATACCGTGCTCTCACTCGCCTTCGACCGGGACGGGAACCTGTGGGCCGGGCTCGACAACGGTATCGACTGCATTTGTCTGAACGCACCGGACTGGCGCGTTTTCGGCCCGGGGGACAACTATGGGACGGGATATGCCTCCGCCACATTCGGCGGCGCGCATTATTTCGGCACCAACCAGGGCCTGTTCCGGAGCGACGGAGAGAAGACCGCCCCCTGCGCCGGTATCCGCTGGCAGGTATGGTCGCTGGACAAGATCGACGGCGTCCTGTTCTGCAGTCACGACAAAGGAATGGACATCTTCTACCCCGACGGCAGTTCAGAGCGTATCCCGCTCAACGGATGCTGGAAGGCAGAACCCCTTCTCCGGCACCCGGGAGCCATTCTCGGATGCTCCTACGACGGCCTCTTCATCCTGGAAAAAACGGCGGGGAAATGGCGCAGCGTCCGGCCGCTGGAAGGATTCTCCCTTGCCAGCAAAGCATTTGAAGAAGACTACGACGGAAGAATCTGGCTAAGCCACCATATCCGCGGGCTCTTCCGTCTCAAACTTTCTGACGACCTGTCCCGTATCGAATCCGTCGAGGCGATGACGACAGCGGAAGGATTCCCGACCGGGCGCAACAATTACCCCAACGAATACAAAAACGCACTCGTTTTCTCCACGGAAGGCGGTTACTTCCGCTTCGACAACATCTCCGGGAAGGCACAGCCGATCGATGAATTAAACGGACTCTTTACAGCCGTCCCGACGGCCGCAAAAGTCGTCCGGCTTACGGATTCGCTGGAAATGTTCTCCTCAGGAGCCATCCAGACGCTTCACTACCTTACCGGGAGCGGAAACTGGGTAACGGATTCGCTGTCGGTACGGCATCTGGCCGGAAAACGTCCGCTCGGTTTTGAATGGACCGAATACATGCCCGGCGAGGGCCTCCTCGTCAATACCGAAGACGGTTTCTCGCTGATCAGCCTGCGGCGTCTTGCGCACAGCACATCCACAGGCGATCCGCATGTTTTCATCCACACCGTACAGATGCGGGCCGATGGCAGGGATTCGGTGCTGTACACCTCGCACCGTTCCGTCACTGACGCGGTGATCACAGTCCCTTACAAGACGTCGTCACTGACTTTTTCGTTCATATCCCCGAATTACCGGAGCGATGCGGCCATCCGCTACAGCTGCCGGCTGGAAGGCTTTGAGAAAGGCTGGACCCAGACAGGTACCTCCCATTCAAAGGAGTATACACGTCTGCCGGACGGGACGTATACTTTCCGCGTACGCGCCCTGGATACCGGGACCGGAAGAACATCCGAAACATCCATCGAGGTCAGTGTCCGGACGCCGTGGTACAAGACTCCCTTTGCCATCCTGTTCTATCTCCTGCTGGCCGCCGTCGGAATCGTGACGCTGGTCCGGCTCATCACCGTGCTGTCCGACCGCCGGGCCGCAGCCATCACCCGGGAGAAGGAAGAGGCCCTCAAACTGGCAGCAACGACCAGCAATCTCATCCGCAAGAACGAAATCCTCACTTCCATAGACGCCGACCTGGAGAATCTCAAGGAATATGTTTCTCCGGGCGAAGGCCGGACGGCCCTCCGGAAAATCCGTGCCGATATCCGCGAGAACATCACACACGACGATGACTGGGACACCTTCCAGACGCACTTCGACGTGGCATACAACAACTTCCTCTCCCGCCTCGGGAAACGCTTCCCCGTCCTGACGACATCGGACAAACGGCTCTGCGCCTATCTGAAGATGGGGCTGTCCTCCAAAGAGATTGCTCCGCTGATGAACATGACCTACCGCAGCGTCGAGATGACCCGGTACCGTCTCCGCAAAAAGATTTCCCTTCCGCGCGAAGAGAACCTTGTCAAATTCCTGCAGAACTTCTGACATCTTTTTATTATATTTGTATCTTGTATGAGATACAGCCTATATGTTTAGTTTTCTGATCAGCCTGGTGCTTCTCGTCCTGGGATATTTCCTTTACGGGAGGTTTGTGGAGAAGGTTTTCTCGCCCGATCCCGCGCGCAAGACCCCTGCCATCGAAAAGGCGGACGGTGTGGATTTTATCAAGATGCCGTCCTGGAAGGTCTTCATGGTCCAGTTCCTCAACATCGCGGGCACCGGCCCCATCTTCGGCGCCATCATGGGCGCCAAGTTCGGGCCGGCATCCTATCTTTGGATCGTCTTCGGCTGCATTTTCGCCGGTGCGGTGCACGACTATTTCACCGGGATGCTCTCCGTCCGAAACGGAGGCGCGGGCCTGCCGGAACTTGTGGGTAAATACCTCGGCAAGGGCACCCGGGCGGTGCTGCTGGTCTTTACGGTCTTCCTGCTGGTGATGGTCGGATCCGTGTTTGTCTACAGTCCGGCCTCCATCCTCGGCGATATGACTTCGGGGTGGTTCTCCGGCAACCGGGAGGCCGCCATCCTCCTGTGGCTCGGCATCGTATTCGCCTATTTCCTCTTCGCAACCCTCTTGCCGGTCGACAAGATTATCGGCAAGGTATACCCGCTGTTCGCGTTCGCGCTCCTCTTTATGGCTTTCGCGCTGATGATCGGGCTCTTTGTCAAATGGCCAGCCATCCCGGAGGTCTGGGACGGCCTGGGCAACCGCACAGGCAATCCGGCCGCCCCCATCTTCCCGTGCCTGTTCATCACCATCGCCTGCGGAGCGATCAGCGGCTTCCATGCCACGCAGAGCCCGCTGATGGCCCGCTGTATGGAGAATGAGAAGAGCGGACGCCCGATCTTCTACGGCGCCATGATTACCGAAGGCATCGTGGCCCTGATCTGGGCGGCAGTATCCTCCTATTTCTTCTTCGGAGGCGGCCAGGCGGAGCTCGGTGCAGAAGGCATCGGCGACGCCCCCCGCATCGTCAATATCGTCTCCAAGGGCTGGCTTGGCATCGCCGGCGGCATCCTCGCCATCCTCGGCGTGGTAGCGGCTCCCATCACGAGCGGCGACACGGCGCTCCGCAGCGCACGGCTCATCATCGCCGATGCCTTCAAGATGGAACAGAAGACGGTATGGAAGCGTTTCGTCATCTGCATTCCGCTGTTTCTGGTGACCGGCCTTCTCGTGTGGTTCAGCATCCGCGACAAAGATGGTTTCGAACTGATCTGGCGTTACTTCGGCTGGTCCAACCAGACCATCGCGACCTTTATGCTCTGGGCCATCACGGTCTACCTTGTCCGCACCCGCGGCAAGCAGTGGTATCTCATCACATTCCTGCCGGCCTGCTTTATGACGGCCGTCGTCACCACCTACATCTGCATCGCCAAGATCGGCTTCAACGTGCCCGCCTCCCTGAGCCCCTGGCTCGGCCTCGGCGTGTTCTGCCTCAGCGCGGTGCTGTTCTATCTGTGGAAATTTGTAAAAAAATCTAAATAAAAGCTTATGTACGACAAAGAAAGAGGGCTGTATGTAGCCCACTGCGACAACGGGCCGATCTCGATACTCGGCAAAATGGCGAACCGCCACGGACTCGTAGCCGGCGCGACCGGAACGGGCAAGACCGTCACGCTCCAGGTGCTGGCCGAGAGCTTCTGCCAGGTGGGCGTCCCCTGCTTCATGGCCGACATGAAGGGCGACCTCTCCGGCATCAGCCAGGCAGGACGCCTCAGCGGATTCATTGAGAAAAGGCTGCCGGAATTCGGTATCGAGAATCCGGAATTCCAACCCTGTCCCGTGCGTTTCTTCGACGTCTTCGGGGAGCAGGGGCACCCGATGCGGGCCACCGTCTCGCAGATGGGTCCCGACCTGCTGGCCCGCCTGATGGACCTCAACGACATCCAGGCCGGCGTGCTGCACATCGTATTCCGCATCGCCGATGACCGGGGCCTTCTCCTCATCGACATGAAGGACCTCCGCGCGATGCTCAACTACGTCGCCGAGCATGCCTCCGAATTTACGACGAGCTACGGCAACGTGTCCTCTTCCAGCGTCGGCGCCATCCAGCGCGCCCTCCTCGCCCTTGAGAGCCAGGGTGCCGACAAATTCTTCGGCGAACCGTCTTTCGACATCTACGACCTCCTGCAGTGCGAAGGCGGCAAGGGTATCATGAACGTGCTCGCGGCCGATAAGCTGATGCTTCAGCCGAAGCTCTACTCGACCTTCCTCCTGTGGCTGATGTCGGAGCTCTACTCCACCCTGCCGGAAGTCGGCGACATGGATTACCCGAAGCTCATCTTCTTCTTCGACGAGGCCCATATGCTGTTTGACGGCACCTCCAAGGCTATGGTCGACAAGATCGAACAGGTCATCCGTCTCATCCGCTCCAAGGGTGTCGGCATCTATTTCGTCACACAGAGCCCGACCGACATTCCCGACAGCATCCTCGGCCAGCTCGGCAACCGCGTGCAGCATGCGCTCCGCGCCTATACGCCGAAAGACCAGAAGGCCGTCCGGACCGCCGCGGAGACATTCCGTCCGAATCCCGCCTTCAACACGGCCGACACCATTATGAACCTGGAGACCGGCGAGGCCCTCGTGTCGTTCCTCGACGAGAAGGGCGCCCCGTCCGTCGTCGAACGCGCCAAGATCCTCTTCCCGCTGAGCCAGATCGGCGCCATCAGCGAGTCGCAGCGCAGCGAGATCATCAAGCGTTCCCGCCTCTACGGCCGTTACGACAATCCGGTCGACCGCGAGAGCGCGTTTGAAGTGCTGCTCGCCGAGAGCGAGAAAGCCGCAAAGGAGGCCGAAGAAGCCCAGGCAGCCGAGCAGGCCGCCAAAGAGCAGGCAAAACAGGATGCCGCTGCCGCCAAGGAACAGGCCAAGCAGGAGAAAGAAGCCGCCAAGAAGAAGAAAGGCGGTCTTGGCAGCAAGATCCTCAAGGGCGTCATCACGGCCGTGACGGGTGCAGTAGCCGTCGCCGCCGGCAACGCCGTGACCGGGAAGAAGACGAAAGGCAAGGACATCGCCAAGCGCGCCACCAAGAACGCCACGACGTCAGTCACCCGGACGATCACCCGGGATATTCTGGGAAATCTGATTAAGTAAAAAAAGTGAAATGTACTTTGCCGTACACCTTGGTCTTTACAAACCGGGGATGTGCGGCAAAGTCGTATTCTCCCGGATGCTCAAGGATGAAGTAGCACTCCGGATGCAGGATATCTGCCGCAAAAACCTTATCGGGGAGGGTATCCAGGCCCTCGAGGGCATACGGCGGGTCCGCGAATACGATATCGAACTTTTCGGTGCAGAGCGGCAGGAAGTCGAAGACATTGGCGCGGACCATCGTCACGTTGTCGAGTCCCAGCCTGCGGGCTTCGGTCTTGATGAATGAAGCATTCTCCCGGGCCATCTCCACGCTGTATACCCGGGCAGCGCCGCGGGAAGCGAACTCGAAGGCAATCGAGCCGGTTCCGCCGAAGAGGTCCAGCACCTTCAGGTCCGCGAATTCATACTCGTTGTCGAGCACATTGAAGAGTCCTTCCTTGGCGAAGTCCGTCGTGGGACGCGCCGCATAGTGCACAGGCGGCTGGATGATCTTCCCTTTCAGGCGTCCTCCGATGATCCTCATAGCTCCTCCACGGCCTTGAAGTAACGATACAGCGACATCTTTTCTTCCTCGGCAAGCGCCGTACGGAAGACGATGGTCGAGACTTCGGGATTGAGCTGGAAACTCTTCATCGACAGGAAGATAAAGTATTCCGCCGTCGTAAAGTCTATCGCATCGAACACATTGCAGAGCTTGAGATTGCCGCCCTGGGCGATGGCGAGATACAGCCGTCCGTCCCGCCAGGACGCCACGATGCGGTTGTATTCGCGGCAGCGGCCCAGATCCCTGAGGACATAATACATTTCCGGCAGGACTTCCACCGGGGCGCCGTCCTTCCGGAGGACGGTCTGGGCGATGACGCGCGAGAGGGATTCGTCGATCGAATTGGAATAGACCAGTACGGCCCCGTACTGCGGCACGGGGATCGTTGCCACTTTGTCACCGTCCCTTACAAAAGACACTTCGGAGAGCGCGGTACGCGCATCCGAAGCGTCAAAGAAAAGTTCCGGGACAAGGGCGACTTTCGGGGTCAGGAGCGAAATCTCGACTTCGTCATACGGACGCTGGAACTCCTTGGTCGTAAAGAGTTTCTCGGCGCCGAGCCAGCCGGAGGAGAAAGCCTCCTCCCCTTCCGCCGTCCGGAAAAAGAACCCGCCCAGGGAAACCTGTACGGAGAGCTTACTCCCAGTTGCCGGCATTATTGTTAGGAGCGGAAACGCTGCCTACCTGCAGGCCTTCGTATTTGTTCTGGTTCTCGCGGTCGGCGTTGAGATTGACGATCAGCTGGTGGTCCATCCCCTTGAGGAGCGACTTGTACGGCATCCGGGCCTCGAAGAGTGGGACATCCACGCCGGAAACCTTCTTGACGACGGATTCCATCAGGACGGAGTCGCCGGAGAACGGAATGAAGGCGAGGGAATCGAGATGGAAGTTCTCACGGCCGTGGAAAAGGGTATCCTTGACAGCAAGGTCCGTAGATACGGAGAAGACGAGATTCTTCTCGCCGGCGTTGTACATCTCCATCAGCTGCTCGTTGGTGATCTTGCGGTTCTGCTTCTTGATCCGGGCGGTATTGGCGACCGCGATGGAATCGTCCTGCGAACCGATCTGCATGATAACCTTCATCTTGCCATTCTCGAAGAAGTCCTTGAGAGAGTCGACGCTCGCGGTGTAGTGGCCGTTGACACCCTTGAATGCCACCTCAAGCGTACGGAGGTCTTTCAGGCGCTGGATGGCGACCGCTTCGCGGGCCTCCTTCTCCTTGTTGAAATTGACGGGCTCCATCACACTCTGGTAGATGAGATAGACAAGAAGGACGGCCAGGAGGGCCAGCAACACTTCGACGATGATTTTAAGCGCTTTTTTCATATAATTTTTTTATTTCAATTTTCATTGTCGGACAAAGTTAAAAAAATCATTTCTCAAATGCAATTATAATTTGTAAATTTGCACTTCGAAAAGATAATTATGCGAAGCATCGGGACAGAACAAATCTGCACGCTGCGCCGCTCGCTGGAGCGTGCCGGCCGGAGTGTCATCACTTCCCACGTACATCCCGACGGGGATGCCGTGGGGAGTTCTGTCGCCATGCTCTCCTACCTGACGGAAATCCTTGGCAAAGACGCCTGCCTCCTGCTTCCCGAACTCCCCCCCGCGAACCTCGCTTTCATCATTCCGGAATCGCTCCGGGACCGTGTTTTCTACGGGCCGGAGAAGGCCGGAGAGGCTGTCCGGGGCTGCAGTCTCCTCATCTGCATGGACTGCAACGGATTCTCCAGGACCGAAGCCCTGGCTCCATTCTTTGAGCAGGTTGAGGCGACCCGGATCCTGATCGACCACCACGTGGGGCCCGAAACGGGGCAGTTCGACCTCGTTTTCTCCGAAACGGAGATCTCCTCCGCTTCCGAGCTCGCGTACTACATTCTCAAGGCGCTCGGACAGCCGCTGCCGCCCGCCTGCGCCACCGCCCTGATGGCCGGCATGACCACGGACACCAACAATTTCGCCAACTCCGTCTATCCTTCCACGCTCGCGATGGCCGCCGACCTGCTCGCGGCCGGCGTCGACAGGGACTATATCCTGGACCAGCTCTACCATCAATGCTCCGAGAACCGCATCCGCCTGATGGGCCACGTCCTCTCGGACCTGCTGACCATCACGGAGGAAGGTGCCGCTTATATCATTCTCCGGAAGGAGGACAAAGAGCGCTACCGGATCACCGAAGGAGAGACCGAGGGTTTCGTCAACATTCCCCTCACCATCGGACGGGTCCGTATCAGCGTATTCATCAAGGAAGAAGAAGGCCTTTTCCGCGTATCCATCCGTTCCAGGAAAGACGTTTCGGCCCGGACGCTGGCGATGCGTTTCTTCCACGGAGGCGGGCACGAGCAGGCCGCCGGCGGCAAGATCCTCTTCCCCGAAGACATTCCCGGCCCGGAAGCCGCCCGGGCTTACCTCGCCACCATCCTCAAACAGTTCCTGTCATGAAAAACCGGCTCCTCATAGGGTGGCTGCTTCCGCTCCTCGTTTCCTGCACGGGACAATCCCTGCAGCAGATCTATGATGCGCAGGAGAAGAAGATCGACGCCTTCGTAGCAGCGCAGGCCAAAGACGACAAGCGCGTCGAATACAACGGCGGATCGGTCCGCGTCGTCCTCACCGAAGGCACGTCCGAGCAGGTGCTCTCCCCTTCCGGGACGGTCTCGTTCTACTACGCGGGATACGTCCTCTCCGGGAGTTCCGTTTCCCGCAACAACCTTTTCGCCACCAACAGCAAGGATATCGCGGATGCGGCCGGCTGGACGCTGTCCGACGAATCCATCTACGCCGTCACGACCGTTTCCCTTGACGAAAAAGACCTTCTGAAAGGTCTGCGCAACGGTCTTGTCGGCGTCAAGGAAGGAGAAGAATGTCTCATCGTCTTCTCCGGCAAATACGGCTATGGCAAGAAAGCCGCCGGCACGATTCCGCCCAAATCGGCGCTGGTCTATCAAATCTGGGTAGAAAGCATTTCGAATGACTGAGATTATGAGAAGATACATCATACCTGCACTGACCGCCGCCCTCGTGCTGGCGGGATGCGCCAAAGAGACATCGACCGACACAGCCTCCGCCGCCAAGACGTATTTCCAGTCCTGGCTGCAGGTCCATTATCCCGATGCCGAGCGTGCCGGCAACGGCATCTACATCCTGGAGGATACGCCCGGAGACGGGGAGACGGCCGACATCTACACGAATCCCTATGCTTTTGTAGATTTCACCGTCACCGACCTGGACGGCACCGTCGCCAGCACGACGGTTGAATCCGTCGCCAAGCGGGTCGGCAGCTACAGCGCCGCCAACCGCTATGGCGAGCGCGCCTGGTATGTCCACGATGGCTATGACGGCGTATTCGCCGGGGTCGAAGACATGATCCGGGACATGAGGATCGGCGGCACCCGAAAGGCCGCGATCCCCTACTGGCTCTGCACGACAGACCGCTACAACAGCGAGGAGAAATACCTCAAAAATGTCACGTCCGGCAGCAATGTCATCTACACCATTACGCTTCACAGCATGGTGCCCGACATCAAGGAATACGAAGGGAAACTCCTGGACCAGTATGCCCAGGAACACCTCGAAGGCGCCGACTCCACCCACATCGCCGGCGACGAAGAACTCGACCGCTTCGGATTCTACTTCGTTTCCCGCGGGATCGAACGCGAAGAGGACCTGACCTACACGATGCCCGAAGACACGACAATGTATCTCAATTATACGGGGAAATTCCTCGACGGGAAGGTCTTCGACACCACCATCGAGAATACGGCCAAGGATGCCGGCATCTTCCAGTCCGGCAAGGATTACGCGCCGGTGAAAGTCACCCGGGGCAAACTTTATACAGATGTCACGATGGGCGGGTCTTCCAGCATTATCGCCGGCTTCAAGGCGGGCATCTTCATGCTGCACCCCATGGAGAAAGCCGTGGTCGCTTTCTATTCCCAGCTGGGTTATGACTATAGCGGCAGCGGTTCGGCCATTCCCCCTTACGCCCCGCTTGTCTTCGAGCTCGAGCTGGTGGAGGAGCCCGATTTGACAGAATAGATGAGCGCCGGCACCATACCCACAGAACTCGGCACGGAACGGATCGGCGTACTCCTGAGGAAGTACGCCATTCCTGGTATTATCGCAATGACGGCGTCCTCCCTGTACAACATGGTGGACAGCATGTTTATCGGACGGATGCCGGGGACGGGGTCGCTCGCGCTTTCGGGGCTGGCCATTTCTCTTCCCCTGATGAACATCTCCACGGCACTCGGCACCCTGGTCGGTGTCGGAGCGTCGACGATGATTTCCATCCTGCTGGGGCAGAAGCGCTATGACACGGCAGGTCGTGTCCTCTCCAACGCGGTGACGCTCAACATCCTCGTGGGTGTACTTTTCACGGCCCTGACGCTGATCTGGATGAACCCGATCCTCCGGGCCTTCGGCGCCACGGACAATACGCTCCCATTCGCGCGCGAATATATGATTGTCATCTCCGTCGGCAACATCATCACCCACCTTTACTTCGGGCTCAACAGCATCATCCGCGCCTCCGGGAATCCCCGCATCGCGATGGGCCTGACCCTCTTTACGGTCATCTCCAACGCCATCCTCGATCCGCTGTTCATCTACACCTTCCGCCTCGGCATCCAGGGTGCCGCCATCGCGACCGTCCTTTGCCAGACCCTGGCGCTGATCTATACGCTCAACTATTTCTGCAAACCCGACAATTTCCTCCGGCTGAAGTTCCGGAGTCTTCTCCGCGTCGACTGGAAGATTGCCTCGGATTCGCTCAAAATCGGCATGGCGCCCTTCCTGATGCACCTGGCCAGCTGCGTCGTGGCCATCTTCGTCAACAACCAGCTGCTCAAATACGGCGGCGACCTCGCCATCGGCGCCTATGGCATCAACAACCGGCTCACCTTTCTCTTCGTGATGATCTGCCTCGGCCTCAACCAGGGCATGCAGCCGATCGCCGGCTACAATTACGGGGCACGGTTGTACTCCCGGGTCAAGAAAGTCTATCTCAGGACTGCCTTCTGGGCCACCCTGGTCTGTGCGGTGGGATGCCTGGTGGCGCTGTTCATGCCAGGGCTTGCGGTGCGGATTTTTACCAATGACCCGCCGATGATCGAGCTCGCCGAGCACGGCCTGCGCCTGATGAACTGCATCTTCATCATCGTCGGTTTCCAGATGGTCGCCTCCAACCTCTTCCAGTGCCTCGGCATGGTACGGAAATCCATCCTGATGTCGCTCTCGCGCCAGTTGCTGTTTCTGGTCCCCTGCCTGTATCTTCTGCCGCTCTGGCTCGGGCAGGACGGTGTCTGGATCAGTTTCCCGATCTCGGACGCCCTGGCAGCCCTTCTGGCGCTTGTCCTGATCGTCCGCCTGTTCCGCAAATTCTCCCGTCTCCAGGACGGGGATGATCCTGCCATTCTCGGCAGCCTGTTATGATCAAGGCCCTCATCATATCGGTCCTCGGCGTATTTACCAGTCTCAATACGGTCATCACCAACAGCATGTCCGAAGAGCCCGAAATGAAGCCCGTGGACGTGCTCGTCGATTCGTTCATGCAGGCCTGGCATATCCAGGGCGCATCCCTTTCCGTGATGGATCACGACCGGCTGGTCTATGCCAAGGGGTACGGATGGGCCGACAGGGGCCGCGGCGAACGGATGGAGCCCGGCAGCCTGCTGCGGCTGGCCTCCGTCTCAAAGCTCATCACCGCCGCCGGCATCATGAAACTGCAGGAAGAAGGGCGCCTCTCGCTGATGACGCCCGTTTTCGGGCCTTTCGGTATCCTGAACGAATACGACAGATACATCTCCGACGATAACTATTATCTGATCAACATCGAGCATCTGCTCCGGCATCAGGGCGGATTCTCGTCGGCGAAGGCGGACCCGATGTTCTCCGCCCTCAAGATCATGGAGAAATATTCGCTCGAAGAGCCGCCCTGCGATTCGACGCTCACCCGCTGCCTGGTCGGCGAGCCTCTGACGTTCGAGCCCGGGACGGCCTCGGAGTACTCCAATTTCGGATACCTGCTGCTGTCGATGATCATTGAAAAGGTAACCGGCCAGTCCTACGAAGATTATATCCGGACCTGCATTCTGGAGCCCTGCGGCTGCTTTGACTTCCATATCGCCGGAAATTACTATGAAGACCGCCACCCGGGCGAAGTGCGCTATTATCCGCCCCGGACCTGGAGTCTCACGGATGATTATCACGGGAACGGCGACAAGGTCGAGCGCTGCTACGGCGCCAGCGACATCCGCGGGCTGTCCGGGTCCGGGGCCTGGGTCGGATCGACGGTGGAACTCGCCCGGTTCATTGCCTCGGTCAACGGCCTCTTCGGCGTTCCGGACATTCTCTCCCTCGCAAGCATAGGGCGGATGACGCAATACATCGACGACGACACCTTCCCCCTCGGCTGGCTCAATGTCACCCCTGACGGGGAATGGCGCCGGACCGGATCCTTTGCCGGCACCAACGCCCTCATCAAATGTTACCCGGACGGGCAGTGCTGGATTCTGGTCTTCAACACGAGTACCTGGAAAGGATCGTCCCTCGCCAGGGAGACCGTTACGATCTTTACCCGGGCGAGGGACATTCTGCAAGGCGCTTTGCCGACTGGCAAAGATTTATTTCTGACACCTCGTTAAAAAATCAGCTGATTCTTTATTTTGCAAACATTACAGCCTCAGCAATAGAGTTCAGTTTGGTGTCGACGGTGTCGCCGCGGCTGGCGAGCACGCACGGTGCCGTGGTGCCGACGAGCATGCCGGCCTGACGGACCCCCGTGGCGAGTTTGGAATTGGTCTTCCAGAAAACATTGGCCGATTCGATATTCGGGAACAGGAGGCAGTCGGCATCACCGGCGACGGGGCTGACAAGCTTCTTGATCTCGACGGATTCGGGATCGATGGCGACATCGAGGGCCAGGGGACCGTCTCCGATGCAGCCGCGGATCTGACCGCGGTCAGCCATCTTGGCGAGCATGGCACCCTCGATGAAGACGGGCATCGAATCGAGCATCTGCTCGGATGCGGCGATAAACGCAATCTTCGGCTTGGCGATGCCGAAGCTCCGGGCGACCTCGACGAGGTATCCGGAAATCTTGACCTTCTGGCGGAAGTCCGGAAGCGGAATCACGGCCATGTCGCTCATGAAGATGAGCTTCGGATACTGCGGATTCTCGATGACGGCTACGTGGCTCAGGACGCCCTTCGGAGGAAGGAGGCCGGTCTCTTTGTTGAGAATGGCGCGGAGGAATTTGTCGGTCGAGCAAAGCCCCTTCATCAGGACGTCACCCTCGCCGTCGTGCACAATCTGCACGGCCTCGGCGACGGCCTTGAGCTCCACGGGATTGTGACGGATGTCGAACTTGGCGGGGTCGATCTTGTTGTCTTCGCAGACCTTCTTGATGACGGCCTCGTCACCGACCAGGGTCACTTTGACAAATCCGAGGTCCACGGCCTTGGAGCAGGCCTCGATGGTGTGTGCGTCGATCGCCCAGGCAGCGACCATTCTTTTGCAGATGCCGTCAGCCTTGAGCTTGGCATACAAGTCGTTGAAATTCTTGATCATATCGGTTGTTAATCTTGTTGTTCGAGTACCAGGTGCATGGTGTCGCGTGCGATGACAAGCTCCTCATTCGTGCAGATGAGGGCGGCCTTGACAGAAGAATCGGGCGTCGTGATGATGGCGTTCTCCTCCCAGGCGGTGTTGGCTTCGTAGTCGACCTTGAGGCCGAGGTAGGAGAAGTTCTCCAGCACGCGGCGGCGCAGGCGGCCGTTGTGCTCGCCGATGCCGCCGGCGAAGCAGATCAGGTCGACGCCGTTCATCACGGCGACGTACTGGCCGATGTTCTTGATGATGTCGTAGGTCAGTTTATGGAGGACCAGCTTGGCCTTGGGGTCGCCGGCGTTGGCCAGGGCGTCGAGGTCACGGCAGTCGGAGGTCACTCCGCTGAGGCCCATGAAGCCGCTCTTGCGGTTGAGGATGGTCGTCATCTCGTCGGGCGTGCAGCCGAGCTTCTTCATCAGGTAGAGGACGGCATTGGCGTCGATGTTGCCGACGCGGGTACCCATGATCATGCCCTCAAGCGGGGTGAAGCCCATCGAGGTATCCATACACTTGCCGTTCTGGATGGCGCAGATCGAACTGCCGGCGCCGATGTGGCAGGTGATAATCTTGGAATTGTTGATGTCGAGTCCGGCGAGCTTTGCGCCCTGCTCGGCCACGAACTGATGGCTCGTGCCGTGCGCACAGTAGCGGCGGACGCGGGATTTCTCGT
>JAEEGL016248815.1_pt1 | contig 17158 bp, 32 predicted proteins | sample 9134231 | NCBI WGS metagenome assembly JAEEGL01 (sample SAMN16246548, study PRJNA631951) | gut metagenome | biome: gut microbiome; feature: rumen; material: fiber-attached | host: Bos | place: Iran: Karaj | collected 2018-10
CAAGATCATATAAAGTACCTGGATTTCCATACTCGTTGGTGAGGTATGGCATCATTTCATCCAGCACGACCGGATCGATCATGGTTGTCGACGCATTATCTAGATAAATCAATTTAGAACCTTCTTTCCGGCGATTTCCAGCAAAAGCATCATCATCGGTACATCGTCCGCATATACTTCTGCTCCCAGGTATGCGCTCCATAACGATGCGATCTTATATATCAAGTCATCATTACATTGTTCGATATCTACTAAATACATTTTGCAACTATCCATACACGCCTCCTATGCATTTTATTTATTTATGTTGCTTTGCTTAGATTATACACGTTGGTTTACGGCATGTCAAGCGAATTATATAAATTACTTGCTCAAATCTCATTTCTGTCTTAGCTGGGGCGCCTGGGTGGCCCTGCGGCACGCCTGCCAGTTCTTTTCTGCCACTTTGGTGTTCTCTTCTTTCATCTGCCACTACCATTAGTGGTTGTAGCGCTAGTGTTCTGTTCTTTCGACTGTAATTTTCTTGGGATTTATTCTGGGATGCTGAAGGATCATTTCGCCGGCGGCCTGGATACCTTCTTCCCTCTTCACCAAAGCGTTACTTTCGCTAACAGCAAAAGCGTTGTATAAACAACAATTAACATTTGAGTCATTAATAAAAAACCATATTATATAAAGAAAACTATATTAAAACCTTATACTTCAATGTAGATTATATTAAAACTTTATATACAATATATCTTTTATTCCTGCATAGTTGGCACATCTTCGCAGTCAATCCATTCATGGAGGTAGTATTCCTCGCAAAACTCAAGGTTAGATGTATTGTATATTGGATTAAAACCGTCGTGAGAAGGATCGTCATAAATGCTTCCACCAGGCCCGAGGAAAGCCCCCAATAATCAGATAACTCGACCGCCATATCCTGAAGCTTCATAGCCTCCCACATGTTGAGTCTGTAGCTACATACAGCGCCTTCATTATTGTATTCAAAAACATAGAGCTCTTCGTCCGGACAGAACAAATCATTCCCGCGCTGAATCGTATCAAGCATTTCTTTGGCTGATCTAAATTTGTATTTCATATCTGCCTCCTTAATCCCATGGATCACACGCGACAACCTCCCATTCGCCGTCTTTGGTTGGAGCGAACTCGTCCGGATGGGTGTTTTCTGCAATCTCCCATGCCCCCTCCTGGTCTTTTGCATCAACCTCGAGGCAATAATAAGTGGACTCTTTTGCCCATACTAAGTATTTCATTTCGATGTCCTCCTCAAATTAGTTGAATGTCTGTCTGCTCCCAGTATCCAGATGTTGGGTCGTCCTCAAATTCGCCGCCGTCTGCGTCTTTGGCTAGTTCCCATGCTTCTTCTTCTGAGTTCGCCTCAACATCTATAAAACAAAAGCTCACGCATTTTGCCCAAACTCTATATGTTTTCATCATTATATGCCTCCTTAATAGCTCGACAACTGGTTCTTTATAATTGGAATTCCGTTAAATCCCCTTACATTCACAACCACCTCAACATCGTAGTCGCCAGGCACGAGCTTCTCACGCCCGTACGCCTCCCAGAATACGTCGCCAAATTCCTCTCCATTTATAATAAGAAGCGCGAACCCATCGTCGGTGTCGTCAAGCGCGTGAAGGATGTCGGTGATATCGTCGATCCATTTATCGCCTCTGTACCACTTTACTGCGTCAAACCAGATTTTGTATTCACCGTGACCGTTCACGCTTACCTCTGTCGGTCGAAAGAAAAAACTGGTATACAGGTTATCATACTTAGAGAAAACCCGATCGATTTTATAGTAGGTATCTTTGTCACATATGATTTGCACATCGCTATAATATCCCATTAAATCACCTCCACGACCTTATATTTTCTTCCGCAATTCCTTCGCTTTCGATCTTTTTCTGCGGCTGACTTACTCTCGTACAGTTTCATTGGATTTTTGCTAACAAACTGCACAAAACCTCCATCCTTTTTCCGAGAAAAATCCGTGCCAGTCACAAAAAGTCCCGTCTCCCTGTGTTGGATTGCAAACATCTTCGCTCTCCTTAGTTATAAAAGTACGTATTAACCGCGGTGGCTCCTGCGCAGCCCGGTCTGTTGCTTTCGTAACAAATTGACGGGAAATACCCGCAGTACACAAGCACAATGCCGTACGTCCTCTTGAACGTTTGATTAAGTCTTTTGTACCATCTGTCCTCTTTTTCCTCGCATTGTTTCGCGTACCGTGTATCATGCATACTCTCATCGTTCTGCATGTACAGGTTTCTCTCGCATAAGCCGCAAAGCCTGTAGTAGCTATTCATATTCCTTCGAGCCTCATCGTAATCTGCTTCGGTAGGGCTTTTTGTTTTGATCTTAACCAGGTTGTCCAGTTCGCGTTCTCTCAATTGAGCTATTGTCATCTTTGCCATATTCCTGCCTCCATTCAATCGTCAAACATGTAATCAAAGCCAAGAAGCCTGATAGTTCCCTTATCTAGTCCGCACATGTCAGTCAGAACAGATCTGACATAATCAAGTTCGCACACAGCGAGATCGTTGTCCACATAAGAAGCGAATGCATTTTTTACAACCTCGAAATCCTTTTTCAATAGCTTGTATTCCTCGATTTCGTCTTCGTAAATAACCCTGCCATTCTTTTCCTCCCAATGACTGGTTTGCGGATTAAATTCAACGCACCAGTGGCAGTCATCTTCGCCAGTGAATTCTATGCAGCCCTTTTTAGTCACAGCCGCCAGCTTTTCTAAAACCTCGATGAAGCCATCTCTGTAATTCCAATCATCTGGGTGCCAAAGGTATATGCTGTCTTCTGTGTCGTAGAAATCGCACTCGTAGCTAAACCAATTGCAACACAGGTCTTCGATGATTTCGTCGCCAGTTTCCTTGCCAAATATCATTTTTTTCACGCATTCTACGTTCTTCGTGAAAGTCAACCTGCCGGACCCTGTAGCGTGATACCCCATAGCGCACCTCCTATTTAATTACCGAATTTCGAAGCTTTACACACAAATCGTAGAAGTCGTCGAGCCATTCCATAGAGTCTATTGAGCCCCAAACATACTCGTTACTATGCTCGTAATCCGTCAATAGTCTGCATAGCTCATTGTACGTTTCCTCTGGTATCTCTTTAGTTTTTATCCCGTCCACACAGATAGGGCACCACTCCGGAGGGACGTCACCGTTTTTTATCCGATTTTCCTCGATGGCCATATTTGGAATCATCCTGTCGCCCGCGAGCCGACAATTCCCGTTAGCGCAAAATGGACATTTTGCGCAGCCGTGAGTTGTTTCCTGCTTACTCATCATTAAGCCTCCTATCCCTGAAACACTAAATCCTGCCAACCGAACTCGGTAGGTGAGATTCCGAGCTCTATCATATATGGTGCGAGAACACGCTTTACGTCATCTTCGCTCTTAAATTTTCTTTCGTCTCCTTTGAAATTCCACGGGAACCCGGGGACATACATAACGCATTCTTCGCCGTCCTCATCTCTCCCAACACCGTCGAACTGGATTTTTGTTTCTCTGTTAATGACTCCTGATATAGTTTCAGCAAACGTATCATAGGTAAATCGTTCGCGAACCTCCGTGTCTGTATTTGCAGAACCGCCCTTCACTTTTTCGCGTGTGATCTGAAGCCACTCCAGATCACTTTTACATATTGATAATTCGTGTTTCACCATGAATTCGTACATCTTTTGAGCATCTAGATTAGTTGTACGAAACCCATATCCTTCTATGTGATACATTGTCCAGCTCATTTAAATTCCTCCATATATAATTCCCGCTGATAAGATAATAGCGGAGTGGGGCTACCGTATACCAGCAGCCCCACTCCTAGCACAGAAAGGAGTTGCTTATGACTGGCTTCACCAACCAGCATAGGCTAATTATGAAAAACAACGCGCACTTATGTGCGCAAAACCCAACCACGGGGTCGAACCGCTAGTTGGGTATGATGTACCGCAATCCATTGCTACCGGTGAGGCGGCGGATCGTCATGATCTCTTGATCTGGACGTTCCGCCTCCTCTTCGGTCAAGTCAATGCCGTTGTTCTCGGTGAGAACGCCGTGTCCCCTTGCGTGACCCGGCGTTCGTAGCCGAGAATGTTTGACCAACTTCGTACTCTTGTTAAAAACGAAGAGCGATTCTATAATCTCAAGAACCAATCTTCATTGCGGTGAGTTATGCCATGTTTAACCTCATGACCTGCATCGAGGCAATGGATGCGGGTGCGCTTCCGAGGGTACGTTAATTCGCGTTCTTTGTTTGTGGATTTTCCTTATTTTACTGGTTGACTTTGGTGGGGAGTTGTGTTAAACTTTCGCTCTTAGTTGTTCCACTGACCACTCTGTCTATTTCCTCTGAATGTTACAGCTCGCGATGACCGTTTGTGCCGTCGAATCCTGCTCTCTCCCAGTTCGTCCCTCTTTGGTCAAATTGTTACTTTTGTTTACAACAAAAGCATGTTAAGAAACATAATCTACGTTAAATCATGGGTTGATACTCAAGTTATGAAACCCGACCGACAGACCACTCAAATTCCTCGAATGTTGCTGTTGCCAGATTATTCACATCTTTTTTGTATTCTAGGCCGAAATATTCGGTGGCGACGCTGATTTCCGCGCCATTAAAGAAGCTTTCTATATCTGCATTCATAGATACCAGCGCAGCATCGAAGCTTCTAAAAAAACTCGTTATGCTTTTCGCTGGATTGTCCGAACACGGCTGTTTGTAATAAAACAACTGCTCTTCTATCATTTTTCACTCCTTTCGTCTATTGCCCTTCCCAGCCTTTGTCTGATTTCGAAAAGGACATCATTGAGTGTCTTTTCTCTGGAGAAACTCCAGTAGTGACCTGGCTTAAGTAAGTGGTTCGGAATAGAAAATCCGTAGAAGTTATCAACGGCATCTTTCCCAAGTTCCTGTATCTTCATCCCCGCCCACTTTCTTGCCTTATATAGCTCGTATATCTCAGAGTCTTCGTCAGACAGTAATGAGTACATGTATTGCGCATCTTCAAATTCGTTGAACAGAAATTCATCGTGGCATACGAAACATTCACCGCCAAAGCCATTTTCCAGCGCTTTACGCTTAAATGATTCTTCGTCGAACGAATAGTCGTTATTTTCCGCCATTGTCTCGAAGGCAAATTTGCCAGCATAGCTGATAATGTCTCCGATTGTATACCCGTGAGAAACCAACCAATCGAATTGATATCTCCTATACGACTCTTCTATCAGGTCATGCAACCAGTTACTCATTCTCAACCACCTCCACGTTTATCAGCTCGTACACATCAAACTCCACTCCAAAATCATATTGAATATTTGACTGAATGATTGGCATTATGTAGTTCTTGATAAAAAACCACGCTTCGATATCATCGAGCTCATCACCATTAAAGCACTCATCGTACCACTCGCTCTGTGCCAGCACCTCGCTGTTTTCCTGGAGCCAACCGCACAAATACTTTGCGTCAATGCCGAACTTGACCGGGTACTTTCCGCCATTACTCATATTTGCCTCCTATCCCTGTAAGATTTTCTTAATCATGCCCCTGATATCCACATTGAATTTCTCGTTCATGTGGCTAATAATACCGTCGATTGACTCTTCTTCGATACTCGAGTAATAGTTGCGATATCCCTCGAGAACCTGTACATCGCTGATGTCCCACGGCTTCCCATTAACATGGTCGAGCACAAACGAACAAAGCATTGCTTGGAACTGTTTCTTTTTCTTGTGCCCAATTGTAATCTTATTATCCTTATTAAGCATAACGCCCAGATTCCAGTTCGCCCCAGCATTCGATCCGTAACGAGTCTTCTTTGAATTGATGCTAAATGGCGCCTCGAATGACGCAAGCACATCGACGATGTACTGCTCTGCCTGCTTAAAGTCAAAGTCGTACTTCGACGAAACGATAAAATCATCTGCGTATCGCGTATATACGCAATAATTTTTCGCATCTTCCTTGCCGTGCTTCCTGTAGTGAAAATCTCGGAAACCATTGTAGAGTTTATAGTCGACCGGGATCATCATAATATTTGTAATGATGGGGGAAATTGGTGTCCCCTGCGGAAGTCCACCGTCTAAGAACGCGAGGTCTAGAGCTGTTCTCAGCTGTTCTCGCCCGATCTCGTTCTTAACAACCTCGCAAAACGGGAAAACCATGCTAAACATCTTCATTGCATAATCTATAGTCGTACTTCCAAAGAAGTTGCTGAGATCGTATTTAGCAAACCACCGACTCTTGTTTGACTGGTGCCTCTTCACTGCATCAACCGTGCAACGGCCCTTGATGTAGGCAAATGCAGATGTATGATACAGCAAATCCGCGCCGCAATCCTCTTCGAGGATGTCCTTCAGCCTCCTTAACGCGCTCATTAATTCAGGCTCTGGTTTACTGATTTTTCTCAAACCGCCAGACTTTTTTGGAATATAAAACTCACTGTAAAGAGCTTTACGATCAACCTCGTGAAGCTTCTCTGTCTGAGCGTTAAACTCGGTTAACTTTTCGATGATTTGAACCATATCGAAAACCCGCCCGGAGATATGATAAGATGATATAGGATGATACCTGAGCGGTATTTTCTCAACCTCAAAAGTTCTGGTGTTTGTATCGTTGCTGCGAATTAATGATGGCTGCGAACCAGTTCCGAACAACAGTTCGTCTAACGTCATTTGCCTATATATAGGCGGCTGCTTTACTGTGATGTAGTACATATCGTCTCCTTTCCATAGCTTAATCTCATTAATGCTCACGGGCTGGAAGGCAGCAGGTCTTCAGCTCTGGAACCTCCATGTCGTCGTTGGGATTAGGACTTTAGGTAATTTCGAGTTCTTTTCGTAATGGTTTGGGTCATTATCCTCCAAGCTTGATGTTTCTGCTCGTGGTTAATTGCGAATTGGCGTTCCGTGAGGTCTTTTGAACGCTCAATTTAGTTTTCGAGAACCCAACCTGGATGGTGGATCTGTCTCCATCCTCCTTTCCCTGACAATTCCCTTTCGGTCAAGGCGATACCATCGTTTACAACAAATGGCTACTCATATAATATGAGTAAATTGCATTAAGCTATTACTCGTGCATTAAAACGCGTCCAACATTCCGTGGAAGCCGTCGATCTGAACGAATTTCCAGATCCCGTTTCCTTTTGCAAAGTTGATATAGTTATTGACACCTAGTGCGGATACAAGCCTGACTGTTGTGGCTACACCAAGCGTTACGCCGCACGCAGATACCGGCACTTCTTCTGCTGCTTCTTCGTGCGAAAACTGCATAGAGTTCCTAAGGGCCTCTCTATGCTTGAAGTCGGACCAGTCTGCGCCGAAGTGCTGGGCTGATTCGAGAGCCGTTCGAAAATCGAACACGGCTTTTACGAACTGGTTATCGAAATGCTTGTCGACAATCTGCTTTCTGATTTCGATGCTGTCGACGGCAAGGAAGATATATCCTGACAACATTTCACCCTGCCAACCGTTCGGCTTCAGCTTGATCGTGTCTTTAATTTCCGGATTGATATCTAGCAAGATTTCCTGCAACGCATCAACCTTTGACATGCCAACATGGTTCTGTGTAAACATCTGGTTTGCGATATTGTGGTCTTCCACTTTGTCAAAATCCCACAGTGTAAACTTTGTCAGGCCGCATCTGGCCAGGTTTTCCGCAACCGTTGAACCGACAGAACCACACCCGACAATATGGATAGTAGCAGCGTTTTCCTCTGGTTTGAAAAAATCGTATGACTTGTTCAGGTTCATTTTTCTGCTCCTTTCTGTTAACCTATAAGATCATAAACTGAAACATCATAATCGCATTCGTCCTCGTCTTTATCGTCAGATGCGTCACCGTCTTCTGTGTTTTCCTCGTCCTTATCAGACATCATCTGGACAAGAAGCTGAGAGTTGATGGCGAGAAGTTCCTCTGCGTTTACTCGTTCCGTATCTTCATCAGGAACACACGGTTCTGGCTCTTCTTCGTCTTCCTGCTCGTATTCGCACTCCTCATCCTCGTCTTCTGGTTCATCCCATGCGTCTGCATCATCCATTTCATCGAGAACCATATCTTTGTACTCTCCGAGGTCGTAGTCGTCATCGAGTGAATACCATTCTCCGTCGTAGTCGTCGACGCGATACCAGTCATAGCCGTCGTTGTCTATGTTACACATGCCGTCCCTCGCCTCTCTCCACCCTTCACACCTGATTAGGTCTACGAAGTTTTCGTTCAGATATTCATCGTAATCCTCGCCGTCGCGTATATCTTCTACAATGTGTTCGAGTGAGTTCTCATTGCAAAATGAAACTAGGTCCCAGAATGTTGTGACTTCCTCTATGAATTCATCTCTCGTCATGGCGAATTACCTCCCTCCCCAGTAGGATTTTCTCGATTTACCGTTCGACCAGCCCCATTCTGATCTGCCACTGTAATAACCGTATCCGTCCCATATATCAGACTCGACGCCAGAATGCTTGCCAGTATTCCCGCTCTTGTCGGTAGCGCCGCTCTTTTTGTTGGATGTCGTGCTGACGCCGGTCTTGTATGCCTTCTTCACGACCTGCTCTTTAGACTCTTTCACGAAATCCTCAATATCGACGCCAATAATCTCAACATCAACATCCTTCGTCTCAAACAGGATATTTTTCCCGAAGTCATAAATCCTGATTGTCTTATCACCCTTCTTGTTCCAGATCATGAAGATGTAGAACATGTCCCCTTCGAGCTGGTCTAAAATCCTTTCGTACAAAGTCTCATCTACGCTTGACGGCGTAACGCCCATGTTCACGTGTGAATGACCCTGCATACGAATGTTGTTGAACACCTCGTCTTCCTGCTGATACAGCCAATTCTGATACTTTTCTTGGTCTGTTGTCACGGTAGAGCCAGTAACCTCCTGCGGATAAACCATGATGTCGTCTATGATATAATCATCCGCGCCTTCGTCATCTCCGCGGTACGCAATTCCGTGCCACGCGACCTCGTCACTGAACTCATCGACGAGAGCGTTTTGCTTTATCCAAGCTTTCTCGGAGAAGAACAGGGTTGCTCTTCTGTCAATATTCCCGATGTCTCGAGTAAACGTAAATTTGCCGTTCGATAACTTTGCATTCTTCAAAGCTTCGTCAAAATCCCTCTTGATCTCCTCGATCTCCGCATCGGTAACCTGAATATATTTACTCATTGTTCTGTTCCTCCTGTTCTGTGCTTTCGTTGTCGGTTTCCTGCGATTTCAACCATGCGATCGCTTGCTTGGGTCTTACTACGCTGCCATCGGGGAGCTCAATGCACTTATTGTTTCCGTTCTCTCCCTTGCACAAACACGCCATAAATTCTCCCATAACAGACGGGTCGCCGAATGCCAGGGATTTGCATGACGCAACGCACTGGCTTATCGCACCAGCAATATCGTTGTTCCTTAAAAACTCTCTGATTGGTTGCTGGTAGTTGCCGAGACAGGAAAACCTCTGAATATGCCAGTTCGGCATTTCATTGTTAAACCTGCTATCAAATGAATAATAACTCACGCCATTATATGATTCGGAACCAATATCCAGCCTGTACGCAGCGCATGTTCTTATCCTGAGTGTAGGATCGACAAACAAGGCCTTCATCAGCATCTTGAGGTCGTCACGCGGAATGCCGCCTACTCGATACACATAGCTGTTTCCGGACTCTATCATGTTTTCTGCCATTTCAGGATCAAAGAACTCGATATACCCCTTGACTATAAATGTTATTTGTGTTCCGGAAACGTCCTCCAAAAACAGGTTGTCGTTATTTAAGAAGAAGTGCATAACCTCGGACTCTCCTTTGTTGTTTGCGATACTTTCTTTAAGCCCGAGTATCTTGATATTGATTTCCCTCTCTCGCTGAATAAGATGTGCATACTGAGAATTAAGATCTTCCATATCACGTCTAATGCCGCTGAGTTTATCCTCCTCTCTGCAGATGGCGTTTCTCTCATATTCTGTCTCGTAGTCAGCGAGCATAGCTTTGATATACTCAGTCTGAAAATCATGCTCGTCTGCAATTCTTTGCAAACAGTCGAGATACTTCTCCGACGTTTTCATTCGAAGCGACTCAATAAGCTCCATTTCAAGCTCTGTAACACCGTCGTCTTGATTGAAGTACCACGGCATGTACGCCAGAATTCCACATTGGAGATAGTGAAGTATTCTAAGCGTCAGTCTTTCACAGAGCAGAAGAACCTTGCGCTCACTCGGGCTTACATAGCAAACTACGTCTGACCTTTCTTCCTTCCTCATCATGTTGCTATAAAAATCCGTTATCTTGTCGATGCGCACCCACCCCGAGTGAGACCGGACGAAGTTTTCTTCGAAAAGATGTATGAAACCTTTGTTTGCTTCGCTATTAGTACACCTGAAGTCATGTACCTGCAGCATCCCCTTAATGTCTTCGCTAAAAAGCCCGTATTCCCCGAGCGTAGCATCTTCGAGCGACGCATAAGAGTGGCCGCCCTCCAATATATTCACGTCGTACGTTGAGTTAGTGAATACCAGGTTCACCGTTTCCCCCTCGTTCATGCGATGGAAAATAAGTGCTCTGAGTGTTGACAAGAACGATCTGTCACCATTCCACGCATGACCTGTGATGCGCTGAGAGAAAAACCTGTCAGCAGCGTTGTTCGTCAACGGCGTGTGTTCGATGTTTGTATTGAACATTTTTCATACTCCTTTCGTTTAGTTTTTTAAATACCAAAATGGCGGAGGCAGGAGTCGAACCTGCCCATTAATCCTGTCCCGCCAAGAAAAAGAGCGGTCGAAAAACGACCGCTCAAAAGCAAAACTCAGGCGTTGTCCTGCTTGACAACACCGAGCAGATACGCACGATCTCTGATGCCGAAGTCATCAAAGGTTTTGTCCAGATCGCCAGCCCCGAGGGTGGCTCCGTCAAGGGTGGTGATGGTGCGGCTGTAATCCACGCCGGCATCCTCAAGGCAATCACGAAGAGTGGTTGCACTGTCAACGATAACTGTCTCGCGCTTCAGGTTGTTTCCTACTGTAACTTTGATCATCTCGTTACTCCTTTCGTTACTATTGAAACTATGTACGCCATATTAAGTTGTAATAAAGAAGAGGAGCGCTTAGCCGCGCCCCTCTCGAGCGAAGATTACCCGACGATCGTGATAATGTCATCGATTTCCTCGCGCTCCTTCTCGATCTCGCGAACGACATCGGGAAGTTCCTTCTCGAGCTTATTCAGCTTGAGAACGGCGGCACCAATCGCGTCGGATACGTATGCCTTGACATCCTCAACTTCCTCGGGGATGACCATCGTCACCGTCGCCAGCTTATCCTCGTCATGGGACTCACTGCCGAACTCGACGCCGTATTTTCCGACCGTTCCTGCGCCACAGCTGAAACCGATCATGAAATCCGGCTCCTTCTCGGAACCTTCGCCCTTGTACAGTGTCAGAGCATCCGGACGATACTTCTTGATTTCCCTGAGATCGTCAAGAGAAACCTCAGACTTCACCACAACTGCCTGACCTGCAACGATAATTTTTGCCATACTTGGCTCCTTTCATTCCCGACATCGTTCAGTTACTCAGCCTATCCGAGCATCCAACCACACCAACTTGGAGGCGATGTCTTCGTGGTCGTACCGCCGGATAAACCGGCGGTGAGCTATGTATAACGAAAAACCAACCGCCAAAGAAAAGGAGAAAACGGCTGGTTCGTTTACGTTGTATTAATCTAAAAAACTCTCTCGAAGTTGTTTACATCAAAATAGTGATAAGCAAAGGCCGGACAAAACGAAGGGGCGTTATGCTGATAAGTTACAAGAACATAGCACTCATGTTCTTTACCGTCCCACGCTTCGACGATTTCCGTTTCATCTTCGACCCGCATCTCGTCTACTCTCTCACCAAAAAACCCGAGCGTCTCCTCATCAAAGAAATGCCCGTCTGGATTGTTCTCGTAGTATTCTTCAATCAATTTTTCCGGTGTCATAATTATTCATCCTCTCTATCGTCTTCAGCACTTTCAGTCTGTTGTCCTCAGGTAATAGTCAAGGTTGTCGCCCTCAAGTGTGTTCATGCAGTACGCGTCTGTTTCGTTGTAAAGCTCGTCGTAAAGCCTCGCCTTCTCGTCGTCATGACCATAATGCTCAAAGATCTTCCAGTTAAGAGCCATGGTGAGCTCTGTGAGATATTCAACATCGCTCTTCCATTCTTTGAAAGCCCTGTTGTACGTATCTTTGATTGCATCAAGCCCGTAAGCATCTGCTATTGAAAAATCCGTATAGAATGTTGTTTTCGGTTTATACCCCGTCAGTTCTTCGATGTTCCAGTCCATGAGTGTCATAAAAGCCTCCTCTTGTTCCTGTTAATCCATGCAGCAAATCTGAGCTATCTTTCCTTCGAGCTCTGCGTATTTCTTTACGCCAATAGGCACTTCACAAGACGCGTAAACGATATTCCCGAAGTAGTCTGCGTAGAACATTTTGCCCTCTACGTTATTAAAAAAGACAAGTTGGTCGTCGTCCGCCCCCTCGCACATCCATCCGTTCAGGCCAATCGTAATGCCGAGTAACGCTTCGAGCCTTCTGATTTCCTTGATCTCTTCTGTTTGTTCCCTCGTTAACAAGTTCATCGCCAGCCTCGCTTTCTAATAATAATCAACATACTCGTCAATGCCGTCGTAATACCTCTGCCCGTCGTACCCGTTTTCCATTAGCTCGTCCCAGCAGTCGAAGCAAACCAGCCTGTAAGGAATCCCGTAACAATCCCTCGTGAATTCCATGTTGTCACGATTAAGTTCCTTGCCACAGTACGCGCATTTCTTCACATCGATAATGTCCGATACGCTAACATACTCGCTGTCTCCGCTCCATGCAAGAAGTTCGTTCACATCGTCTACGGAAAGACCTCGGTATGTGCGCAGCAATTCACTCATAACCGGAGTGTCTTCTTCCATGTACGTCTTTTTAATATCGTCTACATCAACAAACTCAAGTGTTGTCGTGTCGATAATCATGAAAAATCCCCTCCGTCTCTGCTATTTCCATTGCCATTCGTTGCAGTATGAATCGGGGCTTATCTCCCATTCGTCGCAGTAAATTACTTCACAGCACCTCTTCTCTGCTTCGTCGCAAAACCATTCGCCGTTCTCGGTTTCGGAAAGAGCGAAACAATCAGAGCATCTGCATTTGATATTCTGGCAATTTCCGCAATCCATGATCAACGGTTCGTCGTTAAAATCCTGGTCTAAATACAAGCCCGTCAACAGCTCCATGTGAAGTTCCTCCTCTTATAAACACAGCAGTGCCATGAGTACAGATTTTCCGCCGTATCAAATTCCTCGAGATTGTCGAAGAATGCATCGGAGTCTATGTTGTTTTCCCTCATGATTTCCGACAAGTGATCCTCATATCCCTCGAAGAACATCGCCACCGTTTTACGGTCAATACCGAAACGGTTTTTGTAATCATCGAGATAGTAGCTGCAAAGGCAAATATCCTGCCTTAACTCCCATAGCTGACTCTCCGACAGCTGTGATAAAAAATACTGGTCTTCGCCGTATTCCTCGGCGAACTTTTTATTATATTTGGCCTCAGCCATGACATCATCGCCGCCAGAAAGAAGTGGCGTGATGTTAAGAAGATCACGCATAATAAACCTCACTTTCTTATCACATAGTCACAACGACCTTCAATTCCGTCGATGTAATTGTTGTTAGGATCATATACGAAATAGGATAAAATCTTGGAACCCTTGCGAATTCCTCGCACTCTTTTGTAGCAAACGTAATACCCCATCTCGTCGATACCGTCCTTCTTACGATTGAGAACCGTACCGTTGTCGATTTCCACATAGATGATTGCCTTGCTTTTGCGATGCTCGATCATCTCTGCGGTAAGTTTCCGTGTACTCACAAACTTAACAACCGGCTTCTTTTTTGTTTTTACGGAATAAAAAATCCTTCCGTTTTTCCGGAAGGATGTATCATATTTTCCCGCAACTTTTTTGATACTGTATGTCGGTTTAGTTTGTATTTCCTTTCCATCTCTGGCATCTGCTACATTTACCGTCGATACCGCGAGAACAAAAACCAAGATTACCATCCACCAAGCTGGTCTTCCCCGCATTTTAATCATCCCCCTCCACCATGTCGTCGAACTCGTAGTCTTCGTCTGGATACCCGAGAATTCCCTCGATTTCATATGGATAATCCTCGATAAAAGCCTGACCCTCGTCGTCTACCATATAACACGGGCGGTAAATACCCGAGTCAAATTCGTTTGCGAGAAAACCCAGGAAATGATTTTTAATTGCCTGAAACTCGTCTTGTCCAAACACAGCCTGGCTATACGCGACATCAAGGAAGTTTGCCGTCGCATCGTCAAGTTCGCTTTCCCGCTCGTAAATCCTGTCTTCGTCGTTTACATAATATTCAGAAGCCCTGCCGATAATACCAGCAGCACTCTGGTCGACATAGGTTTCGTAGACATATTCCGCAACCTCGAAAGCCTCGTCTGGGTTAGAGAAGAACTCGTAAACCCCGACATCCTCACCGTCCTGCTCAACAGAAATCTCGAAGCAATCCTCGTCGAGCTCGTCTATGGTAACAAAAACCTTAATTCCCAGCTCTGGATTGCGAGCGATTTCATGCTCGTTCAGAACCAAATCCTCCTGATACTCAATGCAATAATCCCAGAGATCATTTGCATTTACCATGATGTCACACATGTCATTGCTCCTTTCCTTTGAATACCAAAAACCCAGACTAATAATCAAAGTCTGGATAAGAAACCAAGGTACATCTTTTGCTATGTTTCAGTTTATTAACGAATTTCCTCGCAGTATACGGCGAGTCGAATTGCCTCACCAATTTCCTGCCCGAGTTATTGGCTATAAAAACCACGTCGTTAAATCCCGGAAACGGAACTTCCTCGATATACTTCGCCTCGTTCATCATCTGAAAACCTCCGTTTCTTATATGCAAATCCACGATTGTGCTTTCAAAATCCGCTCAATTTCCCCGACCGTCAAATGCATCCTTGGTACACATTTCCAGAAAAGCCTCGCCTGATCGTCGTACCTTTTCCAGAGATACCACATCATGCTGTCTTCTGACTGTGAAGCCCAGATATCCCCGACCTTATTTTCCGCGTCGAGCAAATCCCAATTTCCTCGCTCATTCACGAGCCAAGATTTCCTGCATCGGAATTTGGCATTCTCGATACCGTGTATCTGCCTTGCCAATTTCCCCGCTTCTCTCTTTTGAGTTCGCATCGTATCGTCTTCTACATACATCTCAAAAACCTCGCACTTCTTCGCATCCGATAAATGCCAAGTAGATATTAGTTACGATTTCCTCGCACTGTTCAGGATCATGTGCGTATTCCCACCAAACCTCGCCGATACTCGGGTCTACGCCGATATGGTTTACCGCAATCCCAAACCCTATATCGTCGTCGGAATTATCTGCAAATCCCTCGATATAGACTGAAAGCCCGATGCCCGGCTCAATTTCACGCCGTGCGATTTCCTCTTTTCCTCCGGCGAAAACCGTGTCAATTCCAAACTTCCAAGCTTCTTCGGCTGGTACGATAATATTCCCCATAATCGCCCTCCTGTTCTTTTCTTGAAAATCCCGACATTTCATAGCTCAATAAAGCGCACGGGACGGCGTTAAAAACCTGGCGCGCCCCATGCGCTCTGTCAGTCATGAAATCTTGAAATCCCTGCGGATTACTTGCTCTTCACGCGCTTGTACTCGACGCTGTAAGACTCACCCGTCAGAATGCGGTGGCAGATTTCCTGCACATACTGGCGCATATGTCCATGATTTGCGCATGAAACCTGCAAGGCTTTGCGCCCCTTCTTGCTGTAAATACTCAGAAGGAAGTTGACATCATGCGAAACGGCTTTGTACTCTTCGCCAAGCATCTTCTGAACGATTGCATTCAGGGTCTTGAGAAGATTGGTCTTGCTTGCAGGATTTTTGCCAAGGTCGTACTGTCTTGAGATGTCACGCATAGAGTAGCTATCGTTAATCTCTTTCGGATTGATACCAAGGTCTCTCGCTTTTTGTGCAGTCAAGAGGAAGTTAAACTTCTCAAGTGCATAGATCCATCCGTCATCCTCTCCGAGGTGACCATCGCAGAACTTCATAAGCTTTTTGAGGTCGATGATTTTTGCGCTATCTTCGATCTCTAAGATTTTGATTTTGCTGCCTTCCTCGACGGGACGGGCTTTCGCCTTAATGGTGGCGAATGTCAGTCTACGGCAAGCCTCATGCATGGGATTGTCGGTAGCCTTGCACTCGCTAAAAGCGAAAACTCTGGCGATACTTGTGTACTCATTGACCGCATCGACGATTTCCTGCTCGACCTTATCATCGATTTTGCCATCGAGGATAAGCTCATTGTGCGCCTGAACCGCGATCTCCGCTCTCTCTCTTGCTTCTACTAACTTCTGCTGCTTTTCATTGTTCGTCATTTCAACTACTCCTTTCAGTGCAAACAGTGAGCATTATTGCTCAACAAAGCCCAGGAATTGGAAAATCCTAACTCCTGGGCTCAATCAGCAATAAGCTGTATATTATTCAGTTTTCACACATGAAATCAGCAATCCTCATGCGAGGTTAGTCCGGCATTTAACTCCTCGGAGCATAGCCGAGATACCCTCGGGTATATCAAAAACCTCATTGCATGTATCAATACTGATGCCATGAGCTATTCCGTTTATCAGTAAAGGGAATAGACCAAAACCCGCATGTTGCACAAGCCGAGTTTAGGTTTATGCGTACCTGTTGCCATTTTCACAATCTGGCTCGCCGAGTGGCTTAATTCCTACTCGACGCCCCATAGGGGAACCGACGGTCAGGATAGCCTGACGCTCGCATGGGTATCATGCCCATGGTCATATGCTAAGCCCTGCCTACCGCTCGTTGCGATGTGACATTCCTCGCCTACCAATCGCAATCGGTAAACAGAACTTAAAAACCGGACTGACTTTGAAGTCCACGCCTATAGCGATCCGGTCAAGGAGGGTTATAGAAGAAAAGAAGTTCGTTCTTTTTTCGCTTGCGGTGCAACCGCTCACCCTGTACCGCAAGGGGGCAAGGGGTGCGGTGCAACCGCTCACCCTGTACCGCAAGGGGGCAAGGGGTGCG
>JAEEGL017008316.1_pt1 | contig 17158 bp, 11 predicted proteins | sample 9134231 | NCBI WGS metagenome assembly JAEEGL01 (sample SAMN16246548, study PRJNA631951) | gut metagenome | biome: gut microbiome; feature: rumen; material: fiber-attached | host: Bos | place: Iran: Karaj | collected 2018-10
CTGAAAGAGTACGCAACAAATATAACAACAAAGTATAAATGAAGGTATTATTAATCAACGGTAGTCCGAAAGACAAGGGCAATACCTTTCTGGCATTGAGTGAGGTAGCAAAGACACTGAATGAGGAAGGTATCGAGACAGAGATTGTGAGTATAGGTAAAAAGGCAGTACAAGGATGCATTGCTTGCGGTATGTGCGGCAGGACCGGCAAGTGTACATTCAACGATGACCTGTATTACAAGATATGGCGCATTGTCAAGGATGGTATCGACGGACTTGTCATTGGTTCTCCTGTCTATTACGGTGGTCCTAACGGTTCGGTCTGTGCCTTGCTCGACAGGGTCTTCTATACCTTAGGACCTGATCTACAGTTCAAGCCAGGAGCCAGTGTGGCGGTATGTCGTCGTGGTGGTGCCACAGCAACCTTCGACCGTCTCAACAAATATTTCACTATCATGAACATGCCCCTGGTCAGTTCACAGTATTGGAACATGGTATATGGTCAGACGCCAGGACAAGCGGCATTAGACGAAGAAGGTATGCAGACAATGCGTACCCTTGCCCGTAACATGGCATGGATGATCAAAAAGCTGAATGTCAGCGAAGAAGGCCATCCTGAGCAAGAGCAGCATGTCTGGACGAATTTCATCAGATAGGTTCACCCCATCACCACATCGAGTACCATCATCAGTACAAAACCTATAGCAAAACCGATGGTACTGAGGTTGGAGTGTGCACCCTCACTGGCTTCCGGGATTAATTCCTCCACTACCACATAGAACATGGCTCCGGCAGCGAATGCCAGCATATAGGGAAGAACAGGTGTCATCAGTGAGGCTAATAGTACTACTGCCAGCGCTCCCAAGGGCTCCACAGCACCGCTCAGACTACCAATAGCAAACGAACGCCATCGTGAATTTCCCGCCGCACGCATGGGCATGGAGATAATAGCTCCCTCTGGCACATTCTGGATGGCGATACCGATACTGACGGCCAAAGCACTGGCCATTGACAGTCCTGCTGCCCCTTCATCAGCACCCGCAAACACAACACCGACAGCCATACCCTCAGGCAGATTGTGGATAGTGACAGCAAGTGCCAACATGGTGGTACGTGACAGATGAGAGCGCAAACCCTCAGGTTTGTCGGTGCCGAGATGTAAGTGGGGAGTCAGCTCATCGAGTAAAAGGAGGAAGCCCATACCCATGAGGAACCCTATGGCAGCAGGTAAAACCGACCATGCATCCTTCGCTGCTTCCATCTCCATAGCCGGAATGAGGAGTGACCAAACAGATGCCGCCACCATCACACCTGAAGCAAAACCCAATAACAACTTCTGCAAACGGAGCGACATCTCGTCTTTCATTAAAAAGACGAATGCCGCTCCGAGCATTGTTCCTAATAAGGGAATAAGAAGTCCTATGATTAATGTCATCACTATAATGATCAGATTACCATAAGCCTCATCAGTTTACTGAGCCGGAGCCCACTTGCAGCGAACGGGTGATACGATGGCACCCTCTTTCTTCAATTCGGCGAAAGCCTTGTCCACTTCCTTACGGTCAGCACCCAGTGCCTTTGTTACCTCACCAGCGGAGACGGGCTTGCCAGCCTCGCGCATACATTGTAATACTTGTTCTTTCATACCTTTATCGTTTAAATTCATGAATTCATTTGCTAAGATGCAAATATAGCACTTTTTTTTGAATTCCCATCCGTCTGAACCATAAAGATATCATCAAAGAACAAACGATTTGCTCCTTTCCTTCGGTTTTTCTTTATTTTAACAAAAAAACTCTGCGAAATACATCCATAACTATTGCACATGTACACCCGACTTCAGTCGCAGCAGTGCTTCCAAGTAATAATAGTCGGCATAGATGATGCTGGCATCGATCTCTGTACCTGCCGGTTTGTGTCCTGTAGAGTGTTTTAAGAAAGCTACATTCTCTTCCCCACTCTGATAATCATTACTTAGATCCGTCAGCATACTGACAGCAGCATCATAGTATAATTTGCCTTTTTCTGCATCAACATATTGGCACAGTTCCAACAAGCCACTGGCCACTACACAGGCTGCTGAAGCGTCTTTAGGTGCTTCCATACCCATCGGATCATCCATATCCCAGAGTGGTACCCAGTCATCGCTGGTCTCTTTCAGTCGTTTCAGATAGATATCCGTCACTTTCTGAGCGAACTCTAAGAAACGCTGCTCTTTCGTGAATCGATATACCATGGTATATCCATAGATGGCCCATGACTGTCCGCGAGACCACATCGATGAGTCAGCATATCCCTGATGGGTGACACCCTTGATAAAGTGACCGGATAACTTATCATAAACGGCCACATGATAACAGGAACCGTCTTCACGGAACTGATGCTGCATGGTAGTTTCTGCATGACGCACAGCAATATGATAAAGTTGTTCACTCTTTGCCTTATCACTCTTTTCCTGTTCCTTAGCAGCCCAGAAAAGAAGCTCCAAGTTGATCATATTGTCCATGATGGTGTTATGACCACCGTAGTCTTTCACATGACGGGGCCAACTGAGGATTGTCCCAACCTGAGGATTATAAAGCAATGCGAGGGAATCTGCCGCATCGAGCATTACTTTACGATAGTCATCCCTATGTGTCTGTTCGTAACCCTTACCGTAACTGGAGAGTGTCAGGAAACCGATATCATGGTCATAGACAGGTTCTTGGGTAAGCATGCTCAGCGCCTCGGTATATCCTTCAGCCTGTTGACGAACTTGTTCATCCTTGGTGAGAGCATAGTCCATCCAGAGTATTCCCGGCCAGAAACCCGAGCACCACTCCTGAGGAGATGCTTTCCGACAGTTCCATCCCTTCTGGGTATCCTCTTTCAGGATATTACGGGGCTCCATGGAATAGTCGTACGTGTTGTCAGCCTGCCTCAACTCATTGAGTGCCGCTGACACCTTATTTATACAATAGTCCAATTCCTTGTCTGGATTCCATGTCCCCTCTTTCGTCTGACATGCCATCAGACAGAAAATAGATATAAAGAAAAATAGTTTCTTCATTTTTATAAATGTTTTCTGATTATACGAAGAAATGAAACAAATTACGCAAAAAAACATTAGAAAAAAATATTTTGCGTATATTTGTGGAACAGTTCGTATTTTTAAAAAACATATGAATGTATTAATGATGAAAAGAATAATTTGGGGATTTATCCTCCTCCCATTATGGTCCACATTTGCTGTTGCCCAACAAGACTATAAAATGGCCGGCCCATACGAGGTGGTAGCACGCGACGGACAATATGCCAAGACGAAAGGTGGCAGTGAGCGGGATATGCACACCGCGATGGACTATGCCAAAGCAGCCTTTACTAGCAATGTGGCTCACGATGGTTACAGGGAAAAGGCTTTGGAGATTATTAATGCCTATGCCAACACTTTGCAACGATTTGAGGGGCATGATGCACCGCTTTGTCTGATTCAGGCATATTGGTTGGTTAGGGCGATGATACAACTCAAAAAATATCAAACACCCGAATGGTCAGCAATGATTCGTCGTGCAATGATTCCGGTGATGAACAAATTTGAAGCTGACAGTCCTTATGCCAACGGCAACTGGGGAGCCATTGTGAACAGATGTCGTATGGCTTGTGCCATTGCATTAAATGATAAAGATTTATATCAATCTTCCATTGACTATTTTCTGCATGCCAATGACAATGGTTCACTACCGAAATATGTCAGTGAGACAGGACAGTGTCAGGAGACAGGTCGTGATCAAGGTCATGCACAATTAGGACTCGGTGCTTTGGCGGAGACCTGTGAATTGGCATGGGAACAAGGTGATGATCTATGGGGCGCACTCGACAACCGTCTGATGAAGGGATTGGAATATACGGCACGTTATAATCTTGGTTATGATGTACCATTTGAGACGTGGACAGACTGCACCGGACTCTATAATGACTGGACAGAGCCGGGTGAGATGGGCCGAGGTGTTATCCGCGATATCTATAGCAAAGCATATGACCACTATGTGAACCACTGCAAACTGAAGATGCCCTACACCAAGAAGATTCTCGATGTCAAGAATAAAGCTGAAAAGAAACACCTTATTAAATATAATATGGAGGCTAATCAGTTTGTCGTCCCCGGTGTGAAAGAGGGTATCAAACTGCATCAGGTATTTACCTATACAGCGCCAGAAGGAGTACCTTTAAAAGACGATTATGAGGTATACATCCATCCACGGGGAAAAGAAGAATGGACGCGTATAGATACCTATATGGCAAAGGTAAATGCCCCCATCGGTAATAACAAACACCGACAATCTGAAATCTCATATGCTTTCTTTGATTTCACCGGAGACGTGTTTGTAAAAGTTGTCTGTAAAAAGAAAAAGTTTAAGAGTGCCCGCATCCGTCCCGATTACCGAGGTACCATTGCCAATGTCATCAACGATTCCACCCTGCAATTCCTCCTTTTCCAACCGGAGAATGTCAGTGTGGAGTTTGATGGGGATATCACGGACAATCTTTTACTTTTCACTTCCAAACCAACTTTGACGAAGGAAGAAGCAGAAATACAAGCAAAGAAAGAAAGACATCATTTTATCTACTATGCACCCGGACTGTATACCGAAAAGGAGATCAAAGTACCTTCTAATACTACAGTTTATCTCGCCGGTGGCAGTTACTTCACAGGAACATTTGCTATCGAAGATGCCGAGAATGTAAGTATAGTAGGTCGAGGTATTGCCCGTCCTGCCGACGGCTATGAAGGTTGTCATGTTCATCGTAGCAAGAATGTACTGATTGATGGCATGATCCTGAATACTTGTCCGATAGGCGGCAGCGATGGAGTTACTGTTCATGACGTACGCAGCATCTCACATCCTCAGTGGGGTGACGGACTGAATGTCTTCGCTTCCTCAAACGTACTATACGACCGGGTGTTCTGCCGTAACAGTGATGACTGCACCACTGCCTATGCCACCCGAAAGGGATTCAGTGGATCGGTACGGAATATACGTATGACCAATTCTACCTTATGGGCAGATGTGGCTCATCCCATCTTTATAGGTCTTCACGGCAATCCCGAGGTGGGTGATAGTATCGTCAGCCTACATTACGACAATCTCGACATTATCTATCAGAGCGAACCGCAGGTGGACTATCAGGGATGCATGGCTATCAACTGTGGTGATGGCAACTACGTAAAGGATGTGACCTTCGACAATATACGCATCGAACAGATTCATCAGGGGTGTCTCCTGCAGGTGAAGGTGGGCTGGAATAAGAAATATTGCACGGCTGCCGGCCAAGGTGTCGAGAATGTACTGTTCCGCCATATCCGTTATTACGGGGCACAACCATATATGTCGGTCATCACCGGTTATGATGTCCATCACAAGGTGAAGAATGTTACCTTCGAGGGACTAAAAATAAACGGACAATTGATTTATGATGACATGCCCGGAAAACCCAAATGGTATGCCACAGCAGATTATGTACCGATGTTTGTAGGATCACATGTAGAAAACCTGAAATTCAATAAATAATGATCAAGCATATTCTTTTCTGTATCTCTGCTCTAGGGTGTACTCTTTTCATCCAGGCACAACAACTGAGAGTGGTTTCTCCTGATGGAAATAATTGTATGACAATTGGTCATCAAGGGGATGCGCTCACTTATTCCTTGACGTCCCAAGGTAAAGAGGTAGTGACTGACTCACGGTTAGGATTACAACTCGACAACTACACTTGGGAACGTGCTCTGGCACGTATATACCCTCAGTACGACTGTTGGATGAACGGTTTCACTGTGGATTCTGTGAAGTATAATACTCATTCTGCTACCATTCATAACTTCTATGGCGAGCAGGCCGTTGTTCCTGATAACTACAATGAAGGTACACTATATCTGTCGAAACATGACGGTTCCGACTACCGATTGAATATCGAAGTACGTGCTTATAATGAGGGAATTGCCTTCCGATATTTTTTTCCGGAACATCCACAAGCAGTGTTCCATAAAGTAACCGAAGACCTTACGGAATATACTTTTCCTGCCGGCACTAAAGCATGGGCAGCAGAATGGGCACAAGCACCCTACGAACTGAAAGACATTAATGATATCCAGCATCAGATAGAAAGAGCTGTTACCATAACAATTCCTAATGGGATCTACTGTGCACTGGCTGATGCAGATGTAGACGACTGGTGTTTAGAAAAGAACATCGCATCAAAGACTAAGGCAAATACGCTATGTACCACCATGTATTCTCCGGTTGATATCGTAACCTATTATGCTACACCTTGGAAAGTCATTTTAATAGCAGATAGTTATGTAGAGTTATTGAAGCACAGGTATATCATTGACAATCTCAATCCACCATGTGCCATCGCAGATGCAAAAGATTGGGTTCGTCCGGGAACCATCATGCGATGTACGACACTAACTACAGAAGCAGCTCTTCGGAACATCGATTTCTGTCAGAAACATCATATTCCTTATATGCTTTTCGACTGGAAGTGGTATGAGCCATGTACCAGTCATGATGGTGACGCAACAATAGTAATACCACAGATAGACATGCCAAAAGTCGTAGCCTATGGACGCGAACATGGTGTAGGAATCTGGCTGTATGTCAACCAGCATGCGTTGCAGAAGCAGATGCGTGAACTCTTCCCCCTCCTCCACCAATGGGGCATTGTTGGAGTGAAGAGCGGTTTTGTGCAGTATGCCTCCCATCGCTGGTCAACTTGGTTGCACGACTTAGTGCGCTATGCTGCTGAGAACCATCTGATGGTAAATATCCATGACGAGTTCCGTCCCTCAGGTTTCTCACGCACTTACCCCAACCTATTAAATCAAGAAGGCATACGTGGTAACGAGGAGTTCCCTGATGCAACTCATAACACCATTCTTCCTTTTACACGTATGATAAACGGTGCTGCTGATTATACCATCTGCTATTATGACAAGAGACTAAAGACTACACATGGACATCAGTTAGCAGCCTCATTAGTTTACTATGCACCACTACTGACGCTCTTTTGGTATGACAAGCCCGAATATGCGAATGATGAACCGGAACTGAAATGGTTTGACGACCTCAAGACTGTATGGGATGAGAGCCGTGTCCTTGAAGGCACTCCCGGTGAGTATATCATTATGGCCCGTCGTTCTGGAAATGAATGGTATGTGGCAGCCATGACAAACAATGATGCACGCCATGTAACCATCTGCACGGATGACTTTTTGTCGGAAAGTAAATATATAGTGGAGATATATAACGATGATCCAACAGTTGATACCCGTACGAAGGTGTCAGTCAAGACTATTCGGGTAAATGCCGGTAAGGACATCAAACTATCACTTCAACCCAGTGGCGGAGCTGTTCTTCGTTTCATTCCTGTAAAATAGACATCCATGAGACAACGACACCTTATCCTATTAGTCCTCATTACGACACAACTGTCCCTGGCTGCTGTGGGTCGCAGTGGCATGTATCAGTATTCAGTCAGTCTTACTGGTTATATATCCAATGAGACAGGTAAGACTCCGAATGCTTATCTGTGGATCCCCGAGGGTTGCGAAAAAGTTAAAGCGGTGATGTTCGCCCAACAGAACATGACCGAAGAGATGCTCTACAAGATGCCCTCTTTCCAGGAAAGGATGAAAGAGATGAGCGTGGCCTTGTTGTGGGTGGCTCCCTGGTTCTCACAAAATTGGGATCCAGCAACCGGTTGTCAGAAGATCTTCGAAGAGATGATGGTTGGATTAGCCGGACAGAGCGGCCATCCAGAGATAGCATCAGCTCCAATAATCCCATTCGGTCATTCCGCTCAAGCCACCTTCCCCTGGAACTTTGCTGCATGGAACAATGGGCGTACTCTATGTATTATCTCTTTCCATGGGGACGCTCCCCGTACAAACCTATGTGGTTATGGCACTGCCAATGTGGAATGGGGAAGGAAACGTAATATCAACGGGATTCCCGGACTGATGATTGAGGGAGAGTACGAATGGTGGGAAGCCCGTGTACGACCTGCCCTCGCTTTTCGCATGATGTACCCAGAGAGTTGCATTTCTTTCTTATGTGACACAGAAAGTGGTCATTTCGAGATAATGCCGGAAACAGCCGAGTATATTGCTCTTTTCATCCAAAAAGCAATAGAGCAACGATTAGGTGAAAACGGACAATTATTACCACTGAATCCCAATAATGGTTGGTTAGCATGTCGCTACAATCCCGATAGTAAACCTTCTGATGGTGATGGTGCAGAAGATGATATCTTTAGCATAGCCAGCCGCCCCACCCCGGCACCGTATGAAGATTACAAGGGTGATCCCCATGATGCCTTCTGGTATTTTGATAAGGAAATGGCATTCATCACGGAGTCACGCTATGCGGAATCTCAAGGTAAGATAATATGTCCTATAGAAAAAATAACGCCCCAAATAAGTGCTGACGGACATACTGTAACACTTGATACACCTGGAGAGGTACAAGTGGAAGTAATCTGTGGTCCTCTGAAGAAGATTGATAACCGAACATTCCGCTTCTACCCTTACGAGTGTGGAATGGACAACCCACGTCGTTCGTTTACCGCATGGCTGGTAGCCATCCGCACAGGTGACCATCAACATAAACGTAGTGTTCAACCGATCGAGGTAAAACTACCATTAGATGTCATAAAATGAAATAACACTTGACTTTTGCGTAATATCACCTTTATATCCGTATAAAAGGAAAACAACGGTTATGAAGGCAAAACAAATATCAAGTATCGGCGCTGTGCTCTTCAGTTTTTTTGTGATGGGCTTCTGCGATATTGTGGGAATCAGTAGTGATTATGCCCGCGAAGCTTACGGCTGGAGTCAGACGATGGCAGGTTTATTACCATCTATGGTCTTTGTATGGTTCCTGTTCCTTGGCGTACCTGTAGGTATCCAGATGAATAAGTGGGGACGAAAGAATACCGTACTGCTCGGTATGGCAGTGACGATTATAGGCATGATGGTACCGCTTATCGGAACCAGCTGGGCATGTTTGGTGGGGTATGCGGCCTTAGGTATAGGCAATACTATTCTGCAAGTATCGGAGAATCCGCTGATCAAGAATGTAGTAACGAACGACAAGATACTTACCAGCAGTCTTACCGCCGGACAGGTGGTCAAGGCTATCTCCTCTTTCAGCGGTCCTTTCATTATGCTTTTCGCTGTCAACGTGCTCGGCGGCGGAGATAAGAACAACTGGTATCTGGCTTTTCCCGTACTGGGTGCTATCACGCTTTTGTCTGCCCTGTGGCTGATTGTGTCACCCATCGAGCGTGAACCGATGGAGAAGACCAAGGTGACGGTAGGTGAGACATTCTCATTGTTGAAGAACAGGACCATTCTGTTACTTTTCTTCGGTATCTTCTTTGTTGTTGCTATTGATGTGGGTACTAACTTCACCTCATCGAAAGTGATGATTCAGCGCTATGGATGGGATGTCGTCCAGGCTGGCATCGCTCCTCAGGTGTACTTTATCTGCCGTACGATAGGCGCTTTCCTTGGGGTATTTCTCATGACGAAGATTTGCGACATGACCTACTTCCGACTGAATATCACAGTCTGTATAGCAGTCATTCTGTCATTGGCATTCATACATTTACCAGAGACATGGGCACTCGTACAGATAGGAGCCATCGGCTTCCTCTGCTCATGTATCTTCCCGATTATCTACTCTATGGCGGTACAGGCAGAGCCCGACAAGGCTAATCTGATCTCTGGATTGATGATTACCGCTGTGGCGGGAGGTGGTGCCGCTACACCGTTTATCGGCTTTGCCACCGACATGGCAGGAACGATCACTGCCGGTATCTGTGTCCTTCTGCTCTGTGCTGGATATCTCACTTATTGTGCTTTCGGTATCAATACATCAAAACAGTAAAGTTTACTGGAAAAACCATCTGAATTAAATGATGAGAAAGCTCATTACTTTTGTTATGTCGCTGCTATGTACCGTTTGTCTGGCACAAACAGTATGCAGGCCTTTCGCATTGTCCGACGTGCGGCTTTTGCCCTCCCGTTTTCAGCAAAACATGCAGCGCGACTCAGCCTGGATAGCCTCTATCTCCGTGAAATCACTGCTGCACTCGTTCCGTAATACAGCAGGCGTGTTCTCAGAGAAAGAGGGAGGCTATATGACGATGCGACATCTTGCTGGGTGGGAGTCGATGGATTGTGACTTGCGGGGACATACCACCGGACATCTCCTTTCAGCAATGGCCAATCTGCAGATGCGCGAGAAAGCCGACTCTTTGATACAGGGGCTTGCTGAGGTGCAGCGACAGTACGGTACAGGGTATCTCTCTGCCTTCGGAGAAGGGCTCATCGACCGTAACATACAGGGAAAAAGCGTGTGGGCTCCGTTCTATACTCTGCAAAAGATACTGCAGGGCTTGATCGACCAATATGTGATGTGCGGCAATGAGACGGCTCTTCAAGTAGCCAGGGGAATGGGCGACTGGGCCTATCATAAGTTGAAACCGCTTGATGAAGAGACCCGACAAAAAATGATCCGTAATGAGTTCGGTGGGTTCAACGAAGCCATGTACAATCTCTATGCCGTTACCAAAGATGACCGTTATCTGTGGGTTGCTCGTTTCTTTTACCATAACGAGAAGATTGATCCTCTGAAGCAAGGAGACAACAACCTTGGCACCTATCATGCCAACACGTTTATCCCCAAGTTGCTTGGAGAGTGTCGTAACTACGAGCTCTTCGGCGCAAAAGACAGTCGGAATGCCGCTACATTGTTGTTTAAAACCTTGGTTAACGAACATATTTTTGTCACGGGAGAAGTATCCGACAAGGAGCACTTATTCAATCCAAATGAGCAGTCGAGACATCTGACGGGTTATGACGGGGAAAACTGTTGTACCTATAACCTTCTCAAACTGGCAGACCGTCTGTTTACCTATCAGCCTGATGCGAAGATAGCCGACTATTATGAGCGGGCGCTCTACAACCATATCCTCGGTCAGCAGGATACCCTCACATCAATGGTTTGTTACTTCACTCCGCTGATGACCGGTGGATACCGTCTTTATTCCACACGCGACAGCAGCTTCTGGTGTTGTGTCGGATCAGGGTTTGAATGTCATTCCAGATATCAGTCGAGTATTTATTTCGGCTCTACAGATACTGATACCAAAGGAAAAGAAAAACGTACACTCTACGTCAACTTGTTCATTCCTTCAGAATTAAGTTGGGACGGCATACTCGTGAGACAGGAAACAGTATTCCCAGAGAGTGGCAAGACCGTCATCACGGCATCATCAGAGATGAACATTAAGATCAGATATCCCTATTGGGCCACCTACATGAAGGTGAATGGCAGAAGAGTGAAATCTTATGCCGACGGATATGTAGCGGTGAAGAATGTCAGAAAAGTTGAAGTGGAGTTTGGCATGTGCTTGCGTGAGGAAGCTACAAAAGATGATCCGGGTCGTGTAGCTTTGATGTACGGACCGGTAGTCCTTGGCGGTCGGTTGGCCGTTGTGGAGAATCCTTTCAGCGACCCTAAGAAGTATAACGATTATTACACTTTCGATTATGGGAAGCATCCCGACATCCCCTTGAGCACGTTAATACATCAGGAAGGTCTCTGTTTCCGGACAGCCGACGGCATCAATGTAGAACCTTTGTATAACTTACAGCACTGCCGTTATGTGGTTTATTGGAAAAAACAATAACAGATCCGTTTCTCTCATATTCTTTTGCGTAAACAAACGATGATTTACGTATAGATAGTGAGAGTTCATAAAAAGAGTTTTTCATATTAAGGTATTAAAGTAAGACAGATTCATAGGTTATTAGTTTGAAGGTATCAGTACCTTTTATAAATTGAGCCGGACGCTGGGAAGTGTCCGGCTCTTTCTATGACAATGGTACATTTTAGAGGGAGTCCGGATACGTCGGACTCATAGTCCGGAGCACTCGGACTCCCATTCCGGTGTATCCGGACTGTTGAGAAAGATAACCTTTAGGGTATCAAAATACCACCATCACACAGTGCCAAATAACCTTTTATTTGTAATTTTTGGTAAAAAACACAGAAGATAAAGCATATTATCCATCTTTTTTTATATATTTGCATTTGATTTATTCATGAAAAACGGTTGGGTATATAAGACTTTGCTTACCCTGTTATGTCTCTTTTCAATCGGGTCCGGGCAGGCTGCAACCATCGACGAGGGGGCGATGGTGAATCTGACATTGGCTGACGGTCTGACCGGTGAGACGGTACACCGTGTGATAACAGACCATAATGGTTACACTTGGATTGCCACCACGGGCGGTATCAGTATATATAATGGTCGGCATCTGATGACATTGCGCATACCGAATGCAAAGGGACATGCCCTGGAGGTGAAGGATCTCTGTGAGACAAAAGATAACTCCATGTATGCAGCTACCGACGACGGACTCTACCGGCTGACTACAACCTCTGGCACCTTCAAGCGCTTTCTGCCACAGATAGAGCGTCCCATCGCCTTGTTATCTGTCGGTGACACGCTGTATATCGGTGGGGAGCAAGGCTTGCAAATCTATGACGGACATGAATTGAGGCAACAGGATGTGGGTGCCAGTAAGAAAGGTCTGGACAATATCGTGCGTCATTACGTCAGGGATGACAAGGGCTTTATATGGTTTTTGGGTCGTCATAACCTGAACTGTTATGATCCTGGATCAAAGAAGATCACACATTATGAACTGAACTTGTCAAAGATAGGACGAGCTGCACTCACGCAGTTTGAAATCGTGGAAGGTAAATTCTTCATCGGTTCCAGTAACATGGGGTTATTCGTTTATGATCTCCAAACACATGAATCACGTTGGATTGAGGGTGTGGGAAAGATCGTGAAGTCGGTCAGCAAGTCATCCGACGGTTTGATTGCCATAGCCACGGACGGGGCCGGAGCCTATCTCCTGGATCCGGAAACCGAGCAGGTCGTGGAGCGGTTCTCCATGGATGCCTCAGGTGAACACCGCCTTCCTACCAATGCACTATACAGTTTTTATCGTGACAGGAACGGGATCAACTGGTTGGGAACAGTACGCTGTGGGTTGGTATATAATCCGCATAGCAGTATGTTGTTCCAGGCCCATACCCTCGATGGACTCAGCACTATTGGCATGAATGTGCGCAGTTTCCAGATACGTGGTAGTGAGAGTGTAATAGGATTACAAGACGGTCTTTGGTTCGTGGATGCACAGCGTCATATTCGGAAGTATTTCTCTCCAGAGGAGCTGGGGGGACATATCGTGAATAATATATGCTGGTGGAATGGCTATTATTATATTGGTATGTTCGACGGAGGCGTGCGCCTGCTGGATCCCAAGACGATGACTCTACAGCGACAGACGTGGAGCCCACTGCTCGACAAGACAACAGTAGGCGATATGAAAGTGGCTTCTGACAACAGTTTATGGATAGGATGCTCCGACGGATTGCTGATCATCAGTGCTGACGGTAATGTTCGTCAACTGACGGAACAGAACTCACATATGATTGGTGGTATCATCATCAGCATTACTTTCGATAAAGACCACAACGCTTGGTTGACAGGTGCAAAAGGATTATCGCTATATAGTGCTGCCAGCCGTGATGTGGTGGAAACCAACTATCCTGAGGGATTCTTCCATCATGAGCCATTTATGCGGGGGTTCCTTGGTCATGATGGAGTGGTCTATATGCGTAACGGACCTCAGCTGTTCTATACCGACAGCCGGATGGAAAAATACGGAGAACTGACACTGCCGGTACATCTTATCGACAGATGGTGCCGCAGCATGACGGATAACGGCCAAGGACGACTGTGGTTGGCGTCCGAGCGTGGACTGTTGGGAATAGATTACCAAGGTAAAGGCTTGATACAGTTGGGTGAAGGCGAGGGTCTCCTCGGCCATCAGGTCAGTGAGGTTCAGATGGACGATGAAGGGCGTTTGTGGGTGGCTACGAATAAAGGGCTGTTCATGACCACGCAGCAGGATTATCTCCGATGGCAGAGCCAGCTGAACAATCGTCTCACCTTATATAATGTACGTAAGGGCAGCGACCTGATCGATCAGTATGAGATGAGTCAGCTGAGTGAACACCATGAGATCCGGCTCTGTTGGCACTTTACGTCACAGGTGTTACAGGCAGAACCTTTATTACTCGATTATGCCCGTCAGCAAGGGCGCTTTTATGAGTATCGTGTGGATGGAGGGAAATGGATTTTGTTGGATGATGGTCAGCCGATGGATATCCGTGACTTGTTATTAGGGAGTCACCAGCTGACAGTGCGCATGGCTGGTGTCAAAGGCACTGAGACAGTCTTCCATCTGACGGTAGTGCCTTCCGGTTGGGCTATCTTTGAGATGATCCTTATCTTGGTAGCCATAGTGCTCTTATGGTTGTGGTATCGTTATAGGAAAAACAGTAAGTTATTGCTCTCGGAGCGTGATGAGATAGAGGACGCCCTTATTGCGGTGGAGCAGGAGTTGGAGGAGGTAAAGAGTGAAGCAGTGCCTGCTGAGGACAGTTCCTCCTCACAAAAGTACCAAAAGGTAAAGATTGATGATGCGGAGTGTGAGGCCATTGTCCATCGCATGAGAGAATATCTTGAGCGGGAAAGAGTATATGTCAATGCCGACTTGAAGATGAAGGATCTGGCAGATGTGCTTCATTTGTCATCCTCAAAACTCAGTCAGGTGTTCAATCTTTATTTGAAAGAAAACTATTACGAGTTCATCAATCGTTATCGTCTGACAGAGTTTAAGAAACTGATAGAACAAGGGGAATACAAGCGTTATACCATCACTGCTCTCAGTGAACAATGTGGATTCAAGAAGTCGAATTTCTTCTCTACTTTCCGGAAAGTAGAAGGGATGACACCGGCGGAGTATCTCAAAAAACAAGGCGTAACACCTCGTCCATAGTTTCCCTAAACCACCAGAAACAGAGTGGTTGTAGTTTTTCTAATTTAGATGGACTGACAAGAAAGTCTTTGTATATCAGGAAGTTAAACAAATTGGACTATTCGCTAAACCATTTGGCTGCAAGTAAAGGTAAATTCCTTGCTTGCAGTTTTTCATTGTATTATATTTGCATTGTCAAACATTAACCATTGTAGCGTATGGATACAACCATTGAAAACAAGAACCGTCAGATTATCGGTGAAACCTACCAAAAGGTGAGATCTGAACTCTTTTCCATTTTCCGTCAGGCATGTATTGCGGAGAAGACTTGTGAGGATCTCGTTCAAGACGTGTTCTTGAAAATATTGGGGCTTGACGTGATCATTGAAGACCAGTTGAAGGCACTTGCTGTTACCATTGCATATCAGAAGCGGACAGATTATCTCCGTCACCGCTATTATATTAATAAGGTGAAGAATGACGCTTTCTGGAAGATGGAACAGAGTTATACCAATACAGAAGCAGAGGCGAACGACATCCTCAACATGGAGATGAGGGTTATCCGATGCATGTCTGATATGGATAGCAAAATCTATAGAATGAACAGGATGGAGGAAAAGACCGCTGATGAGATTGTCATGGAGACCGGTTTGTCGAAGAGAGCTGTAGAGTCACGCATCTATCGTACCCGTAATATGGTAAGGAAGAATATCAGAAGAGTTATTAACTTTTGAGTATTTTTAATACTTCATCCGTATCACAAGATAAAATCAAATATATCGTTAATAATAAAAACCAACTGATTATGAATCAAAGAAGGAAATGGTTTATGACACTGTGCCTGATGCTGGCCTCTTCGTTAGCATGGGCGCAGGACATCACTGTGAAAGGAACGGTGGTGGACCAGACAAATGAACCGCTGATCGGTGTGACCGTCATGATTGATGGTCAACAAAGTGGCGGAACAGTGACCGACTTTAACGGAAACTACTCCATCAAGGTGGCAAGTAATGGCCGTTTGAAGTTCAGTTATGTGGGTTATCAGGAACAACTGATAGCCGTTAATGGAAAGACATCCTTGGATGTGGTCATGAGAGAAGATGCGGAACAGCTGCAAGAAGTTGTGGTTGTCGGTTATGGTACGCAAAAGAAAGAGAGTATGACAGGTGCCGTGACCGTTGTCAATTCTAAGGCTTTTGAGGAAAAGGGAGGACTCAGTTCTCCATTACAGGCTTTGCAAGGACAGGTTGCCGGAGTGATAATTACACGTGGTTCAAGTGCCCCCGGTGATGAGTCTTGGTCAATGAGCCTGCGTGGTGCATCATCAATGAACTCTACAGAGCCATTGATTATTATTGATGGTGTGGCATCAAACTCTGTCAACGATATGCGTAACCTGAATCCTAACGATATCGAGACGATAAACTTTCTGAAAGACGGCTCAGCCGCTATTTACGGAAGCCGTGCCGCAGGTGGCGTGGTCTTGATTACTACGAAGAAAGGAAAGGAAGGACGCGTGAAAGTAGAGTATGGCGCTTCGGCAACCTTGAAGACTCCCGGTTTGCAGCCCACAATGATGACACTCGACGAGTGGGCTGACGGAGTGATGACCGCTCTGCACAACGATGGTAACGAGAGTAATGTATGGTACACCTATGCAGAGCTGGCAAAATTGTATAAAGGTCGTTATATCGACTTGCAGACAAGTGCCAATCCTTTCGGTACCGCTGCCTTTACTGATGTACAAGACTTTGTCTTCTCAGAGGCAGACTGGTTGGGAGAGCTCTTCGGCAGCACATGGAGCACAGAGCATCAACTGAGCGTCAGTGGAGGAACAGACAAGAGCAGCTACCGTCTTTCCCTTGGTTACAATTACGACGGCTCAACCCTTCAGTATGGTGACAATAACAACAACCGCTATAACTTCCGTCTGAACAATACGTTTAAGTTCACCGACAAGGTGTCATTGGAGTCGAGTATCGCATACAGCCGCCAAGAGCAGGTTGCTCCTACAATGATAGGATCAGCACTCACCAATACCATGCCGATGCCGGGTCTTCCCTTTACAGCAATGGATGGCAAGCCATACGCATGGGGTACCTGGGGTTCACCGGTGGCTAAAGTGCAGTTGGGTGGTAACAACAAACTGACGGTTTCTAACATCAGCATCAGTGAAACACTGAATTATGATATCAACAGCTGGCTCAC
>JAEEGL011565278.1_pt1 | contig 17157 bp, 1 predicted proteins | sample 9134231 | NCBI WGS metagenome assembly JAEEGL01 (sample SAMN16246548, study PRJNA631951) | gut metagenome | biome: gut microbiome; feature: rumen; material: fiber-attached | host: Bos | place: Iran: Karaj | collected 2018-10
AGGACTTGATGAAACAACTCCTATAACAATAAAAGAAGGTAATACTGTAATTGATACCCCTGCAGTTGATAATGAAGGAAATTGGACTTCTATAAGTATTACTCCAACAGAAGCTTCTCATACTTACGACATTATTGCACTGGACAAAGTCGGTAAAGAAAAACAAATAAGCAGAACAGTTATTTTTGATAAAACTGCCCCTGTAATTGATATTTCAACACCAGTAAATGATGAAGCAAGAACCGGAACAGACTCAATCTATGAAGATTCCTTTAAGTTTGATGGTACAATCACAGAAAACATTGCCGGCATAGAAGCTGTATACTATCAGATAGTTGAGCCTAACAACGCAGGACAGTTTGCTGCTCCAACAGCACAAGCTACAGGAGCTGATGCACTTGATGAAGCAAATTGGACGACTAATTTAGGTTGGAAAACAGCAACAGCAGGAAACACTCTTTGGAATGCAACGCAGGCATTTAAGTCCGGAACAACAGATTCAACAGCAATTGGTGAAGGAAACAAAAAGCTCTATGTTTATGCAGTAGATAAGGTTGGAAATGTAAGTACAGCAAAGACAAGAACCTTTACAGTAGATAAAGCTGAACCTAAGTTGACAACTGCAATAACAACAAGTGCAACCTGTAAAGAAACTGGTACAACAAATAAAACATATTACTTTAAGACAGCTCTTACAGGAACAATAACAGAAGCAAGTGATACATACACAGCAACAGCTCCTACAGTTGTTTATAAGATTGATGGAACTGTAGTTACTCCTACAATAAGTGGTACAACCTGGTCTATAGCTTCTGACAATTCAGTATTCACAGGTTCATTACAGACTCTCACAATTACTGCCACCGACTGGGTAGGTAAAACTAACACAAATACTTATACTGTCTACAAGGATGAAACCCCACCAGAGGTTAACGTAGAAAGACCTGTAAATAATTCAAACGAAAGAGAAAGTCCAATTAATGCAAGCGGAACTGTTAGAGAATACGGAATAGGAATAGATAAACTTGAATATTCTGTAAATAATGGTGCTTGGACAGCTCTTACTATAGAAAATGGAACAAACTGGAATAAAGCATTATCATTCGATGATGAAGGTACTGTAAATCTGAGTGTTCGTGCTTATGATAAATTAGGTAATACCAGTACTTCACCAATTACATTCTACTATGATAAGAATCCTCCAGTTATAACAGAAACAGATACAGTTTCTGCTTATGTAAACAATGTATTTGAATTGAAAGGTAAAGCATACGACACCTACAAGCTTGATTATATTGAAGTTGTTGATACAAAAGATGGTAACAAAGCTTACAAATCAAACAGCAATACAAATACTCAGATTACTTATACTGGCAACATTGAAGCTGCAGTTTCAGAAGAAACAGCTACAACCTGGACTCTCGCCTTTACAGGTACAGACTGGGCAAGCTTCTCAGAAGGTAATCACTACTTTAAGATTACAGCCTATGATGTTTCAGGAAGACAGTCAGATACACTTACAAAGGCTGTATTTGTAGATAAGTCAGCTCCAAAGATTAACACTATTACTGTACCAGGAACAAATCTTACAGAAGGTGCTTCTTACAAGTTCAATGGAACTGCACAGGACAATTACAACGATTCAGCAAAAGATTCTGGAATAAAGAAGGTTGAAATACAGATTACAAATAAAGGTACTGAGCCAACAGCTAACGAGGCCACAGGAACAACAGGCTGGATTGAAGCAACAGGTCTTACAAGCTGGAACTCAACAATTGTATTCAACGATTATGATGTATTTAATACAGATACTGTAAAGACAATTCATGTACGTGCAACAGATGAAGCTGGAAATATATGTACAAATGAAACACAGGATTTTGTATTCGATACAGCAGCCCCAACAGTAACAGTTTCTTCATATACACCAGATGGCGGCCAGGAACAGAATCTGGGAACAACAGAGCTTATTCCAGAGTTTAACATTAAGGGTAACTTTACTCTTAAGGGTAGCTCATATGATAAGAATGGCATTAAGAGCATTGTTATTACTCAGTCAAAGCAGAAGGAAGAAAATGGAGCTCCAGTATTTGATGCTTCTAATCAACCGGTTTTGATTGATACTGTAACAATTGAAAACATAGATGGAAGTAGTGCAAATACACGTAATTGGGAAATTACAACAAAGCTCCCACGTGACCCTGGCAACATAAACTCAACAACAGAACTTGCAGAAACAGCACTTACTTATGAGAATATAACTTCTGGAAATTATTACTACACAATAACCGTAACAGATATTGCCGGAAATGCAGGAACAGAAGGAGCTGCAGCTAAAACTGTTACAAAGACTGTTAAAGCAATAATAGACAAGACTGCACCTACAGTAAAAATTACAAACCCTGCAAATGAAAATACTAACACAGGCTTGAACTCTATAAGTGTTGTAAGCAATAGATTTGCAGGAACAGCATCAGATACAGGTGCTGGTGCAACAGGTGTAGCAGCAATCTGGTATAAGATTATTGGTCAGAATGAATCAAATCCAGCTGCTCCAACAACAGACACAACAGAAAATGATTCATGGACAGACAAAGGATTCCATTTGGCATCTAGCACAAATAACTGGTTCTTCTCACAGGGCATGATTTCTGGAACAACACCTATTACCGATGAAACTGATCCAAATTATGGAAGCCTTACAGAAGGAAAATACAAGCTTGTAGTTTACGCAGTAGATAATTCAGGTAACGTTTCTAATGCAGCTTCTCAGATTTTCGATGTAGATATGGCTGCTCCAGTAATTGAAACTCGCCTTGATGCTGCTCTGCTTGAAGAAAGCAAGACTCAGACAAAGACAGCTGCATATACCTTTAAGTATAAGGTAACAGATTCTTATGGAATCGGCACAACTGTACTTACAATTGTAAAGGACAATGATACAGCTAATCCAATAACACTTACACCAGCAGATGGAACAGGTGCAGATGCCGGTTATAAGATTGTAACAATTGAAAACCAGGAGGATGGTCTTTACGAATATACAATCTCTGCAACTGACCTTGTTGGAAAGAACTATACAGTAAGACGTAATATTCTGCTTGATAGAACAGCTCCAGAGATTACGGTAACAAATCCAACTTTTGCAGCAAACGAATGGCAGACTACAACTTCTGTTAATGTAACTGGCTCTGCAGAAGATAAGTCTGGAACAAAGGCTGTATGGTGGAAGAAACAGGGAACAAGTGAAGCAGCGCCATCAACACCGGAAGAAGGAAGTGCTGCTCTAACAGAAAGCAACTGGTCTGGTTGGACAAAGACAACAGGTACAACAGGCTGGAGCTTCAATGTAAGTGGTACAGATGGACAGAAATATAAACTTTACATTGCTGCAGTTGACGTAAACGGAAAGGTTTCAACATCACCTGTAGAAAAAGATTTATGGCTTGATGCAACAGCTCCAATTCTTACAGAAACAGGCATTGGTAGTGGAATACAGTACAGAAAAGAATCGTTCACATTGAGTGGTTCTGCAAGCGATGAAGGCTCTGAACTTAGAGCTGGAAATGCGGCAATAACAATTTCAGACGGAGCAACTACCTATAATGTTGCAATGGGTACTGGCGAAAATGCAGGTAAGTGGTCTCAAATTATAAGTGCGACAGGACTTTCAGAAGGAACTCACACTTACACAATCACAGCAACAGATAATGCAGGTAATACTAAGACAGAAACTAGAACAGTTGTTTATGATAAAACAGCTCCTGTTACACAAAAACCTGTATTCAGCAGTGCAACAACATATCTTGATATAACAAATTACAATACGCTGACAGTTTCTGTTGACGATTCAAAGGATTCACTGGAAACTTCAGGAGTTTCAAACGTACAGTATAAGATAACAACTTCAACCACAGCCCCAGATAATGGCTGGATAGACTTGAACAGGGGAAGTGAAAATAACTGGGTAGTTACATTAGATTTGAGTGGATATAACGACGGCACTTACTATGCATTTGCAAAAGCTACAGATGCAGTTGGAAATACAATAGTAAGTACAGTTTCAGATCCTCTCATAGTAGACAAGAAGATGCCGGTTATTTCTGTAACAGGAAAGACTAATGCTAAGGCAGAAGATGTAACTCTTACAATCACTGTTGACGATACAAACCCTAATACTCCAACAGTAAGCGTAAGCAGTACAAACGGAACATCATCTGTAACAGCAGGAGATGTTACCCCAACTGCAAATGCAGGCGAATACACAGTAACAATTCCTCTAACATCTGTACTTGATGGAACATACACTGTAACAATAAATGAAACAGACCAGAACAGTCGTGTTGCAACTCCTGTAACTCACACAATACTTAGAGATAAAACAGCTCCAGAAGTATCAATTGGAACAATAGATGAGTTTATAAATACTAAGCTTTATTCATTCTCTGGAACTGCAAAAGATGCTAACCTTAAGAGTGTTACAGCATACCTGTATAAGACAGACGATTCAACTCTTGTAAGGTCTGGTACACTTTCTCCAGAAGGTAATGATGGTGCTTGGGAATGGAATGTTTCTGGATTAAGTGATGATACTTATAAATTGACTGTTATTGCAGAGGATACAGCTGGTAATAAAACGACAAAAGACGGTGCTAATTTTATTACTGTTGATACCAAGGTTCCAACATCAACACTTGCAAAAACTGGAACTCTTTATGGAGCAAATGGAATTGCTGTAAGTGAAATTGCAGATAAGGGCAAGTATTATACTAAGGCAGTTTACTCAATCGGTGGAACTATAATTGAAACAAATTATGACAAAACTAAAGTAATAGTAACCGATGGCGAAGGAAACAACATTGCAGTAACTACAAGCGGAACCGATTACAAAGACTGGTCATTCAATGGTGTAACAACAGACGGAACTCATAAATATACAATTACAATTACAGATAAGGCTGGAAATGAAAAATCTTATACTGTAACTGTAGTTTATGATACAACTGCGCCTGTTGCCGAAATTAAAGCACCAAGTACAGACTTAAGTGGAGCAGCTTCAATTTCTGGTGGTAAGTATAACTTCCAGGGTACAGTTGAAGATGCAACTTCCGGAATCCTTGTTTACAAGCATTTGATTAGTAAGACAGAACTTGCTGATTCTGCTGCAATTATTGCTTCTGCAACAGGAGCTAATGCAGCAACAGATGGCTGGATAACAGGAACAACTGGTTCTGCAGCTTGGGCAGACGAAAGAGATACAGCTGCAGAAAACAATCCTCTTAGCGAAGGTAAGTGGTATGTATATGCTTATGCAAAGGATATTCTTGGAAACGAAGGAACATCATCAAGAATTGCCTGGGTAGACAAGAACAATCCTGCACTTACAGTTAATGCAGTTGCCATGAGTGGTACAAGTGCAACAAACGGCAGCACAACAAGCAACACGGTAACTCTGAGCGGAATTGCAACGGATGCTAACGGTATAGAAAAACTTACAATAAGCGATAACTTTAATGCTGCAAACGGAACTGATACAGCTCCAACAATTGCAGATATTACATCATTTGGAAATAGCGGAAACTGGAATTGTGAATTAACAATAGGCACGGACCTTAAAGACGGAACTCATACATTCACAATCACTGCAACAGACAATGCCGGTAAGCAGACTTCTAGAACAAAAACTGTAGTTGTTGATAGAGATGCTCCTACTCCTGTACTTGGCACATTACCAAACGGAGATGATACAAAGGGAACTTCATTCACATTCACTGGTACGGCAAGCGACGGAACATCTGATTATGTATCTGGTGTAAAGGAAGTTTGGCTCACTATCAGCAATGAAGACGGAAGTAAGTCTAAAACTGTAAAGGCAAGCGGAACAACAAACTGGTCTGTTAAGGTAAATTATACTGATGAAACTGGAACAGGAACGACTTGGAAAGAAGTATTTGCTAATGAAGGAATAAAGAAGGTTTCTGTACGAGCAATTGATGGAGCTGGAAACGAACAGACAACAGCTGATAATAATGCTCACAAGTTCCTGTATGATAAGGCGGATCCTACTATTGATGTAACTGCAAGCACTGTTCTTGAATATATGCCATCTGGTGGATTTAACATCACTGTAAAAGCAACAGATAGTTATAAGATTAAGACCTTAAAGGTAATTGAAAAACACAAAACTCCAACAGGTACTGAGTTTGTTGAAACAACAGAATCACCGGTAGCTGCTGAAATTACAAATATAAATGATATTACCTGGAATAGACATGTACCTCTTAAAGTAACAAATGATTCAAATCCACCTGCAGAAGGTACATATCAGTATCAGTTTGTTGTAATAGACGAAGCCGATCATGAAGTTTCATCTAAGACCTTTACAACAACAGTAGATACAAAAGCTCCTGTAGTAACGGTAACAACACCTGGTTCATATAATGGTGAAAATGGAAAGAAAGGTGAAAAAGCAATAGACGAAATAAACTTCAGATTTGCAGGTACCATTAATGAAGAAACAAAGGCAATCAATTCTGTATGGTACAAGATTGTTGCAGCAGGTGGTACAGCACCTTCTGCTCCAGCAAAAGGCCAGAGTGCATTGTCAAGTGATGCTTGGACTACAAATGAAACAACCGGCGGATGGACAAGCGCAACTGCAGGTGCAACAAACTGGAGTGTAATTCAGGCATTCCAGTCTGGAGCTACAGACGGAACAACTTACGGCGAAGGCATAGGCTACACAATCTACGTCCGCGCCGTAGACAAGGCCGGTAACGTTTCTGACGCTGGCACAGCACAGTTTGATGTGGATATGGCTTATCCAACTGTTACAACAAAGGTTGTTGCAGCAGGCGGAACAGAAACAACTCTTACTGATGCATTAACAAATACTCAGACTGGTGCTTATACATTCAAGTACAGTGTAACAGAAACTCATAATCCAACTACAACTCTGACAGTAAAGAAGGGTGGCGAAAATGGTACAGCTCTCGCTGCTGATACTGGTTATACAACAAGCACAACAGATGGCTGGACAACTGTAACAATAACATCTCAGGAAAATGCAGATTATTATTATGAAGTTTCTGTAACTGATGCAGCAGGAAAAACTACATCTGCAAAACGTAATGTACGTTACGATACAGAAGCTCCTGTAATTACAGTCATTTCTCCTGATTTGTCTGATACAGCCTGGCAGAATGATACAACAGTAACTGTAAAAGGTTCTGCAGCAGATGAATCTGGAACACAAACTGTATACTATAAGCTTTTGGACAAGGGTGCTGAAGCTCCTTCAACAAGCAGTTGGACTGGTTGGAAGTCTGCAACAGGTACATCAAGCTGGAGCTTTGAATTGAGCGCAACAGACGGACTTAGCAATGGTGCGGAAAAAGACCTCTATATTGCAGCTGTTGATACTAAAGGCAATGCTTCTACTACAGCTGTAAAGAAGTTTGTAAAAATTGATATAGGAAATCCTGAAATAACAGAAGCTAATGATGGTAGCGGTAATGGAATTGGCTCCGGAACTCAGTATAGAAAGGCAGCGTTCACCTTCAAGGGTACTGCAAAAGATATCGGTTCGGGAATTGATTCTGTAGTAATTGAAGAAAAAGTTGGTGATAATGCTACAACAATTGCAACACTTAAATCATCAACAGGAACTGTCACTATTAATGGCAACGAATGGACTTGGACTTCTTCAAGTATTACACCAGAGTCACAAGGAACTCATACATATATAATTACTGCAACTGACAAAGCAGGCCGTTCAACATCTGTAGATAGAACTCTTGTTTACGATACAGTTGCTCCTACATCTGTAAATACACAGGTTAGTGAGGATGAAACTGCATTTGGTACTGTTGAAACAACTAAGTGGTACAGAACTCAGCAGATTCCTGTTGTTGTTACAGCAACAGATGTAACTTCTGGAGTAGACTATGTAGAATGTTCTACCGATGGTTCAAGCTGGAACAGACTTAGTGCAGGGGCAACAGTAGGAACTTATACAGGAGTTATAACTTGCTCTGTACAGGATGAAAACGGAATATCAAAGATTTATACAAGAGTAACAGATAGAGCAGGCTTAGCAGCTACAACAAGTGCAGGAGATGCTCTTTCAGTTCATATTGACGTTACTAAACCTGCAATTGATACAGATACAGTAACTGTTAATGAAGAAGTTCTCTCCGGTGTTAAACTTGTAAACGGTAGAGAAGCTATAACATTTAAAGTTACCGCAAGTGATAATGCAGGTGGCTCTGGACTCGCATCAACTACCCCTGTAAAACTTACAAAGATTGGTGGTAATACAACATTGGTTTCTGCCGAAAATGCAACGCTTACCGAAGGTAAATACCAGATGACAATTGTTGCAGATGATTTGTCGGGAGTTGGAACTGGTGCAACAAGTGTTTACGTAACTGTAACAGATGCAGCCGGCAACTCAGCAGAAATTGAAGCATTCAAGCTGCAGAAGGATGATGTTTATCCGTCTGTACAATTTGGTACAATTATAGACGCAGATAATGAAGAGGACGGTACACAGGTAAATGGCATAATAACTGTTAGTGGAACAACTAGCGATAATAATAATGAACTTGTTAACATTAAGCTGCAATATCAGACATCTGAAAATGGAACAACTTGGGGAACTGATTGGACTGATTATGTAAGACCTAAGGAAAATGGCGAAACTGAAAATCCAACAGCATTAACAAGTCACACCGGAACTCTTTACAATTGGAGCTACTCAATCGATACAAAGACTTCATTCGGTAATAACTTCGATGAAAAGTATGTAAGATTCCGTGCAATTGCAACTGATAAGGCTGGTAACAGCGGTAACTCTGGTGGAACAGATACAACTACTTCTGGTGATGGTGCATTTAATCTTGCCGAAGGCTTTACACGTACAATTAAAGTTTCTCAGAAGACAGACAGACCAGTTATAAGAATTACTAGTGACTTTAATATGAATGGTATGTCTTCTAGTACTCCAGTTTGGTTTACCGATGTAAGTATGTTTGGTACAATTTCTGATGATGATGGAACTATTAAATCTTTGAAAGCAATTGCAAAGAATGTAACTACACCAGGCGAAACTTTAACTGTACCTACAGAAAATGAATGGACAGAAAAGAATGCAAACGATGAAGATGTAGTACCGGAACTCTTGAAGAATGGAAGCTGGACATACAAGTTTAGTTCAGATGGTGATAAACAGATTTTCTTCCGTGTAGTTGATGCAAATAATACAGTATTTATTTCTCGTGCTGCAAGTCTAACTGCTATGACTTTAAACGCTACAGAAACTTCACCATTTGGACCAAAGATAATCGATTCTAATGATCATGATACAGATGATTTCAGTGGAAACGACATACTCTTTGTTAAGGTTGATTATAATAAACCTACTTTGCAAGAACTCTATTATTATGAATCAGAAACAGAAATTGTTGCAAATAATTTTGGAACAATAACTTCTTGGACTGAAGTAGCATCTGCATTTGATAAGACCTTTGGTGGAACTAAGAAGTATCTGTATATCAAGTATGTAGGTAAAGATCAAAACGGTATTGATTCTATGGTTGCTACTGTTACAGGTACTGGTGTAACTAAAAAGGATGAGGTACTTACTGCTGATGTTGAAAATGGAACAATGGAAAGCATTGCATACTTTGATATAAGCCAAATTAGTAAGACTGCAAAGCTTGAAATAACAATAACAGATAACTCTGGTTCTGACAGCTTACCAATTTCTTATAATCTTACAATAGATAATGATGCTCCTATTATAAGATACTCTTCTCCAACTAATGGAACACAGGTTTATGGTACTTCTTCTGTAACATTGCGTGGTACAACAGATGATAACAATCCGGTTACAAGGCTTGATTATAAGATTACAAAAAATGCTACACCTGTTCCACCTGTTTCTGATAGTGGATGGATTGAAATAACAGATACAGACGGAAATAATTACACAAGTACTATAGGTTGGCAGATTACGTTTGATGGTGACCTTGCTAAAGCAGATACATCAAGCTACCACGCAACAAAGTTGAGCGAAACTGTATTTAGTTTGTATGCGCAGGAGGTTGAAACTGCAGGTGGTGAAGACTCCTATACTGATATATCTCCTGTTTATATCTGGATTCGAGCAACAGATGAGCTTGGTACTTCTGCTGTAAATGAAACCGCATACTATTTGAGTGTAGTTCCTAATGCTGATATTCCTGTTGTTAACATTACATATCCTGATCCGACAGCTGAATCGGGTGTAGGTGGTACAATTCGAATTACAGGTACAACAGAAATTGCAGATAAAGATGTTAGCGAAGTATATATCCAGATAGACCCTTCTTATGATGCAAATGATGGATTTAACGATGATTGGGCAAACGAATTAGATTTGCTTATGCGTGATGATGAAAATAATCTAAAGCCAGTAGGTTACAGTATTGTTGATGTTGAAAGCATTACTTATGATGGAGATACTGTTGATGTTGCTTCAAAAATACCAACTGGAAAGGGAATTAAGGTACAAGGTAATTCAAAATACAGCTGGTCTCTTTCAATCAACAAACAAAAAGAGGTTAATGAACCAATAAATGAAGCAAACCGTGTTCTTGGAATCCGTGCATATGCTGTAAGCACTTCAGGTAAGGTTTCTGAATCTACTATTGTTGTTTGTAATGTAGATGCTAATGCACCTGTATTTGGACAATCAGATGAACTTAGGTTCGTTAAGTTAGATGCTGATGGTAATGAAATTGCAAGTCGTAGGTACGAAAGCAATATATTCCTTAAAGGACAATGGTATCTTGTTGGTTCTGTAACAGATGAAAATGGTATAGGAAGTATTATTGTTGGTAACACAGAATATATTAATTCTGAAACTCACGAGACAAAAGGTCTTCAATTTACAGATCCTATAACTAATGCTCAAATAGACTATATAACCCCAACATATGAAGGTATTGGTAATAGTGCTAAAGAGAAAGGATATCACAATTATAACTTGAAGATTCCTTTAGGTAATATTGAAGATGATGCTCATGGTAAAATAGAATATAAGATTGATGCAAAAGAAGGCGATGGTAACGATGCTATAGGTACTTTGGAATTCACAATCTATTACGATAATAAAAAACCTGAATTTAGGGCACAAACAGGAAATGGATTAACTCTAAAGAACCTTGGTGAAACACTTGGAACTAATGAAACATCTACAATTTTGCAGTCAGACAGCAACTATTTTGTTCAGGGTATTTTTGAAGAATCTGCAAGTCAAACAGCTAATCAGAGTGGATTTGAAAGAATTGCAATGTTCTTTACAAGAACTTATCCTGGTGCAAACGAAAACACAAAGAACCTTTATCTTATTGATCCTATGGTGGCTAATGATAGTAACAGCAATATAGAAGGAAAAGGCAACTTTGTTAAACTTGGTACATTAACAACAAGTACTAGCGAAGGTGAAGAGATTGTTACTTTCACTGCTGAAAATAATTCTGGTTTCGTTCAAAAAGAAGGTCTTTATTGGAGTACTTCTAAGGCAACAAAACTAGAAAACTCTAATGAGCTTACTGTTGATAGTTCTTTCAATGCAAAGAAAAATGTTCGTATAGGCGGACTTTGTATGGTTGATAATGTAATCTATCGTATAGAAGATATTAACGGTACAGAAATTAAGTTGAAAGGCACATTACTGGATTTTGATTATACAGAAAATCCAGAGTCAGCAAAAACTGTTTACTTTGCATTTGCACAAATCATAGATAATGAATATCCAGAAAATACTGTTACAACAATTTATGATGAAGCTAATAAAGATAATAATGGTGATGGTGACTGGATGTCTGAACGTGCAAATTACAAAGGTAACGACCATTATGATTGGGAAGTAAAGATTGATTCATCTAATATGCTCGATGGATTAGTTGATATGTGCTTTGTTGCTTATGATGTTGCTGGAAACTATGCAGAACAAACTTTTACACAAAGAATTTCTAACAACGCTCCACGTATAGCAGGTGTAACTTATGGTGCAGATAACAACCTTGATGGAAATGTAAATGGTGCAGAATTAAAGACACTCTATACTTATAAGACAGTAACATCTAATGGAATTAAGATAAAGGATCCAAATGACCCTACAAAGGTAGGTGAAGATGAAGATGGTAAACGTATTGATGAATACAGTGTACTATCAAGGCTTATTGTAAAGGGTGCAATGAAAGTAAAACCTGAAATTGTAGGTGGAAACGGAGGACTGGGTTGGCAGTATATATATAGCAAGGATGGTACGAATTATATTGCAAATACTACAACACCAACACAATATACTGGCGTTGGACATTCTGATGATGGTGAGATTCGTTCAGATAATCTTACAATAGATATTTCTCTCAAAGAATTCCTTGAAAAAGAAATTGCTGCTGAAAACCAGGAAATGAAGTTTATTGTTTGGGATATGACTGATGGTTCAACCTTGGGTGATGCAGAAACTGGTAGTGCAAAAGCAACAATTACAATTCCTGTAAATGTTACAATTGCTGATACTACCCCACCAACTGCTGTTGTTGATCCATTCATTTGGAAGGGAAAAGATAATAACTCAATTTATAAGAATAACCCTGTAAATGGACATATAGAGCTTGAGGAAGATTGGAAGCTTACTTCAACTTATACAACTAACGAAAATGCCACAGAAGAGAATAAGAATTCTGAATACGATGGTGATGCAAAAGTTTCTGGTATGATTACATTTGTAGGTACTGCTACAGATAACATCAGTGTACAAGAAATCGCTGTAAAAATTCCTGGTTATGATCCAGATGGAATAGGTACTAACTACGCACCAGGAGACGAATTTGTAATTGCACATAGAGATTCTTCCGTTACAGCACCGGTAACACTTGGCTGGACATCTACAAACTTGTATTACGAAGATGAAACTGGACATCCTGTAACATCTTACACATATAATGATGGCACACAAGATGTAACAGAGACAGTAAATGCTTCTGCTTCTTTAATTGGTACAGGAGCTGTAGACTGGATATTCGAGCCAGTAAGCGATGTTTACGATGATAATGATAATGGTAAGAATACATTTAAGTTTAAGTTCCACTTCAACACAGAAAAGATAGCTACAGTTGCTGCTACCGATGTTTCGATACAGTTTATTGCTTACGATAAGGGTTCTCCAGCTTTGGCAGAAGAAGGTGATGTGGATGAAGATGACGATGGTATAGTTTACAAGAATGAAAAGTATTCAACACCAGGTAGTGTTTCTACAGGAACTACAAAGGATGATAATGATGAACCAATTCTTACTGGTTGCTATCAGGTTGATATTGTACCGTATATTGCTAAGGTATATACACAGCTTGCTGCACTTAAGAGGAACAATTGGTCTGTTTATAACAGAACGGCAAAAGGTCATTATCCAGTAAAAGCTGATGAAACAATACAACTTTACGGTTTTAATCTTGGAAGTGCAGATAAGAAAGCTAAATATGGTGATACAGAACTTTCAGTTCCAACAAGCGATGGTTATATTTTATTCCCAGTAAGTCTTTTGACAACTTCTGGTGCTTTCGAAATATCTGTAAATGAAGTTCAGAATTTGAACAACATAAACAGAAATGATGCTAAGGGAGCTTACGGTTTAACTGTAGATCTTGAAAATAGCCCAACAGGAGACAAATCTATTTACGATAATTATTATAACCGCAAGCCAAACGGTGAAAACAATAATCTGCTTACTGATGATGTTGTACTGGATATATGGCAGATTAATCCACAGGCGGTAATACCAATAAGTGGAGTTACAGCACAGCCTGTAATGGCAATAAATCCTGTTAATCATGATGTAGGTTTTGCATTCGTAAATGGTACCTTGTATTACAGTATGCCGAATGGTAAAACTTACTCTTATGATAACTTTATTGGAGGTTTTGACTACTGGACCAGTGTTACAATGACTTATGACTCTTTGGGTAATTCTTACGGGACAGCTGCTGGTGGTGATATTAACGAAACAAAGGCAGATCAGTTCAGAATTATGACAAGCCGTTGGGGGTATGCAGATAGACACGCAGGTGGATATAACCTTGCGACCAATCAATTACGACTCGAATTTATCGGTCAGTATGATTATACAGAAAATGGAGATACTTATGAAGGTTACAGAAACTTTGACAAGGAAAGAATTCGTTCTCCTTCCCTTGTAACAGGATCTGCTACAGCCGACTCAACTAAAGTATATCTTGCCTATTATGATGCGATAAATGATGAGATTCGTTTTAAGCGGGGAAATTTTAAAAAGGACAAAAACAGTACATGGAACAGTCTTTCGGGAACAGACAAAACTAATAGTTTATTTGGTGACTACTATGGAAATACTAATGCAGAATCAGGAGGCAAAGTTCTTGATGATGCAAATGATTATTCAAAATATCGTACTGTACATAACTCTTGGATTGCAGGACAAACTTCTAGAGTTTATAACACCAATGGAGATAGAAGAGAAGTAAAGGTTATAACAACGGATAACAAACCTGTATATGCAGGACAGTATGTAAGTATAGCGGCAATTCCTAACGGAGGAACCAGTGATGATGCTGTAGTGGCAGTCTGGTGGGATGCTTTCAGTAATCAGTTGTTGTACTCTTATAATCTGACTCCAAATTCAATTGCGGTTGGTCAATATAAACAGGTAGATACAAAATGGACTACCCCTGTTCCTATATTTGATGAAAATATTGGAGAGTATTGTAAAGTTGCAGTTATTAAAGAAGGTTCTGGTAACAATGTTCATTACAGCGTACATATTGTCGGATATGATGGATTGAATTGTGATGTCTGGTATGCTTACATACCAAACTTTACCACCCCAGCTAATAAAAAAACCTGTATTGTAGATTCTTATGGTCTTATTGGTACAGAACTTAATATTGATGTTGCATTAGACACTTTTGGAAATCCAATTCCATATATAAGTTACTATGCAGGTAGTTGTGCTCATCCAAAGACAGCTCGTTGGGCTGGGACAACTTCTATAAGTTCTGCTAGTCTGCTAAACAGTGTAGATGACGAAGAGTATTTTACAGGAGTATGGGAGATAAGTGTAATTCCTACCCAAAGCAAAGTTTCTGAAGACCATATAAATATTGGTGTATGGAAGGATTCCTCTGGAACAATTAATTGGTCTACAACAGATGGTTCTTCACCCGAAAATGATGCTTCAAATATAGGAATTACTAAACTGGATTACAAAGAGGTGTTCACTTCTGGTACTAATACTGGATATAAAACAGGTGGTCATGTATACGGTAACGGTTCAAAAAATCCAATACTTGGCTATTCCGTAACCAAAGGTGCAAACGGCTACATCGAAACCGCCCAAATGAAGTAATGAAGTAACCTTATACACATACCGCTTTGGATACCCCGCGGTATGTGTATGAAAATACGTCACAGGGGGTGTAAGCGTACCCCCTTCCACCCTCTGTGACACCCCTTTTTTTCTGTACCAATTAAAATAAAACATAAACAAATAACATAATTTTATAAACTTTTTTCTTCTGAAATGGTCCGAAATCTCATATTTTTGCAATTATTTATATGTAGGTTTTTTCCTGCAAGGATGCGTTTATGAGTTTAGAAGACAATTATGATTTGTATGACGATGATGATGAACAGACCTTTGGAGGCCAGTTTTCAAAGCCATGGGAAGAACTGACTTTTGCAGACAACTTTCTTTTCTGTAAGATTATGGAAGATGAATCAATCTGCAAACAGTTACTGGAAATCCTTCTTCCGATTAAGATTGAAAGGATAGAGTACCTGTCAACAGAAAAGGAGTTTCATCCATCCTATCGGGGGCGGAGCATTCGTCTTGATGTATTTCTTAAAGATTCAAACCGTATGTTTGACATTGAGATTCAGACCTCAGGATTCAAAAACCTTCCTCTTCGTGCAAGATTCTATCAAGGAGCAATTGACGCTTCGACCACAAAAACCAGGGCGAAGTTCTCTACCCTAAAGGAAAGCTATGTTTTGTTTATCTGCAAAGGTGACCCGTTTGGCAACAATATTCCGGTGTACACTGTCAAGCAGACGTTCTATGAAAAGCCTGAGCTTCTTTATGATGACAGAACACACAAAGTGTTTTATAATTGTAGGGCATACGAAGTTGCGGATGATAAAGATTTAAAGGGGCTTATGGAGTTCATCCAGACGAACAAAGCCACTACCAATTTTTCGCGCACACTGGAACAGAACGTAAAGGTAGCCAAACAGAACACCCGATGGGAGGAAGAGTATATGTACTTCAGTGATGTTTTGGAAGAAGAAAAAGAAAGGGTCAGAAGACTCGCATGGAAGGAAGGAACCGCCGCTGGACATGCCGAAGGACTAGCAAAAGGACATGCAGAAGGACTTGCAGAGGGACTTGCTGAAGGACATGCTGAAGGAGAACGGTCAAAAGCTGTTGAAACTGCAAAGAATCTTTTAATAATGAAGCTTGGTACAATAGAACAAATATCACAAGTAACAGGACTTTCTGTTGATGAAGTCCAAAAATTATCGTTAGAAATGTCAATATAATCCCCCTTTTTTTCCCTTATCTAATTTGATATACTGTGCTTATGACATCTACAAAAAAAGCGGAAAATGTAAGGGAAGTTATCCGATATCTTCAGAAGTTTAAGAATGCGCTTGTCGTAATTTATCTTGACGAAAAAACGATTGAGTCGCCTTTGTTTTCGTCTCATATACGAGATATTGCACTGCTTCATCAGGCAGGACTAAAGGTTGTTATTATTCCTGGTGCGCGTTCTCGAATTGATGAGGTTTTGCGTACAAACAATATCACCTGGTCCTATCGCGAAAATATTCGAATTGCTTCTGCTCAGGCAATGCCTCTTATTAAAATGGCCGCTTTTGATGTTTCAAATACGATTATGACCAGTCTGGCCGCAAACTCTATTACAGCAGTGATTGGTAACTGGGTTCGAGCCCGCAGCAAAGGAATTATTGACGGTTTTGATTATGGTACTGCCGGCGAAATTGACCGCCTTGATTCGGAATCTTTGCAGACGGTTCTTGATGACGGGTTTATCCCTATTTTCCCCTGCA
>JAEEGL014065705.1_pt1 | contig 17157 bp, 11 predicted proteins | sample 9134231 | NCBI WGS metagenome assembly JAEEGL01 (sample SAMN16246548, study PRJNA631951) | gut metagenome | biome: gut microbiome; feature: rumen; material: fiber-attached | host: Bos | place: Iran: Karaj | collected 2018-10
CCAAATAAATGTGGAACTGAGGGTAGTGACCCAGTTAACAGAAGCCCTTTGACATATGCTAAAGAGACAGGTGATAAAGATATAATTGCAGAATTAATGAAATATAACCCAAAAGAAGAATGTCCAAAAGAAGAAAATAATGACGAATAACGACATTGATATAATGGCGTCATGACGAAACTATCTTGAAAAGCATTCCATCTGTGTATTTTACGACTTAACGATGTTTGAATCGCTTCCCTTTGGTTAGCGCTGCCGTCTCACGTGACTCGCTTGGCAAAGACAGTCTGAGAACGCTTTGCCAGATCTGGCTGCAGGAGGAATGGCGGCCTTCCCCCTGGCCCCCTTCCTTCCACAGCAGGAGGCAAGGGCTGCCGCATTGTGACAGCTGGGAGGCTGTTCTTCCTGTGCCATTCAGTCGTCTGTCATCCAACGGCGCAGCGCCGCAAGCGTTGAAGGTTCTGGCTCCAAACGCCCGGTGCTTCGCCCGCAAAGCTTCCACGTCCACCTCGTCTCGGCTTGCGGGACCAGTGTCTCCCGGCCTGCACCAGGGATGCCCGTTCCTGCCAGGCGGCAGGACACCCGCGGCCCTGGAACGCTTGGCGCGCATTTGCCTCCTTGCGCCCTGTCTCCGGCCTCATTCACCGAAGAGCCGCGTCGCCTTTGGGCACGCGCCTGCAGCCTCGGGCCCCCGGAACCGACGGCAGGCGGAGCCGTGTCCGCAACCCCCTTGCGCGGCTGGGACGGCTTTCAGGAACGCCCGCCAGAGCGGAGGATCTGGCCGCGGCCCGGGTACCTGCCGGCAGATGCCCATCGGATCTGCGGGGAAGCTGTCTTGGCAGGGCGCAAAAAGACTTGCGACTTTGCAGCCCATAGTTCATGCTTCAACTGTGGCAGAGGCAGTTCCGTGCGGCGCTGCCTGCCATAGCTTCGGTGCCACAACGTGACAAGAGGAGGTCTTCCGACCATGAGGCTGAAATGCAGTATGTTGTTTTCGGCGCTGCTGGCCTGCACGCTGGCAGCCAGCGAGGCCTGGGCAGACGTGAAGATTGACGAGGCGAATTTCCCGGATGCCGCTTTCAGGCAGTGGGTGAAGACTAAAGTCGCCAATGGCGGAGATGTCCTCACGGACGCGCAGATTGCCGCCACGGAGGTGCTCGAGCCCGTAGCCGAAGAGATAGCAAACTTCAAGGGACTGGAACACTTCACGGCGCTGAAGCGACTGAGATGCGCCGGCAATTCGCTGCAAGCACTGGATATTTCGAAAAATAGGGAACTGCGGGAGCTGGACTGCAGCTGTGCTGAACTCAAGTCTCTTGACGTATCCCACAATACGAAACTTGAAGCATTGAACTGTTACGCCAATGCGCTTACGAGCTTGAACATTTCTTCTAATCTTGCTTTGAAATGGCTGAAATGCTCCAACAATGCTCTCACGTCCCTCGATGTGTCAAAAAATCTTGCGCTTGAAACACTTTTATGTGATGATAATAAAATTGAGATACTGGATTTATCGAAAAACCAAGAACTCCTCTGCCTTGAATGCTTTGACAATCCGCTGAAGACGGTGAATCTCACAAACAACTGGAACATGTACAAGTTCGCCCTGCCGAAGCAGGGCGCGGTCACGCTTCCAGGAGGCGACACGCTCTCGAACAAGGATTTTTCGTTCGAGGCCGTTGGCGAAAAGTCGTTCCGGCTGGATCTGTCGAAATTCGGCGACAAGATCGAAGACGCCTATGCGCTGTATGATCGGTCAACGCAGCCCGCGCAGGCACAGGCGCAGGCGCAGAATGGAGTCCATGTCTTCTCTGCCGGAGCGCAGGTCAGGGTCGCCTACCGCATCGGAAAGGAAGGCGACACGATTGAGCTTGAATTCGACGTGCCGGACGTGCCGGACGTGCCGGGCGAGGAGGACTTGTAGCGCATCCCTGTCCCGACGTCTCCCGGTTCGGCATCCCTGTCCTGTCCGGTCCTGTCCGGTCATGTACTGATGGCTGGCAGGGAAGGGCATGCGCATGACGGGCGCGTCGCTGCGTGCCTGCAGGGACTGCCAGCGCGGGGCCGGCCTGAAGGCCAGCTCCGCCATGCGCTGGCATGGCCTGCGTCGCCGCTGTCCGGGTTCCCTTGCAGGACTGTTCCGCAAAGGGAGGCGCCATGCCGCTGGGCGAAAGGGCGTTCCGCTCCGCCAGCGGGGCCGCGCCTGCACCGGACGGCGGGGAAGCCGCAGAATCCTCGCCAAGACCGATCCTGTGCCAAGACCGAACTTGCACCAAGACCGAACTTGCGCCGCTTCCGCCCCGGGTCCCCCCGGGGCGGAATGCGCAAACGCTGTTTATTGTGCGTGGCCTGTGCGCCAGCCCAGCCAAAGCTTGGAGGCAAAGCTCCTGAAGGCGGCCGGGCCTTCCTTGAAGTTCTGGTCCATCTCGCCTTCACTGCCCTGAACGACGCCGCTGGCCGCGCCGGTGCTGGTCTTGCCGTGCATGACGTAGCGCTTCTCTCCCTCGTGCATGACGATCTTGAGATCAACGGGGCCGGAAGCGCCACCGCATCCGAAGGTGTAGCCAGTCCAGACTTCCTGAACGCCGTTGCTGTCCAGATCCGTCAGGATCGGCGTCGCGGAGAAAAAGTCCGCCGACGCGCCGCCGGCGCCGCACTGGCCCGTGCCGTCCTCGATCTTCCAGACAGTCTTCGGACTGTCCGGAGAGCCGGTAAAGCGGTAGGCACGCAGGACAGCGGCCTGTCCGTCCTGACTCTGCTTCTCCTCCTTCGTGAACACGAGGGATCCCTCGCCCAGCTTGTCAGCGAAGTGCGAGTGCCAGAAGACCTTTCCGTCAACGGCATAGGGGCACTCGTCCTCTTCGGAGGGCTGTGCCTCCTCGCTGGCAGGCTCTTCCTCCTCGTCTGCGGCCGTCGGGCGCATGGAAAACCGTTTCCTGTACCAGAAGTTCTGGGCGTAGTCCTTGATGGCCTGGGGGGCCTTCTGGAAGGCCTGGTCCATCTGCCCATCGTCGTCGACGAAGCTCTCGGCACATGCGGCCATGTCGAGCGTCAAGCCGCGCATGGCGTGCTTCTTTCTGCCTTCGTACATGACAAGGGTGAGGTCGATGGGGCTGACATCGCCCTGGCACATGCAGACATACGACATCCAGATTTCGGCAAGGCCATCGCCGTCCAGATCCGTCAAGATCGGCGCCTCGCCGCCGAACGAGGCGAGCGTGGAAACGTCGCAGTTTTCAACGCCTTCGGTCATCTGCCAAACTTTGACGGGGCCGTCTGCTCCCTCGTTGAAGCGGTAGGCACGAATAATCTGGGTCTGCGCGTCAAGGGCGGTCGTGACCTGCCTGGTGAGAACAACATGCCCCGTCCCCAGCGAATCCTTGACGGGATGCGAGGAAAGCACTTTGCCTTTGACTGGCCAGGACGCCGCGCTAGGGGAGGCGCTGGAGATGGCAAGGGACAGGAACGCAAGGGCGAGGCACGACAAGGGTTTGCTGTACGTCATTCGATCCTTTCCTCCTGCAGCCGCAAGGCAGGCTGCTGTTTGCTGCTGGAAATGTCGCCTGTTTCAGCAATACCGAAACGTCGAGTCTCCGTCTACGCCTTTACGCAATAGAGCTGCGGCAAACGCATCTTGCGCTCGCGCGCGGCCTCATGCTGCATCCCTTGCGCGACATTCCCCGCCCGCGCGACGAGAGGCATCATGCGCCGCCATGACCGCCGTCTGGCGCTCGTCGGCCGCTCTCCCGCTCCCGTGAGGGACACCGCTCACGCAGCGGTGCATCCTGGTCATATTGATGCGAGGGTTGAAGCTTCGGCGGAGCCCACCCGTCTCGGAAATCGGGACAAAGCCTATGCTGCACCAGACTGGGCGCTGACCCCCCGATGCGGAAGAACTGGCCTTGCGGATTCGGCTGCCGGGAAGAGGAAGGCGCAATGCCTTCAAGCCCCTCATGCCGGCACGCCGCCTCGAGCGGCAAGGATGCCTGCCCCGCAGGACCCGGGAGAGCATCAGACAATCAGGCCGCCCCTTCCTTGTCCTTGCAGACTGGGAAAACCGGAAATCGGGAAAAGCCTGCGTTGCGACGCAGAAGGCAAGGGGCGTCTTGACACCGGCTATGCGCCCTCCTGCGCCCTCCTGCGAGAAGCTCCCTTTCTCAGTGACATTGGAGAGTGGGTAGGCTAGACAAGAAGGAGATGTTGGCAAACGGCACGCCAGCAATCGACGTCTTGCCATGCCCGGCATCCGCAGAAAGCCGCCATGCACGCCAAGTTCATCCGTACGGGAGTCGGGGCGCCAGAAAGGCATTGGCATGCATGGAGACGCTGGTGGATACACGCGAGGACAGCGCACCATACAAGACGTGACAAATCAAGATAAGCAATTTCAATAATCAAGTTTCTTATATCTGTTTTTACTTATTTGTTGTCACACATGCCATTACTATCTCAACAAACATAAAAATTGCAGAGTGCGAAAGCTTATATTTTTTACAATGTTTTTCAAAAATATAACATATTTTTAACTTAAAAAGAGATTACATATGCAAGTTAATTTAAGTATAACTGCTGGAATAATAAGTCCATATGACATTGATATCGAAGAAGAAAAATATATATTAGGCGATATTGTGAAAATATTGCAAATTATATATGATTGTCGTGAAGAAGCGTTATTAATGCTTAACGCATCACAATCAGATGTTGCGTTATTCTCTAATGGGAAATTAATATTAAATACTTATGTAAATTCTAACACTGATATACGCATAGCTCAAGCAGGACTAGGCTCAAAATGGAATCTTAATTTTTTTGTATCACAGCAACAAAACAATGATGAAAATTCAATAAATAGAGATAGTATACATAAAATTTTACACACATCAAATAAACAAACACCAAATATATCTTTTGTAGCAGCTGACACTATAGATATATATACCGATATTGTATATGATGTCAATGAAAAAAATATTGCATCTAGCAATATGTCTTTACATCTGATTAAAAAAAGTGATTTGCTCATTATCCCATATAATGAAGGATTGCAATCACATGAAAATCTATCAGCTTCTATTCAATTGATTATACAATTAAAAAAACCTGTAATTTTAATTCCATACGGAGTGGCCAAAAGTGAGGATTTTGATAATCCAAATTTACATCAAAACGACATAAGATTTTTTTTGAAAAATAATGATGCAAAAATTTTTGAATATTCTAAAGAATGTGACAAAGAAGCCAAACAATTCATGTTTGAGTGTTTATTTTATGGCAAAAATTCTCCTTTTTCTGAATATCAAGATGATTACAAAAAGCTTCTAGAATGCATTCATGATACAAACACAAATATAGGAATTTTCACAAAATTTTTTTCAAATAGTTGGAATTTTGTGTTAAATATCTTGGCACCTGTCGAAAAAAAATCTTCTGTGTCAGCAGATGTTCCCCAAGAAATGCTTGAAACACTATCTATATTCGACAATCTTGCAGGACGATATGCAAAATTTTATCGTTCATATTTTTTATGGATGCCAATTCTTGGCGCTTTGGCTGTCACTTTTGCCACATGCGGAATCGCATTGCCATTTTCTCTTCCAATTGTTTTAGGATTAGGACTTAGCGAATTAATAATACTATTTATTATTCTTTTTTTATATTATAACGCTCATAATGGTCGATGGCAAGAAAAATTTGCAGACTATCGTTTGCTTGCTGAAATATTTAGGGTTAATACTTATTTATGTTCAATAGGTTTTTCCTATAAAATGCATGACACATTACCAAACTATGCAGTACGCGGGATTGTCTGGAAGGAATTTTTAGTAAAGATGCTCATGCGTAATTATTCTAATACTAATAGAGAATGTAGCCTAGAAAAAGGACGTGAAATATTAAATATATTTTTAGATGACCAAATATCATATCATACATGCAATGTTAAACAATTAGAAAAAGTAGAACATAGTTTACATTTTTTGATGACTGCATTGTTTTTTATTTCATTGCTTTGTGGAATTACACATATCGCTATGGAAATCGTACATATTTTACATATTCCTATATTAGCTAAAGTATTAGCTTTATTAACAGTATTGCTTCCACTTTATAGCATGGTCGCGCATGCTATTTCCCAATATGCAGATATACATAGATTAGCAATCAGATCCAAAACAATTATTGTAAAATTAAAAAGTATTAAAAAACTTAACAAAAAGTCTAAGAAAATTAAACCTGTCGCGTATTCAATTGCAGAAACAATGTTATCTGATGTAACTGAATGGAATGTGCAATCACAAATGAATCATGTTGCTCTTGGATAAAATGATAAAATATATTTCTGTTCACTAAAATAGTTGACGCGGGCGATTTCTGCAGCATCGAAGTGCTATGGAACGACGAGGGTGCCGGCATCGCCGGGTACATCGTTTCCCCCGTCCTCAGCGGCCTTTTGGCATGTCGGCCCGCATCACTTCCCAACTAGCTGAAATCAGACCACAAAGCCACCCTGCACCCTCTGCGGGGAAGCCCGTCTCGTCTGGCGTTCCGGCTTCTCTGCAAGGAGCTGGCGATGCGTCGCCATGCTGAGATCAGCAAAGCACGGCGGCAAAGACGAAATCGTCTCTGCCGCCGAAGCTGAAGGCTTTATTGCCTGCAGACTGCCTGCACGCAAAGCGCGAACGCGTGCTCCCTGCCAGCCTGAACCTTGTGCTTTTCCGGCCCCCTGCCCAGCCCTGTGGCGACTGGGCAGGGGGCCTCGTTCGAAGGGCCGCTCAAAGCGGCGAAGGGCCACTGGAAGGCGCTAGCGCGTCACTTCCAGCGTGCCTCCGCCGAAGGCCGCGTTGATCTCGGGATGGTACATGGCCTCTGCCGTGACGGAGGGGATGGTCCATGTGCCGGCCGTGACGGCGCGGACCTTGTAGGTGTAGGTCGCAGGCTCGGGAGACGTGCTGACGAAGAGGAGCGCGCGGTCCTCCCTGCGCTCGAAGCGGGCGAGGCTCGAACTCTCCTCGGGATCGGCCGAGGAATCGTGGATGAGTTCGAGGCCGCCGGGAAGCAGATCGACCACGGCAACATGCTCGAGTTCCCGGCTGGAGCGGACAGTCAGCTCAACGGCGATCACGTCGCCGGAACGGACCTTGCTCACGGCCTCGCCCTTGCTGTTGAGATAGCGGCGCGAGACTTCCATGCCGCTGCTCCTGCGCGTGGCAGGCTTGCGGTCGTAGCCTTCGGTGGCCAGGTGCCAGAACCAGCGGTCCCTGCCTTCGCGGCCGGCTTCGATATGGAAGCGCGTGCACATGGGCGAGGCCAGCACGAGGGCGCCGTCCTGAAAAACAGCCTCTGGCCTGGGGCCTTCGAAGCCGTCCTGGTAGCTGAGGCAGGACAGGATCATGCCCTCGGGCTGGGCGTCGCCGGCGGGAATGCCGGCAAGGGCCCTGGCCGTCAGGCCGAGCACCGTGGCGGTTGCGCCTGCGCTGAAGGCCTGGTCGAGGAGCTCCTCGACTTCGGCCTTGCCGGGACGCTCCCAGCCGCCCCTGCTCCTGACGCTCATGTAGATGGCCTGCGCGGCGCCGTAGGAGAGGAAGTCGTCGCCGTCGTCGCCGTAGCCGTCCTTGGCAATGGCGCCCGGCATGGTGAGGCGGCTCTTGTCGGCCATGCGCATCATGGCGTAGCAGTCGGCAACGAGGGCCGCCGCCAGGTCGTTCTTCCATTCGGGGGCGTTGTCATCCAGCCAGGCCGCGAGACTCTCGACCTGCGAGGTCATGACGCCGCCGTTGCGCATGGCAAGCCAGCAGGCGTAGGCCTTGATGCGGGCATCCTCCAGGTCATCGGCTTCCCTTGCCGCGATGGCGTCGAGGACGGTGAAGATCTCGCCGGCCAGATCCTCGGGAACGCCGAGGCCGTTCTCCCTGAGGGTCAGGAAGAAGTCGGCCGCGTAGCAGGTGACGAAGTCTCTGGCGCTGCCATCGGGCCAGAGGGCGACGCCTTCCTCGCTGTCAAAGCACGCCCTGATGGCGACAATGGCCTGCCGCAGGGTTGCGTCGGCAGCCTCCCTGGCCTTTTCCGGCGTGGCGAAGCCCTGGGAGAGCAGGGCGCGCAGGCGCGGATTCTTCGCAGAGGCCGCAAAGGGCATGGCGCGGCTGATCAGCTGATCGGTGCTGCCGTAGGGGCAGCCCTTGAGCTTCTCGCCGACGGTGCGGAAGGCCGCCAGCGGCCCGGAGGACACCACGAGGGTGTTCTCGGCATCGAAGCCGTAGATCGATCTTGCCACGGGAATGTAGGCCGGTCCCGTCAGGGGCTTGGCTGTCTCGGTGCGCTGCCTGTGCACCGGCGGCCGTATGGAGAGCTCCTGCGATCGCAGGGTCTGGGACTGGCCGCTGCTGGCCTTGAAGTCGACCTTGCCGATGCCGAGGCTGTCGCCGACGCGGACGCGGAAGCGGACGACCGCTTCGCCGTTCTCGGGCACGGCGATGTCCTGCTCGGTGCTGGAGCCGGCGAGACTGAGGGCGTCGCTGGGCTTGATGCTCAGGTGCACCTTGGCGCCGGGACCGCTGTTCTCGATGGTGTTGGCCACGATGACCGCGCCCTCGAAGGCGTCGCCGGGCATCGCCGCGAGCGGCAGGAGCGGGCGCAGGACGATGCCGCCGCGGATCCTGGCGAAGGCTTCGCAGCTGCCTGCGGTGAGGCGGCCGGCATTCTCGCCGGAGCCGACGGCCATGATGCGGATCTGGCCTGCCAGGTACTGGGGCACGGGGATGCTGATCTCAGTCTCCTGGCTGGAGACGTCGACGATGCCGTTCCAGAGGGCGAATGGCGGCTCGGAGCGGCGCTTGAAGGGATTGAGGAAGCGGCCGCCTCCGCCCTCCATGTCGCCGCCGAAGGCGGGGATGCGGCCCTTGAGGCGGGCGTGGTCGGGCATGATCAGGTCGAAGGCCTGCATGGTCTCGACGCCGAGGCCCCTGTCGGCCAGCAGGTCGTGCAGCGGATTCGGGGTGGCGAAGCGCGTCAGGGAGAGAAGGCCCTCGTCCACGGCAAAGAGCAGAACGCGGCCCTTGACCTTCGACTTCACCTTGACCTTCATGGTCTCGCCGGGAAGCACCTTGTCGGGGGCCTGGATGGAGATGCCCATGTCCCTGGCCTCGAGGCCGCAGAGGAAGGGCGCGGCCGCGTAGGCGTGGGGCTTCATGTACACGGCGTCGGAATCGGCGCTGCGCACGAAGGAGACGCAGACGTAGCCCTTGCCTTCAAAGTCCTTGGGGATGGTTATGGTCTGGACGGACTCGCCGGCCTTGGCCTTGAACCAGGCGTGGGCGGCGACGCTGTCGCGCTCGATGGTGACGAGGCCCGTGCCGTCAAAGGGCGCGGAGATGCGCAGGGAGACAGTGTCGCCGGGCTTGTAGCTCTTCCTGTCCAGCTTCATCCTGAGGTCGTTCGAGGCAAGCTGGACGTCTCCGCTATCCTCGCCGGGCTTCTGCAGGCTGGTGCCGGCAACGGTGTAGGGGATGCTGGCAAGCACGGCGCCGCCGGCGTCCTTGACAGTGAGCAGGAAGTCGCCGGCTTCGCCGGTGGCGAGCGGGATGGTCACGCCGTCCTTGGCGACAGTGGCCTTGCTCGTGGAGACCACGCTGTCGACCGGGACCGCGTCGTAGCGGTACTCGCCCCTGGCATCGACGATCAGAGAGTTGACGTAGCGCCTGTGGGACAGGGTGACGGCAAGATCCTTGACGTCGATGGGATTGAGATCGTTGTCCAGGGCGATGAAGCGGAGGGCAGCCTTGGCGTTCTGGGAGACGTAGTCGAGGTTGTTGGCCTCGTCCACGGGCTTCCAGCCGAGCACGAAGGCAAGGGGCGAAAAGAAGGCCGCGACGCTGCGGGTGACGGCCCTGCCGCCGGCCGCCTCGAAGCCTTCGACGTGCATGGTGCCAAAGAAGGTGCCGCGACGGTCCTCGAGCGGAATCGCGAACTGGGCTGTGCCGTCCCTGCCCGTGGCGGTGTCGGGAAGCTCCACGCTGTCGCTTTCGGCGTCCGAAGCCGAGGGATCGGCGAAGGTATAGTCGTCAAACCCCTTGAATTCCAGGCTTTCAGGGCTGATGTCGAACTTGGCGCTCACCCGGTGGCCGGCGGCATCGCTGCCATAGAGGGTGCTGAGGCGGATCCTGACGGCAGCGGGGTCCGCGCCCTGGCCGATGCGGATCCATCCCTTGGGCTTCCGGGGCGCAAACTCGGTCTTCATGGCCAGGGTGTCGGGCTCGAAATCTTCGATGCGGGCTTCGCAGCTGCCGAGCACGGGCGCACCGTCTCCCTTGCCGGCAAGGGTCACGTCGAGCTGGTAGGCGCCGGCGGGCGCATCGGCGGGCGAGGTCCAGGAAAGCTCAGCCAGGCCGTCGGCGCCGGCCTCGAAGGCCTGGCGCATGAGCGTGGATCCCGAGGGGCTGGAGAGCACGGCTTCCAGCTTCGTGCCCCTGGGCAGGGGCTCCCAGTCGAAGCGGCGCACCACGACGCCGAAGTGGAGAGTTTCGCCGGGCATGTAGAGGCCGCGCTGGGAGAAGACGGACGCAATGAGGCCGTCCTCCACGCACCTTCTGCCCCGAACGTCGAAGGAGCTCATGTCGAGGCTGTGGTCGGACTCCTTCAGCGAAAGCCAGGCGAGGTCGCCGCCGGCTTCGGCGGTGACGACAGCGGGCTCCTTTTCGCCGTCGAGGCCGGACGCGGGCAGCTCGGCCCTGCCGTCGGCGCCGGTTCTGGCCTTGGCGGCGGCCGTGCCGTTCCTCGAGAGCAGGGTGACGGCGCAGTCCCTGGCGGGCTCGCCCGTGGCCTGGTTCTGGACAAAGACGACGAAGTCGCCGGAGGCGGTCTCCTTCACCCTGAGGCCGAGGTCGGAGACGAGCACGAGGCGGCGCTTGCTGACGACCTGCCTGCCGTTCTTCATGCCGGCAAGCTCGATCTGCATGAGGCCGCGGGAGTCGCTCGTCCGGTTCTTGAGCAGGGGGGCGAGATCGAGGACGGCGAAGGATGCCTGGCCGGGCCTGCGCTCCTTGACCGCAATGGTGCCGGCAACGGTGTCGCTCATCGCTTCAATGTCCACATCCTCGTCGACATAGCAGAGGGAGCCCTGCTGGCAGGCCAGGAAGGCGAAGAAGGGCGCACGGATGCGCCGCGCCTTCCAGGCTATGGCGTCGACGCCCCTGGCGTAGATGTCGAGCTTCTTCTCGCCGGAGAGCGTCAGGATGCTGCCTGGCTGCAGGAAGGCGACCTGATGGCCCCGCGGGGGCGCCTTGAGGACGAACTGCCGCTTGGCGGCAAGCTTGTGGCCGCTGACGGCCGCAAGGCCGGGCTTGAAGACGAAGCAGATGCAGCGGCCTTCCTCTGTCTTGACGGCGAAGCGGACCTTGTCGGAAGGATTGCTGGCGGAGAGGAGCGCAAGCTCAAGCTTCCTGCCCTTCTGCAGATCGGCGTCGGCAACGGCCTTCAGGCTGGTCCAGTCCAGATCCTTGCCGGCCTCTGCGGCATCGCGCATCGGCAGCGCGACGGCTTCCAGATGCCGGAGCAGCTCCTGCGGCTTGACGTGCATGGTGGTTTCTATGGTCACGGCGTAGCGGTGGTTGAGCGCCTCGTCGCTGTCATTCTCGATTTCGACCTCCTTCACCGCCATGAGGGAGTCGGCGCCGGTCACCATGAAGGAGGCGCGCATGTCGCGCTGGGCTCCGCCCTTCTGCAGTTCGCGCCTGCCGTCCTTCTCGTGGAAGGAGGGCATGCCGCCGAGGGTGGCGACGGCCACGGCGTTCTGGCGAGGCAGAGCGGCCACGGGGATGTTGACGACGACGTTGTCGCAGGCCTCGCTCCACACGAAGCGGGGCTTGCCGAAGGCAAGGCCGGAAGCCGGACTGTCCGCCGCCACGCGGAAGCGGCGCTCGACGTCCGCGGGATTGACGGGCCAGATGAACTGCAGAGGCAGGGAGACGGCATGCATGCCCTTGTCGGAGGGGTCGATCAAGACGGTCTCGCGGCTGGCGTTCACGGCCTGCGGCTGGGTGTCGTAGGCGAAGGTCGCGTTCGAGAGCACGATGCGCGGCGACAGGGACAGGCCAGAGAGCTTCACCTGGTACCGGGTGCCGGGCGCGAGGTGCTTCTTGGGATAGAAGCGCAGCATTGAGGACTCCACCCAGCGCCATTCGCCCTCGACTCGGGGCGACATGGCAACGCCTGTCTCCAGGCGGCCAGGCTCGCCGAGGGCTGGCGCGGCGCACTGCTGGGGCCAGGATTCGCCGTATTTCTTTTTGCACAGGTCTTCATCGATGCTGAACTCGATGCTCAGGCCGTTGCGCCAGTCATCGGAGGCAGGATCCGATGCGACTGCCTTCCAGTAGGAAGGGCCAGCCCAAGCGCATGCCGCGCAGAGGAGCTGGATGACCATGAAAGACAGCAGGAAGCGTAGCGGTGTTGCCATGTTGCCGTACTCCTTGTCATTGTTGCTGCCAAGCAGGCTTATCTCGGAAAAATGGGCATTGCGTACAGTAATGCAGTAATGCAATACCGTAAAAAACGGCAATCCGGCAAGAGCAAGAGAAGCTTCGCACGAGGCACTTCCCATGGCGCGCCTGCCGAAGCCGCTGTCGATGCGACAGGCCTCGGCAGAACTGAAGCCGGCCATGCCCACGGCGCGAAGGCCATCCTCGCGAAGCGCTTGCGACCGTGGACTGCCCCGTGCCTGGCGAGGCAGGCGGCATGCCGCGCGGCCAGGGACGGATTCCGCTGACCGGCACGGCGTCGGCAAGGGCAGGGCGGCTGCCGCTTCAAGGACAAGTTCAGGTTCAGCTGCAGGCTTCGCGCCGGCCGGTGCCTGCAGGAGCCTGGCCGGCAAGGGCGATCCGCCCGCGGCTACGAGGCAAGGCGCCTGGCGAGGGCTTCGGCGGCCAGCCAGCCGCTGGCAAAGGCCCAGTGGAGGTTGAAGCCGCCGAGCAGGCCCGTGACGTCGAGCACTTCGCCGACAAAGGAGACCCTGGGGTTCAGGCGGCTGAAGAAGGCCAGGGGCTCCACTTCGGCGCAGTCCACGCCGCCGCGGCAGACTTCGGCCTGCCGCAGGCCGGCTATGCCCCTGGGCACGAAGGTGAACTTCGTGAAGCGCTCGAGGATTTCCCGGCGCACGCTCTTCTTGATCTCGGCCGCGCGGCGCTTGGCCAGCTCGCCGGGCAGAAGCGCATCGCAGAGCTTCTGGGGAAGATGCCGCGCGAGCAGGGAGCGGGGCGTCCCGCGGCCGGCGCTTTCGTCGCCAAGGAGGTCCGAGGCGTCCAGGCCGGGCAGCAGGTTCAGCGCAAGCGCCGTTCCGCGCTTCCAGAAAAGCGAGGCCTTGAGGACGCAGGGACCGCTTATTCCCTGGTGGGTGAAGAGCAGATCGTCCATGAAGCCGTGCCTTTTCCCGTCCACGCCCTCGACGTCGAGCCGTGCCGGCAGACTGATGCCCTGCAGACCGAGCAGGGGGGAGCCTTCGGGCAGGAGCAGGGGCGCCAGCGCCGCTTCCGGCGCCAGCACCGCATGCCCCAGCCGCTGGGCCAGGGCATAGCCAAGCCCCGTGGCGCCGCTGGCCGGACAGGCCGGCGAGCCCAGGGCCACGGCGAGGTGCCTGGCCTCGAAGCGTCCGCCTTCCCGGGTCTGCACGCGGGCGCCTGCGGCCGTGACCTCGACGTCCCCGGGGCCAAAGGAGCGCTCAAGCTGGATCTCGGCGAGGCCCGTCTGGCGGATGCGGGAGAGCAGGGCGCGGACCAGGGCGCCGGCCTCGGTCTTCAGGAAGTACTTCCCGCCCGGGCGCTTCTCCCAGGGCAGTCCAAGCTCCTCCACGAGGCGCACCATCCCCATGGAGCTGAAGGCGTCGAGCACGGGCGCCACGAAGGCGGGCGTCCGGCAGAGGTAGGCTGCTTCGGCAAGCTGGGCGCTGGTGAAGTTGGCCCGGCCGCCGCCGGCCAGGGAAAGCTTGCGGCCAGGTTCCCTGGCATGGTCGAGCACAATGCAGCTGCGTCCGAGCTCGCAGAGCCTCAGGGCAAAGGCCAGGCCAGAGGCCCCTGCACCAAGCACCAGGCAGTCGCAGACGCGGCCCTTCCCGCCAGCGCCGCTTCGGGACGCAAAGCCGGCGGCTACCCTCCCGGCCCCTGCCGGGCCCCGGGCCTGCCTGCCAGCCCCCGCGGCGCGCCGTCCAGATGCCGGGGCGGATGCAGCAGTGCATGCAGGGGCGGATTCGCGGGCCATGTCCCGGCCTGGCTCTGGGAAGGGCTGGCGTCCTTTCCGAGTGCTGCTGTTTGACAGGCCTTTTCCGCCCGGCGTATGCAGCTTGCCTGCATTGCCTGCATTGCCTGCCTTGCCTGCACCGGTCTGGTCCAAGCTTCCTGCCGTTCTGGCAGGTCTTGGCGTGAAGCCCTGCCCCTTGCCGTTTGGAGACTGCGCCATGCCTGTGATTTCCTCCCTCTACCGCTGCCCGCCGGGCTTTGCCTCGGCGAAGGTCAGCACCATCTTTCCCGTGCTCTTCCGCAAGGTCGACTTTCCGCCCAAAGCCCAGGGCGGAGACAGCCTCATCCTGCGGGAGCGCCTGGAGACGCCCGACGGCGACTTCCTGGATCTGGACTGCTATCCGGGGCCGGCGAACCCGCGCTTTGCCTGCGTGCTCACGCACGGCCTTGCCGGCAACGCCAGACGGAAATACATCCGGGGCCTGGCCCGCGCAATAGCCAGGGCAGGGGGGCTGCCCCTTGCCTGGAACAGGCGGGGCTGCTCCGGCGAGATGAACCGCACGGCCCGCTTTTCCTGCATGCTCGAGACCGGCGATCTCGCGCTCGTGGTCCAGCGCGCCGAAGTCTTCGATCTGCCGCTGGTTCTGGCAGGCTTCAGCATGGGCGCCAACCAGACGCTCAAGTACCTTGCGCGCAGGGACGTCTCCCCGCAGGTCAGGGCTGGCATCGCCATTTCCGATCCCTGCGATCCGGCCTCGGCCTCGGCCTGCATCGACGCGCCGGAAAACGCGGTCTTCAGGAACTACCTGCTCCGGGGCCTCGTCCCCGGGGTCAAGGCCAAGCTGACCGACTTCCCCGGCATCGCCTCCGGCCGCGACATGGACAAGGCGGCGACCTTTCTCGAGTTCGACAGCGCCGTCACGGCCCCCATGTTCGGCTTCAAGAGCGCCATGGAATACTATCTGGCAGCCGGGGTGGTGCGGGAAATTCCCTTCATCCGGCACCCTGTCTACCTGCTCAACGCCCTGGACGATCCCTTCTGCTCGCCCCAGTGCCATCCCTTCGAGCAGGCCTCGAAGAGTTCCTGCTTCTGGTTCGAAGCGCCGCGGCACGGCGGGCACGTGGGCTTCGTCGCCCTGCAGGAGGACTACTACAGCGAGCAGAGGGCCGTGCGCTTCATCCGAGAGCGCTCCGGCATCTTCGGCTAGTCCCGCAGGGGCGCCAGGGCAGGGCTGCCAGATCCCGGCAAAGGGCGCCGGCAGCGCAAAGGCGCCGGGCAGGGGGCTTTCGCCTTCCCGTCCCGGCGCCTGGGAAAAACGCGGCAGAAGGGGTGCCTGGCCCGTTCCGCCCATGGCCTGCAGCGCGTACCGCCGGCTGCGCTAGTCCTGAACCTGGTGGGCAACGATGTCGGCCAGAGGCAGGCCCGTTATCTCGGCAGCCTTTTCAGGCATCATGCCGGACTTGATCATGGCATGGGCAATCTGCAGCTTGGCCTCGGCAAAGGCGATCTTCTTGCCCTCATCCATCCACTTCTGCTTTTCCTTCTCGACCAGTTTCCTGAGTTCTTCTTCGAATGCCATCAGCTACTCCTTGAGCGCTCCAGCTGCGCCTGGCTCCCCCGGCATGAGCCACGAGGGAGCGTAATGGTTGCCGGCGCCGGAAGGCGCCGAATGCACGGCCGGGACGGCGCCGCACCGCGCCTGCCGCAGGGCCTGAAGAACGCGAAGCGCGCGCCTGGCGGCTTCGCTTTCCTCAAAATGCCGCCGCTGCGCGACATTGGCAAGCCTCTGAGAAACGCCAAACGCCTGCATCAGGCCAGGGAAGGCGGAGGTCTGCAGCCTGGCTGACGGCCCGGCCTGGCTGACGTTCGGGCACAATGCACGCCTACAACCTTAATAGAGGCGTGCCGGGCACCCGGGCAGAGGCGGCAGGGCTTCGCCGGCGTCGCGAAGGCCAGGCGCACGAAGGCAGAGACGTGAAAAACAGGGGCGCAACGCCAAAGGACGCGAAAACCCCGGACGCCTTGCGGACATCCGGGGTTGTTGCTTTCTGGTAGCAAGGGGGAGATTTGAACTCTCGACACTGCGGGTATGAACCGCATGCTCTGACCAACTGAGCTACCTTGCCATGAGGCGCTTCGTTCAGCGCAGAAAGGGGTATACAGGCATCCCCAGCCCTTGGCAAGCTTTTTTTTCGCCAAGGCCGCATTTTTTTCCGGCAGGGCGATCCGCGCCTTGCCCGGCGAGGGCGAACAGCGCGGAAGGGGGGATGCGGGCGCAGGCGCAGGCCGCGGCCGATTTTTGGACGGGCATGTCCAGATTTTAGCCAGCTCGGCCAGACGCCACAGGGAAGGGCGTGGCAGCCTTCCCGTCTGGGGCCGAAAATTTCTGCTGCCTTCTCCGGATTTTTCGCCTGGCGCCATATTGAGTTTTTCCGAAAGGTGGTGTATGCAGTACAACTCGAATTGACAAAAACTCTATTAAGGAGATTTCTATATGAGCGACGAGAAAGTCATCCCTGCAGAGGACGCCTCTGAAAACTTTGCTGACCTGCTGGCCAGCCAGGAAAACTCTCAGGTGCGCGTCCAGGCGGGCCAGAAAGTTACCGGCACTGTCATCGAAGTCACCGACGACTCCGTTTTCGTGAACGTGGGCGTGAAGATCGACGGCGTCATGGACCGCAAGGACTTCATTGACAACGAGGGCAACCTGACCGTCAAGGCCGGCGACGAGGTCGAGGCCTGGGTCACCCGCGCGAACTCTCAGGAGATCGTGCTCGCCAAGTCCATGAACGGCGCCGGCATGGCCGCCATCGAGGACGCCAAGGAGAACGCCATTCCGGTCGACGGCCGCGTCATCGAGTCCTGCAAGGGCGGCTACCATGTCGAAGTGCTCGGCAAGACCGCCTTCTGCCCCGGCAGCCAGATGGCCGCCGGCGA
>JAEEGL015880607.1_pt1 | contig 17157 bp, 11 predicted proteins | sample 9134231 | NCBI WGS metagenome assembly JAEEGL01 (sample SAMN16246548, study PRJNA631951) | gut metagenome | biome: gut microbiome; feature: rumen; material: fiber-attached | host: Bos | place: Iran: Karaj | collected 2018-10
CGTAACCAAGACAACAACTGATACTACTACTCAGTCACAGGATTGGGGCTTCTCATGGTGGACAGACGTTCCTAACAATGACGAGGCAGACGGACGTTATGGCCAGGACGTAGATATCATCAAGGTTACCAAGAGCTATCAGCACACCGATTCAGCACTTGGATCATGCTATGCAATCGCTGCATCTGCAAGCGACGAAGTTGCTAAGGCTGCAATCGACTTCATGGGACTTCTTTACACTGACAGCTATCTTGCAAACCTTTACACCTATGGTATCGAAGACAAGGACTTCACCTATGATGCAGACGGATATGTAGTTAAGGGCGGAGACAACACTTACAACCATTCAATGTGGGAGTCTGCTAACGCTACTGTAGTTACTGCAGAAGCTTCTTCTCCTTACACTGCACAGATGTACATCGACTTCAACAGCAGCGCTGTTATCTCTTGCGCAAACGGCTTCCAGTTTGACAAGACTCCTGTAGAGGACAAGTATGCAGCATGCCAGAACGTATTCAACGAGTATGGATTCGTTCTTGAGAATGGTGGATTCGCTTCTAAGGATGTTAAGGCAAAGATCCAGGAGTATCAGGCAGCACTTGATGCAGCAGGATATCAGGATGTACTTGCTGAGTTCCAGTCACAGTATGACGCTTGGAAGTAAGTTCTAGCAAATAAGAATAATAAGACCGCGACCGGTTTACCGGCCGCGGTCTTTTTGTACCGTTATAATAATTTTTTACACATAATAAAACAGTGCACCGGAAGATGCACTGTATTTTGATCTACAAGGCCACGGGAATGGAGTTTTCGCGTCTGTACTCAAGAGGAGTACAGCCTGTGGCATCCCTGAAGCATTCGCCGAAGTAGCTGGGACTGGAGAAGCCTGTCTCGTAGCTGATATCGGTTATTGAAAGATCGCTGCTCTTCAGCATGTCCATGCTCTGCTCGATCCTGTAGTCCCTGAGAAATTCGAAGGGCGTGCGGTTTACGTATGTGGAGAAGAGCTTCGTGCACATGGTCTTTCCGACGCAGCCGGCTCTGCTGATGTCCTCAAGGGAGATCTTTTCCTGATAATGCTGCTGGATGTATGAGATCATGTCCTTTAAGGTGTTCAGGTGGTGGTTTGATTTTGCATGGGGAACCTCGGCGGTTTTGCCCTGCTTGAAAATATTAACCCATACGGAGAAGAAGAGCATCTGGATCTTAAGCTCGGAGCATTCTTCTTCGGAGGCATAATACATTCCCTCGATGTCGTCGAGGATCTTTTTCTGCCAATCTACCTTTTCGTCGAGGAAAAGGTATTTCAGCGAATTGTTGCGGATAATGGGCTCAATGTACTGCGTATCCACATGCTTTGAAGCACACAGGAGCATGGGATGAAGTATTACAACGTAGAATACGCAGGGGTTGTCGCCGTCTGAACTTCCGACATGGAGCTTTCTTGAATTGATGAAGACGCCCTGCCCGGCCTGCATTCTTACGGGAGTTCCCTCTACCGTGTAGATAAGGCTTCCGCTCTTGCAGTAGATGAATTCCACTTCGTCATGCCAATGGTCGGTAACACAGAAAGGATACATTTCCGGATATGAATTACGTTTGATCTCAGAAAAAAATCCCGGTGTCTTGTAGAGAAAGATCTGCGAACCGTCTTCGTTTACGCTGCAATGCCTGGGGCCCTGTAGTCTGTTTTTGGCTGAATCCATAGATTTGTCCTTTCTTTTATGTGTGGCTTGTTAATTAATGTCTTTTGCCGAGCTGTCTTTTCATAAGCCATAATAGGCTGTGATGATTCTTGTTTCCGGAGATCGAGGATTTCTTATACCATACGCCGGAGAAATATCTGAGGTTGCAGATGAGCGCCGTTACGAGCCAGGTAAGTCCTGTAGCATACCAGATGCCCATCATTCCTATTCCGGGGATCCTTGTGAGCATGTATGAAAATGCGATCCTGCAGACTACCTCGGTAAGTCCGTTTATCAGCGAGAAGCTTGCATCTCCGACTCCGTTTAAGGTGCCTCTTGGAACATATATGAGGCCGAGGGCCAGGTAAACAAAGCATGTGATATGTACGGCCTTGATGCCGAGTTCGATAACCTCGGGCTCATTTACAAAGAAGCCGACGATTGATCTGCTGAATAAAAATACTATCGGGATGATGACGAGATTATAGGCAGTGACAAAGATAAAGCCGCGCTTAAATCCGCCCTTGACACGATCGTATTTCTTGGCGCCGAAATTCTGTCCGGCGAAGGTTGTGAGCGAGCTGCTTATCGCGTTGTAGAACATTGAAACGACGATATCAACCTTTGAGGTGATGGTGAATGCACTCATTGCGGTATTTCCGAAGCCGTTAACAACGCGTTGGAGGATGATCAGCGAGATCGCGATCATGGAGCTCTGCAGTGCTAGGGGAACGCCGAGTTTGAAGGAGTGCAGGATAATGTGCATGTTGGGCTTTAACTCTTCGCGGGAAAGCTTAAAGTAAGGTACTCTTACGAAGGCGTAGATGAGAACGATCGCAGCCGAAAGAGCCTGAGCGATGACTGTTGCAAGTGCTACTCCGAATACGCCCAGATTAAACTTCACTACGAGAAGAAGGTCCATCCCCACATTGAGGAAGCTGGATATTATAAGGAAGACAAGGGGCGTCTTAGAATCACCCAGGGCACGCAGTATTGCGGAGATGCCGTTGTAAAAGGCTATGAAAAGTATTCCGCAGATCGTGGTGCGAAGGTAAACAACCGCATCTTCAAGGATGGCTCCCTCGGGTACATTCAGGAAGACCAGTATGGGTCTTGCGAGGAAAAAGCCTATGATCGTAACGGTGATCGCACTGAAAGCCAGCACATAAAAGGAGCTGGCAACGGTTTCACGGATCTTTCCGTCGTCACCGGCGCCAAAGTACTGGGAGACGATGACACCTATTCCTATGGCGAGACCGGCGCTTAACGAGAAGAACAAAAATGAAAGCGAGCCGCAGCTTCCTACCGCCGCGAGTGAGTCTGCTCCGAGGAATTTACCGACTATTACGGTATCGACCATATTATAAAACTGCTGGAAAAGGTTTCCGATAAATAAAGGAAGCGCGAAAATGAGAATATGTCTTGCAGGGCTTCCGACAGTCATATCGACTGTATTTTTTCTTGTGCTGATATTGCTCATAAATTAACCTCTGTATATGTGCAGTCCTTTGGGACGTGCAAAAAACGGTTTAAAAGTTTACATATTTTTAATTTCGTGTTATTTATGATATATCCCACAAGAGAAATAAATTATATAGATTAATAGCAAAAATATATCAGAATATTTCAAAAATGAAAGAAATCGATATATTTTGTTGGGATTATACTATAAAACAGTCCGCGAAGTAAACGATTTTAGTATTTTTTACCACGCAGTTCCGCTTTCTGTCCTGCCGCTTCACTTGAAGAATGGCAATGATATATGATAAAATGTATGATACTAGGGTCAAAAGTCAAAATGTGAGTTATGCTTGCATAAACGAACATTTTGACTTAATGACCCGAACAAACATGAGCAAGTAGCAATTTCATGCGAAAGCAGGAAATTAGCGGATTGCGAATGGTTGTAGGATTGCGTAAGTTGCATAGCAACGGAGCAATCCGTAGTATCAAACGTGGTTGTACAACATCAAACATAGAATGTCTGGCATTCTTGCCGGAGGTAATATATGCCGAAGGGAAAAGAAAAGAGAAAACAAATAGGCCTTCTGGTCAGCGGGATTACGGATACATTCTCGATCCAGCTGATCCGCGGGTGCATGCGCGCAGTGGACAGACATGATGCAGACCTTGTCATCCTGCCCGGAAAATATCTCGACAGGGATCTTTCCGAGCGTACCGAGATCATGTATGAGTATCAGTTTGCTACGCTTTTTTCGTATGCAAGGGAATCTCTTTTTGACGGTCTTATCATTTCCGCAAACAGCATCGGCTGCCATACCAACGATATCCGTATGAGGCAGTTCGTAGGTGAGTACGCGGATATCCCCTCGGTTCTCGTTGCCACGAAATTTGACGGGCATACCTGCATCTGCTACGACAATACGAATGCGGTCAAGGAGGGAGTTTCTTATCTTATAGACCGCGAGGAATGCAAAAAGGTCTGCGAGCTTGCCGGCCCCGAGTGCAATACGGACGTTATCGAGCGCCATGAGGCTTATGTGCACGTGCTTGAGGAGAGGGGCTTTACTTTCGACGAGGGCATGCGCGAGTACGGTGATTTCATGATCTCCGATGAAAGCCGCGGGGCGATGGAGAGACTGTTTAAAAACAATCCCGATATAGACGCAGTATTTTGCCATAATGATAATATGGCGATCGCAGCCTACGAGGTTATCAGGGCTCACGGTCTTGTTCCCGGAGAAGATATAAAGGTTCTGGGATACGACAATATGCAGGAGAGCGCCACCTTGGATCCACCGCTTGCCACTGTCAGCGCTGATCCTATTTTCCTTGGGGAGAGGGCTGTTGACTGTCTTCTTGAGAAGATCGCGGGAAGGGATTTCGGAAATATCACTCTCCCGGCTAAACTTGTCGGACGTGAATCCCTGGGCCGTAAGTATTATGAGGAGAAAAGGCTTCTCATTACTAACGAAAAGACTCTGCGGGATGATTTTGCGGATATTTTCTACAGGTATATCAATGAATGTACCACTGAGGCGACTGAGCGAATATATCAGAAGTTTGAAGTCCTGATGAGGACTGTTCTTAAGTCTGTCACCAAAAAGCGCGAGTTTGAAGATGCTTCGGAAGATATACTTAAGAAGTTCGACGACCTGATCAAATCCGATGCGATGTCGTACATGGATACGGAGGCAATGCTCCGTTTTATTGAAAGACAGTGGGCACGGTCAACTGAAATACTCGGGGAGGATTCGAAGGAATTAAGAATAGTACGTACACTCATCGCAGACGCATATAAGCATCTTGTACAGGCTGAGGACAAACGCTTCGCCGCTCTTTCACATCAGAAGCAGGAGCTTGACTACTCTACTAAGAATTTCATAAAGGAAACCCTGAATTTCAGGCACGGCAATGACCAGAGCTATCAGGTCCTTCTCGGTTATCTTGACTGGGCGGAGGTAAGCGAAGCTTGTATCTATATATTTGATGCTCCTCTGATCCATCTTGAAGGAGAGGAATTTGCTCCGCCGCGTTACGCAAATCTGAAAACATACATGAAATCCGGCAAGATCATGATCCCTGCCGCAGGTAAGCAGAAGAGGGATTTTGACGATCCCCTGATCCCCGCGGAACTCCGGGATAAGCGAAGGTCGATGATAATGGCGCCTCTGTTTTTTTCCGAGGAACTTTACGGTCTTTTCATGTGCAACATGTCGGAGAGCATGTTCTCCGAGGGCGAGTTCATAATAAACCAGCTCGGGTCGGCGGCCCGTATGCTTGAGATCCTTAGGAAGAATGAGGAAAACCAGCAGAGACTTGAGGACAATCTCTCACTGGCCACGCAGATGAATGCGGAGCTTGATTCGATCTCGAAGTCCGATGTTCTCACGGGATTATTGAACAGGCGCGGATTTATGGATGCGGCTTCTGATTTCCTTTTCCGCTCGAAGAGCAGGCACGAATCTTGTATAGTCGGTTATGTCGACATGAACAACTTAAAGATCGTAAACGACAGGTTCGGACATGAGGAGGGTGACTTCTCGTTAAAGAGCATTGCTGCGATCTTGGCATCCGTACTTTGCGGTGGGCGCTCCGTCATCGGAAGGATCGGCGGCGACGAGTACGCTTTCATTACTCTCGGAGATGCCAATGAGGCCGAAGGTATAGAGGAACGCCTGAAAAACAGATTCACGGAGTTCAATAAATCTACGGATAAGCCCTATAACGTGACCGCTTCGGTGGGATTGTATCCGAGCGGCGGCGGAGAAGAGATCTCTCTGGAGGATGCGCTGTCCTACGCGGATGAAGCACTCTATGTCGCAAAGCAGACCAAGGACAGAAACGTTTTAAAGAATGTAAACAGCCAGTAATAAAATTTATTCATAATAATAAGCTCCTCCCTTTTGGGGACGGAGCTTATTTTTTGTTTCAGCTTGAGATAATCGTTTTAATCTATACTATAACGAGCCTTATACGAGCTTATTGTAGAAAGCCACTACCTTGTTGAAGGTCTTTTCATCAGCATTCCTAAGGCCTTTAACAAGTGCGAAGAGCTCGGGATCTTCCTTCTTGTCGACTACCAATCTGTCGGGCGCAGGAGTCTTTTTTGCTCCTACGAGATAATCATAGGAAACGCCGAATTCCTCGGCAATGAACTGAAGTATCTGATAGGAAGGAACGCGCTCGCCGTGCTCATATCTTCCGTATCCCATTGCTGTCATGCCCAGAAGCTTTGCGGCTTCTGCTTTGTTGAGTCCGAGCTTTTCCCTGGCGGCGATAAGTCTTTCAGGCATAAATTCCATGATAAATCCTCCTTTGTTTAATTAATATCGATTTCTATGATATCAGTGTCATTTTTGTAACCAATGGATATTCTAACACAAAAAACACGCATTTTCAAGGCTTTAAAGAGTGTTTAGATGGAAACTCGGGCAAAAATCCGATAATAAAATAAGTCAAGTAATCCGCGAAAACAGCCGAAAAACGAGCCGCTAAACGGAAACTTTGGCGAAAAATCAACATTTTTCGTCGAAAAAATTGATTTATTTTAATCAGCATGCTATAATTTTATAGCTTATTTGAAAAAATGCTTTATATACATATGAAGCTATTTTTAAGGAGGAAAAAATATGAAAAAGTGGAACAAAGCTTTGGCAGCTGTTCTTACTCTTGCCATGACTGCTTCTGTTATGGCAGGCTGCGGTAAGACTACACCTGCTGACGGAACCACCGGTACAGGTACGGACAGTACCACTACCACCACCACTGACGCCGGCGACAGCACCACCACTACTACAGATGGCGATACCGTTGCTGATGCCACAACCGCTCCCAAGGAGTACACAAATCATTCTTATGCTACTGCTCTTGCAGACAACTGGAACCCCCACACATGGGAGATGAACAGTGATGATGCTATCAGAAGGTACTTAATGACTCCCTGGGTTGACACTACCATAGGTAATTCCGAGGAAGGCGAGTACCAGGTAATCTTCGAGGCAGCTACATCTATCGAAGATGTTACAAAGGATCACCAGGATGACCTTGACAAGTATGGATGCAGTCTTCCCGAGGGCAAGACTTCAAGCGATATTACCGAGGGATATGTTTACGAGATCAAGCTGAATCCCGACATCTGCTGGCAGGATGGAACTCCTATCGCAGCTGATGATTATATCTATTCAATGCAGCAGCTCTTAAATCCCGAGATGATGAACTATCGTGCTAACAACTATTACGATGGTGACTATGCTGTTGCCGGCGGACGTAAGTACTACTACTCAAAGACCGCAGGATACTACGTACCTTATCTTACCGTTTACGACAGCCTTGATGCTGCAGTTGAAGCAGGTGATGTACTCATCGACTGTTGGGGCTTCTGGGGCGCAGAGGGATATGTTGATGCTGACGGAAACGAAGTTCCTCAGTATGTAAACATCACCGACGAGACCGCTTACAGCGCTGACGGTGCCGGAGATGACGAGTTCTCAGGCGCTGCTCTCTACAATGATTACGGCGAGTATTTTGCAACACCCGGTTCAGGATATGAGGCTTATGCCGTTGTATGGCAGGATAACGCTGATCTTGGAGCAGGCTTTGACGTTGTAGGTTTCTACAAGGTTGATGACTATACTCTCCGCTATGTAGGTCAGCAGGCTTCCGAGTACAACCTTATGGTTCTCGGACAGCTTGACGGTTCTTTCCTTGTATACAAGGATCTCTATGAATCGCTCAAAGATACCACCGGTGATCTTGTTACTTCCAGCTACGGAACAAGCCTTGAGACATCAATGTCTTATGGTGTTTACAAGCTTGAGTCATTCCAGGAAGACAAGCAGATGGTTCTTACTAGAAACGAGAAGTGGTTCGGCTGGGAGACTGCAGAGGACGGAAGCCTTGTAGCTTACACTCCTTTTGAAGTTGACGGCCAGAAGGTACAGCAGTACCAGACCACAAAGATCGTTATCGATGTTATGACAGATGATGCCGCTAAGCAGGCATTCCTTAAGGGCGAGCTTGACAGCTGGACTCCTTCAAGCGCAGACCTTTCAACATATTCACTTTCAGACAAGATGTACAAGGCTCCCGAGACTTATACCGAGCGTCTTTTCTTCAATAGCAATCTTGATGCTCTGAAGGAGATGGATAAGTCAAAGGGCAACACCAACTCTGTTGTTATCAGCAACGAGAAGTTCCGTAAGGCACTTTCACTCTGCATCGACCGTTCTGAGTGGGTTGGAAAGACTCCCGGATTCGTACCTGCATATGCGATCCTCAATGACCTTTACTTCTATGATTTCTACAATGATCCTAAGTCAAAGTACAGATCAACAGACGCAGCTAAGCAGGCACTCTGCAATATCTACGGCGTAGAATACGGCGATGGCACCGCATACAAGACTCTTGATGATGCAGCAGCTTCCATCAACGGTTATAACCTTACCGAAGCAAAGAACCTTATGGCTGAGGCTTGTGAAGAACTTTCATCCGCAGGGCTTTACAACAAGGGCGAGGATATCCACATCCGTGTAGCATGGATGGCAGGTGCTATCGACTCAGACGCAGAGAGCCAGGTAGCTCTTATCCAGGATTACCTTAATGCGGCACTTGACGGATCAGGATTCGGAAAGGCAACTCTTGAGCCTCTCGGAAACCTTACCAGCCCTTCAAGATATGAGGCAGTTCCCCAGGGTGAGTATGCTATCGGATATGGTGCATGGGGCGGAGCAGCATTCTATCCCTTCACAATGTTCCAGGTATACTGTGATCCCAGCTATACAAGCATTCACGAGGCAGGATGCTGGGATCCCGCAACCGAGACCCTTACTCTTAATGTAGAGGGCGAGGATGTTACCATGACATGGCAGGAGTGGTCAGGCTGCATGGCAGGAAACGGCAAGTTTGCAGCTGCATCTCAGGATACCAAGCTTAAGATCCTTGCAGGTCTTGAGGAGAACTACCTTGAGAAGTATTACTGCATCCCTCTTGCAAGTATGACTACCTGCTCTATGGATTCCTACAAGGTTCAGTCTTACACCGATGAGTACAACGTAATGTACGGCTTCGGCGGCATCCGTCTTATGACCTACAACTATGATGATGCTGAGTGGGCTGAGTTTGTTGCTTCACAGAACGGAACTCTCAGCTACGAATAATCGTAAGCAGGAGTTAGCGGCTCATAAACTATTGAGCTGAGCAGAATAAAAAAAGAGCGGTCGGAGGGGCCTTTACGCCCCTCTGATTGCTGTTTTCTTTAGTAACTTTGTGCCTGCTTTATACTTTCAGAAACCGTATTTTTCCATGTGCCGCCCTGCAGTATATGGAAAAGCATGGTTTTGCTTCTTACATTTAGTCTATTTACGGAGGTTTTTTCCCGATGCGAATGTTTAAATACGTACTGAAGCGTATCGCACTGATGTTTTTTGTGCTTTTTGTCGTTACGACAATCTGTTTTATTCTTATAAGGCTGCTTCCGAGGGAACTCCCGATGGAGACTTCCCAGAGGGAAGCTATACTTGCGAGATGGGAAGCGCTCGGATACAATAAGCCGCTTCTTGTCCAGTACGGTATCTATCTCAAAAACATAGTGACAAAATGGGATTTCGGCACAAGCTGGTACATCGCATACAGAAAGCCTGCATGGGATCTTCTTATGAGCCGTCTGACTCCTACCGTCCTGATCAATGTCTACTCGCTGATCTTCTCGGTACCCATCGGACTTTTATTCGGTGTATATGCCGCGATCAAGAAGAACAAATGGCAGGACGATGTCATCAGTACGATGGTCATTGTATTTATTTCCGTGCCAAGCTATGTTTATGCGTTCATAGTTCAGTATGTATTTTACTTTAAACTCGGAATTCTCCCGCTTCAGCTGTATTCGCTTGCGGATGCGGGCAACAGTTATTTCACATGGAAGATGTTCCATTCAATGATCCCGCCGATACTTGCGATGAGCTTTGGCGAGATCGCCGGACTGTGCCGTTTTACAAGAGCGGAGCTCACAGAGACCCTTACATCCGATTACATGCTTCTTGCAAGGACAAAGGGACTTACAAGGGCTCAGGCAACAGCGAGGCACGCCCTTAAAAATGCCATGGTTCCCGTGCTTCCTTCCATCATCGGAAGCTTCCTTTCCATCATGAGCGGATCTCTCATCATAGAGCAGATCTTTGCTGTCCCCGGTGTTGGACAGCTCTTTATGCGTGCATTCCAGACCTTTGACTATGATGTACTGATGGTAGACAGTGTGTTCTACACATTTATAGGACTTGCCGCAGGAATCGTTATTGACTTAAGCTACGGATTTATTGATCCCAGGATCAGAATGGGAGAGAGATAATATGAGCATGGAACAGATAAAAGAATTGCATATAGATCCTTCAAAATTTGCCTTTGTAAATGAGGCTGATAAGCTTCACGACAAAAAGTTTGAGGACAAGCCCATCGGATACTTCAAGGATGCATGGATCCGTTTCCGCAAGAGCCGTGCGGCAGTTATCGCTGCGATAATCATAATCTGCATTGTATTGTTTTCGTTTATCGCACCGCTTACCGTGAGATCCCATGACGCTTCTTTCATGGTAACGACCTATGCAAAGAACTCACCCAGGATAGTGCTGCTTAAGAAGATGGGTATCAAGACGGGATATACTTCCAGATCTTTCTCGGCAAGAAGCCTTATGAAAGCTCTTGCTGTCGGCGTTGGCGCTGAAGATCCCTTAGGAGAGGGGCTCTCGTTTGAAGATGCAATGGAAAATGAATACATGCCCATACTCGAGATCACCAATGAGGCAGTATCCATCGGAGCCGATAAGCAGGAGGTTACGACCTATACCGCAGATATCGAGACATACCTTGAGGTAGGCTTCTTATATAAGAGTATTGAGCAGTCAGAGCTCCAGAATATATTAAACTGGGAGAAGGAGCACGGAAAGCGCATCCTTTATCCTCTTGTTGAAAACAATGAATACAACATGGATTTTACCGATGCAAACTGCTGGTACAAGACTGACGCAAAGGGAAATCCTCTCCAGGAAAATGAGAAAAAGACCAAACTCAAAAAGATCAAGGAATATGATCCTTCAATAGTTCTTCTTGACAATTATAAGAGAGATGAAAACGGGGATCCCATTTTCTATGAATATACAGGCGGCGGAAGTGTTGATACCGCACAGTATAAGATCCGCGTGCTTTATATCAACTACTACGAATATCTCTACGGAGAGCAGCCCAATTACATCATGGGAACCGATTCACAGGGCCGTGATCTTATGCTCAGGCTTTCCGGAGGTATTAAGCTGAGCCTTCTCATTGCGATCTGTGTTTCGGTTGTAAACTTTATCATCGGAGCAATGTACGGATCGACTGAAGGCTACTACGGCGGCTGGGTGGATATCATAATGGAGCGTATCTCCGATATCCTCTACGACACACCCTTTATCGTTGTTGCCACACTTTTCCAGATACATCTTGCCAAGAAGGTAGGCCCTATTCCTTCGCTCTTGTTTGCGTATTTCTCGACGGGCTGGATCGGGACCGCTGCGAGAGTAAGGTCTCAGTTCTACAGATTCAAGAACCAGGAATACATCATGGCGGCAAGGACTCTCGGAGCTACGGACAGGCGCATTATCTGGAAGCATATCTTCCCCAACTCCATCGGTACGATCATTACATCGTCCGCGCTGGTAATCCCTTCTGTTATCTTTACCGAGAGTATGCTGAGCTACCTGGGTATCGTTAAACTTGGATCGGCTAAGGTTACATCACTGGGAACGCTCCTTTCGGATGCGTCGGCGATCTGGATGAACTACCCTCATCTGATGTTCTTCCCCGCGCTTGTACTTTCACTTCTCATGATCTGCTTCAATCTGTTCGGCAATGGTCTGAGAGATGCGTTTAACCCGGCACTTCGCGGTGTAGAATAAATCCGGAGAGATAAAATGGATAAGATACTTGAAGTTAAAAATTTAAAGATTTCATTCAGGACGCAGTCGGGAATTCTCCGTGCAGTCCGTGATATTTCTTTCGACCTTGAGCGTGGAAAGACTCTTGCGATCGTAGGTGAGTCCGGATCGGGAAAGTCTGTCACGAGTAAGGCCATACTTGGAATACTTGCAGGAAACTCGGTTATCGAGGGCGGCGAGATACTCTATGACGGAATGGATCTTCTCAAGCTCGAGGAGAGCGAGATGCATAAGATCCGCGGAGACAAGGTCTCCATGATCTTCCAGGATCCTCTTTCATCGCTCAATCCCATAGTTAAGATAGGCCGTCAGATCACTGAGGCTACGCTCTTAAAGAACAAGACCAACCGCAAAATGGCACGCAAGCAGTTCAATGACACACTTTCGCTCCTTCGCTTGGCCATGATCGAGTCGGGAGTTGTCAGTGCCGAGAAGGCAAAGGATATGTGCAGCACCTTTGACAGCTTCTGCATTAAGTCCAACAAGCTTGAGCATGCCTATAATGTGGATTTTGAGATCGGCGAGGATTGCGTTACTCATCTCTCTGACCTCCTCTTTAAGTCCGAGAAGAACCAGAAGCAGAATGTAAAATATGCCGTATCCGATGTCCTCAAAAAGACCGGAAAATTTAAGAGTGAATTTTTCATTCATGAGTATAAACAGCGTCTTGAGGATGGATCAAGAAAGATCCGCGAAATACTTCCTTCATATAAGCCCTCGGGTGATAATTACCGCATCGGCGATGATCTTAAGAAGGAGCTTGAAAGCTTTCTCACTCTTCTGAAGGATATGGTGGCACAGACAAAGCCCAACTTCTTCAGGATCGGATATTATGAGCTCAAGAAGCCTGAGGAGAATGTATACTCCATGCCGATAGATGAACTCAATGAAAAGGCACTGGTCTTCTTGAACGAGACCTTCATGTTTGAGTTCCTTGATTACTGTGAAAAGGCTCTCAAGTACAGCGCGGAGAAATATCTTCTGAAAAAGCGCGAAGCCATAGCACTTTTAAAGGAGAATCTGCCGTATTTTGCCGGTAAATTAGACAAGAAGGAAAGCATTGCCAGGGCTAAGGCTATGGCAAAGGCAGTCGCCGCAAGCATCGATCCCCTTGAGATAAAGAAGGATAACAGGGCTTATACCTTTGATACCAGTATCAGCGATGCTATTGACAGATATTTCCGCTTTGAGAAGGAAAATCCGAAGGAGCAGAAGCGCTTTGACAAGCAGAATGCCAAGCTTGAAAAGCTTAAGGCTGCCGGCAAAAGAGTCGACTGGAAGGTTGTTCCCGCAAATATCGTTGACCTTGAGCTGTTAAAATCAAATATAGCTCACGTTATCTCGGCTCTTGCAGAGCAGTACGCAGCCTTTGAGAAGAGCTTTGAGTCCATTGATTTTGCAGAGCGCAAGGTCGAGCTTGTGGATTTCTTCAAGGATCGCGCTTCAAAGGTCGTATACAAGATCACAAGATCAATGGCAAAAGAAAATGCCATTAAGCTTATGGAAGAGGTTGGTATTTCCGAGCCCCGTATGAGATACAACCAGTATCCCTTCGAGTTCTCAGGCGGTATGAGACAGAGGATCGTTATCGCAATCGCACTTACAGCCGATCCCGAGATACTTATCTGCGACGAGCCCACAACGGCTCTTGATGTTACTATCCAGGCTCAGATCCTTGAGCTTATCAACGATCTTAAGAAGTCGCGTAACCTCTCCATCATTTTCATTACCCATGACCTCGGAGTTGTTGCGAATATGGCGGATGATATCGCTGTTATGTACGCAGGAAAGATCGTTGAGCAGGGAAGTGCGAGTGACATTTTCTATGATCCCAGACATCCTTACACCTGGGCACTTCTCTCTTCAATGCCCGATCTTGATACAAAGGAGAAGCTCGAGTCCATACCGGGTACACCGCCCAACATGATCTATCCTCCCGTGGGAGATGCTTTCGCAGAGCGTAACAAGTACGCAATGCAGATCGACTATGAGATGCAGCCTCCCATGTTTGATATATCGGAGACTCACAAGGCTGCCACATGGCTGCTTCATCCCGATGCTCCGAAGCTTGAGACACCGCAGGCTATACGTGACCGTATCGCCCGCATGAAGGCTAAGAACAAGGGAGGTGAAGTCAATGTCTGAGATAAAGACAGGTGAGGAGCTGCTCCGTGTCGAGCATTTGTGCCAGTATTTCGGACCGACCAAAGCCGTTGACGATGTAAGCTTTTCCGTATATAAGGGAGAGGTTTTCGGACTCGTTGGCGAGTCGGGCTGCGGCAAGACAACTACGGGCCGTTCCATTATAAAGATCTATGACATCACTTCCGGAAATATCTTCTTAGAGGGTAAGCGCGTTGCAGCCGGAACGATGTCTTATAAGCTCGCGATAAAGGAAGCAAGGCAGAAGCTGAAGACTGCTTCCGAGAGCGAAAAACATGAGCTGAAAAAAGAGATCGCCAAAAACCGCGAAGAGATCAGGAAGGCTTTGGCTGTTCAGAAAAAAGAGCGTGTTGTCGACAAGATCCAGATGATATTCCAGGACCCCATAGCTTCCCTCGATCCCCGTATGACTGTCCGCGAGATTATCGCCGAAGGCCTTGTCATCAAGGGAGAGAAGGACAAAAAGGTTATCGACGAGCGCGTATACGAAGCACTTGAAAAGGTAGGACTCGTTCGTGAGCACGCGGGACGTTTCCCTCATGAGTTCTCCGGCGGACAGAGGCAGAGAATTGGTATAGCCCGCTCCGTTATCATGCATCCCGAGATGATAATCGCCGACGAGCCCGTTTCGGCTCTTGACGTTTCGATTCAGGCGCAGGTTATCAATCTTCTCAATGACTTAAGGAGAGAGTACGGCATCACGATCATGTTCATAGCACACGATCTGTCAGTCGTAAAGTATTTCTCCGACAGAATAGGCGTAATGTACTATGGTAAGATGGTGGAGCTTGCATCGTCCGATGAGCTCTTTGCCCATCCTCTCCATCCTTACACAAGATCGCTGCTCTCCGCTATTCCTCTTCCGGATCCCGATTCCGAGAAGAACCGTAAGAGACTTGTTTACAACAAGCTCAAAGATCATGATTACAGCGTGCAGGGACCTACTATGAGAGAGGTTGTTCCCGGCCACTTTGTATACTGCAACGACGAAGAGGAAGAGCGTTATAAGAAGATATGTGCAGAGTCGTAGGAGACTATGAAAAATCTTAACCCTATAGTGAAAACTCTCATATGCTACGGCGCAGCTTTCCTTGTCGGAGGAGGACTGTTTTATCTGTACATAGCGCTCCGTGAATTCCCGACGGACGTTCCCGCGGAAAATTACCGGATGCTTTCGGATGCCGCTACAATCCCGGGACTTTTGTTCGTGATGCTGGGAGGACTTTTATGGGCGGCTTCGAAGGGAGCAGTCGACGGCCTGACCTATGCACTTCACCACGTTTTCCGCGCACTGATACCGGGAGCGAGGCTTAAGGGCGAAGAGACCTATGCCGACTATATTGAAAAGCAGAAGGAAAAACGTATGAGCCCACGGGGATATTCCTTCCTTTTCATTGTCGGAGTAGTATTTCTTTTAGCCACAGGTGTTTTTATTTTTCTGTATTATCGTGCACTGTGAATAAAACGCAGGATTGTTTTGGGTTTAGCCCCGGACAATCCTGCGTATTTTTTTGCGTAAAATACTTGCACCTTCGAAAATGCAAAAAGCACTCTGCTTTTGTCCCTATTATTTCTCTATTTTGAAATTCTATGTAAGCTCTTTTGTGTAAATTACACACAAAATGCACAAAATATTCGTCAAAATATCCACGGTATTCGTCAAAAAGTAAAAAAAGTGCTTAATCAGGTAAAAGATTTCTATTCTTTTATGTAAATTTTTTGCGTATATTAGAATCAGTTAAAAATCCTAAAGGATTAAAGGCCGGGACGAAAATGAGAAAACTAAGAAATCTGCTTATGCCTGTTCTTCTCTCCGCAGTCATACTTCTTATGACAGGATGCGGACAGAAGCTGGAGAGCTGGGCATACGATTACGAGCCTACCGAGGAGACGATCGCGTTCTACAAAAACGGGCAGGCCGTATATAAGGGTGAGAAGTACAGTTACGTCAAAGATGATTCCTTCATCACTCTCACAAACGAAGCCGGGGAAAAGAAACTTCGTTATGAGAAAAACGGCGACTCACTGATACTTTACGAGAAGAGTACATATAAATCAGTCGGAGAAAGGACGGAAGGAAGCATAGTCGGAACCTGGAGCCAGGACAACGGCTGGTCCTTCGTCTTTACGGATGCGGGAGAGTTCGCCGAGGAGAATATCTTCTTCGGACACTACAGCATCGATTCGGAGAACTCGAGGATCAAGCTGATGTATGACGATCCGGTTCCCGATATTTATCTCTACTACACACTTAGCGGAGATGAGCTCACCATCGATTATCCCTGGCCCATGACGGCTACAAAGAAATCCTAGGGATATTAAATCTGATCTAAAAGCGGCGCGCGCTTTATGATAAAACAAAAAACGGAGTTTTTATTCAAAGGAGAGGTCTATTATGAAAATGAAGCGTTTAGTTTCAGTCCTTCTCGCAGGCGTTATGGCATTATCCATGATCGCTTGCGGTAAGACAGGCACTGCCGGCGGTGGATCCGGCAAGGGTGGAAAGGTTTCACTTAACATGTGGTGTATCGCTACAGAGAGCGACTCAAACCGTCACGCATACGAGCAGGCTATCGCTGATATGCAGGCTAAGTATCCCGACATCACCTTCACATGGGAAGCATTTGAGAACCAGTCCTACAAGACAAAGATCAAGGCTGCAGTTTCCGCAAACGAGATGCCTGACATCTTCTTCACCTGGTCATGCGCATTCCTTGGCGATTTCGTAGCTGCAGATAAGGTTTACTGCCTTGACGAGGTTTATGAGAAATATAAGAGCGAGCTTCCTGAAGTTCTGCTTGGGAACACCACTTACAACTGCAAGCACTACGGCGTTCCCCCAACCATGACCATCGTTGGTCTTTTCGCTAACATGGATC
>JAEEGL010112362.1_pt1 | contig 17155 bp, 12 predicted proteins | sample 9134231 | NCBI WGS metagenome assembly JAEEGL01 (sample SAMN16246548, study PRJNA631951) | gut metagenome | biome: gut microbiome; feature: rumen; material: fiber-attached | host: Bos | place: Iran: Karaj | collected 2018-10
ATTCCTCCTCGTAAGTATGTGTCTGCCAATCCTCTATTGTGATATTGGCAGTCGCCTGATATTCATACATTCCGATAGTGTATGTATATTTTGTGCCAGCCTCCCATTTTCTCACTTTGCCATTTGCAGTCAAGTCGACAATGGCAGTCAACGGTTTGTCGGGAGCTTCGTCTCCAAAATAAAATTCTATCTCAGCAAAAGTCAGATGCTTTAGGGCGACCTCACTTGAATTTTTGACTCGAGTATCTTTACCATTTCCCCAATCAGGACGAGTCACATTATAATTTATACCAAAGATCACCCCATCTCTATCCAATTCCTGAGGGATAAAAAGAAGTCCTTCATAATTGTCTATTTTATAGTAATCCGCCTCCTCTTTGGATCCATTAGTTTCCGCTGGTCCAAGAGATTCTGATGCCGAATTATATTCGCTCTTTAAGTAAACATAGTAATTGTAATAGTTGCCATACACTGTCAGATATTTTTCTAGCAAATCCTTTGTAGATATCTCTAAATTATTTGTTTTGTCTACAAACACGAATTTATCTTGATCCACCGTCACCTCACCTAAATTTCCATTATAAGTGAACGCAACAGTCTGAGTGCTTCCACTTGTTATCTTTGGTGTCTCATTCCACACAGGAGTCCACACAGGGTTTTCATTCACCACACAACTACCCTCTCGTGTGTATCCATGCACCGTGAATTTGGAGATATGAAGTTTTTCTCCCTTTTTGGTTTTGATTCTGAAATCCACGCATGCCAACAAATGTTTCACGCCCAAGGGAACAACATCCGAATTCTTATCGACAGAATAAGGTCTGTCTATTGTTGGTGAGACAAGGAGATCGCTATTATTTCGTGGGTCTGTTGCAGACGTGTAATTATTCAAATTTAAGACTGTCGAACCGGTTGAAATGGCTGAATGTTGAAAGCCATTTGTACATGATTCACCAGCAGATGTGTTAAATGTATTAGGATAATATGCTCTGAATTTATAATTATATTCACTCTCCCAATTCGCAGTAGGAGAATAATCCCATATTTGTCCGTTTGTTGTATATCCGTTATTTGTAAGAGTCAGGACATCCTCTTGAAAAACTCTGTTCCATCCAGTACCATTGTTTTTCATCGACAACACATATAGATTGTCAAGATCAGCTATTTCTTCAATGACTGCTCTTGTTGTTGGTTTCTGGAATCCATCCTGGAATGCGTTGAAACCGATTACGTCATCATTTGCAGATGACGATTCTTTGTACTCTTCATCCTCGTCTTTGCACGACGCAAACAATGCGGACAAGAGTATTGCCAGCACACATTTGATTAATATGTTATATTGTCGTACGTTCATTTTTTTTGCTTTCCGCCTCAATAAAAAAGTTATCCAGCAGAGACACTTTCGTGCCTCTGCCGAATAAATTTAAATTACTTGATTGTAATGTTAGATGTTGCAGGATCATTAACAACCCAGTCAGAAACTGTAACAGAGAATCTGATTGGAGTCAACTGATCAAACTCAGATGGATCTGTATCGTTATCACCATCCAAATCAACACCCTCATCAAGGCCATCAGGGACCTCGTCCTCACTCTGGTCACCAATGAAGTTGTCGTCAGGCAATGTCATAGTGAAACGGTATGCCTTTCCAGCCACCCATGCAGGGACATCTGTAGATCCAAGAGTGATAATTGCAGTCTTGCAACCATAGATAGCAGAAGACTCTTCATAACCAGTCTGACCCTCATGACGACCAAATTTATCTGTCTTAGAGAATCCACAGTTACCGATCAACTTGTTGTTCTTATCCTCAACTTTGTAGTATACACGAACTGCGATCTTACCTGTCTGAGGAAGAAGCATAAAGTTCTGATCGGTCAAGCTAGCAGCAGCAACACCCTCTGCATTGTCATAGTAAGTGTAAAGAACTCCCTGATTAGCTTTTGCTCCATCATCTGTTTTTACCAAAGCAACAGAACCATCAATAGCAGTGAATGCCCAAGATGCTTTGTTTGCCTGTGCGTTAGTAGTTGGCTGAGCTCCATCTGTTCCATTGTTTTCTGTAGTCTCTGCAAACGACATGACAGCATCGTTCTGACCTGCAGCGATAACCTCTACCTTGTTGATTGTGTACTTGTAGTCAGCATTAGCACCTACAAAAGAGAAGTTAACCTTAGAAAGAGCATGAGTAAAGTTCAATGGCTGAACACCATTTGCTGGCTTGCTTGATGCAGTAGCATAAGCGATTACCAAATCCTCCTGAGTAGCAGCAGTAGACTGAACTGTATACTTTAGCTTTAGGCAGTTGGCATCTGTCCACGCAGCAGCTGCAGTAAGATTGTTGAATGCACGGAAACCGATAGTATCTGATGTAGATAGACGTGGCCACCAATATGTGTCACCATCTGTATCGAATGCACCATCTATCTTTGAGGTATTGTCGATAGCCAAACCTTTCTCAAAAACGGCTTCGTCCGAAAAATATAACTTGCCATCATACCATGCAGATACCTGGAAACCAGATGTCTGAACAGAAGCACTTGTCACATTTAAAGCACGAGTGCCACCAGCTGTGTAAGTAGAGAAACTCAATGCTCCTTTGTCAGCTCTGTTAGATCCGTTTGTCTTCTCAGCAACGAACTCCTCGTCCTGAGAGCACGATGCAAGTGCTAAGCTTGCAAGCGCGAAAAAGAAAATTTTCTTCATGTTGATAAATTTTTAAATTATTTTTTCATTGCTTTTACAGATCGATATCGATATTGATCTCATCCTCCCAATCACTCACCGTAATTTCGAATCCATTGCCGTCTTCCTTCTTAATAACATCAGGAAGTGTTAACGGATCTTCAACATCTATGATCAAATCTATATCGTCCTCATTTGACTTTTTGACCAGATTGCCCACTGGCAGATCGTAGGTCATAATCGTTTCGCCATCCACGAGCATCACATCCAAATGTAAGTAAAGCTCTTCTGGCTTGTATGTATATCCCTTCACCAAACCGAATGTCTGGAATGTTGTCTCCACATATCCGGTACTGTCTGTTTCCGCAACGCCTTTCCATCCTGTCAACTCATGCGCTGTCATCTCTGTCTGTGCATGCATCTGACTGATGTTGTAAGACTTTGCCACTCCGCTTATCACGGATCTCACAGTGTAAAGGTTTCCATACCCTTTGAAATGTACTTTCACACCCATCTTGATAATCGACGATTTCGTATAGAATATTCCGTCGGAAAATCGTGTATGTGGTGTAAACTCTCTTATTATCTTGTCTTCGTCAATTATCACTCCCTCATAACAGTCGTTGGCAAACCATATCGGCTGTTTGGTTGTCAGTGAATACTCATCTGCTCGCGTCTCGGCATTTGCTCGCGTCTGCACCGCCCATGGGGAATTCGATCGTGTCACCCATTCCGCTCGTGAAGAAGAGAACCATCGCGATACCTGTGGAATAGTCTCTATCTGTGCCGACGAGTATTTATCCATCCCGCTGAATTTAAGTGACGCGTATTCCATCACCGACTGGTTGAACACAAAAATGTTCCATTCTCCATCGTATAATTTCAGCTCTGTATGCTCAATATCGTTGGTCACAACCACAACAGGATCCTGTTTGCCTGTCTGGTCATAAGCGTAAACCGACATTCCCGTAGGTGCGGCACCATCATCGAAATCAGGCCAACGGCTTCCACTCCAATCAACTTTGATATCCACCGGCACTAGTTCATCCCACTCATCCCACAATTGGCGTCTGTCACAAGACGTGGCGAACAAAATCAGAATAAACATCAACCATGTAGAGACGCACGGACATGCGTGTCTTTGAGGTGAATGTTCTTGAGAGCGCGACCTATTCTTTAATAGCATCGTCACCTCCTTTCTTCACTAATTTGCTCGGCCTCTCCACTTTTCTGTGGATTAGGTAGCCAATATTAATGTCAAGTTTTGTAGGGCCGATCCATGTGTAGCGACCGTCGTGCTGCCACACCAGATATTTATTCTGCAATCTGCCCTCATAGTAGCTGTAGTTGGTGCGCATCATTCCTATTCCCGCTCCAAACTGCAATCTCCATCGTCTGTTTTTACCGAATCTCTTAGCGTAATGGTAAGAAATTCCTGCGTTGACGCAAATCTCTCCCTGATAGCCTTTCGAATCATATTCGAAATCATAATATCCGACGCCACCAAACAATCCTACCGCATGACCTGTAAGCACTGGTTCGAAACGTCTGTCGCCAAACCAATATTTGCCTTCCAGCTCCCAATACTGCAATTGGTAACACCACGAGTCATCCTTTGCCACCCACCATGGGAAAACATACGATACATTGAAACTCAATGTTTTTTTAATCGGGAATTCTATACCAAAGTTTGGAGATAACACTGCGTCGTACAACAAGTTAGAGTTGACTGCAAACATCGGTTCGTATTCTGTGACCGTCGTCTTCCTTGGTATCTTCTTTTTCTTTGGCACCGGTATCGGATCCTGTGGAGAAAGCTCATCATTAGGCTTTTTGACATGCACAAAAGACTGATCCTCCTCTTCAGGCAGAAGTTTATCCATTTGTGGGAACTTCTTTCCTTCGTTCGTTTTCTTCTTGAAATAGATCACCACATCACATCGACGCAAGACTGGGAAATACTGCTTTGAAATTTTATCCCAAGTGGCACCATTCCTATCAATAGATTGGATTTTTGCAGGCACGTTGCCGCCAGACAAAATACACTGCAACACCCTCTCCTTATTTGGAATATCAGATTTTCTAACCTCCGCTGCAAGGTTCTGCCAAATCTGTGGAATAGTCACCTTTGCATCGAAATAGTTCTCATTATATCTCGGAAGTTTGAAATATCTTTCAATAAGATGGATGGAATTGTCAAGACGTTTCCATCTCACTCTAGAGTTAGCCTCATCAGAACCCTCTGGAGAGACACCAGCATAAACATCTACACGTGGCACGTATATAGAATCCGCGCCCTGTTTCTCCTGCAATGCACGCAACTTATTAAGCATAGCATTGTTAGTAGAATAATCAAGATCAATCGCTCCCGAGCCTACATGGAAATAAAAAGTGATTTTTGCGGAATCCACATAATCGCTGAATCCACCATTTTTCTGAGCTATAGCTACAGCTATGTTCAAAACAAGTATTACACAATATGTAATTAATTTTTTTATCAACTTTTCAATCCTAATATGCCATCACATTCATCAGCTTCAGTCGTTCATCAACACATTCATCCTCTTCAGTTCATCATCGCATCATCATCCTCAATTCATCAGCTTCTACACAAAACAATAGTCAAATTTATTTGTCCTCTTTAACTATCTATCACTGACATCTGAAAACAAACCAACATCAAATTCAACACAAACAGATATCACTTGCAAAGGAAATCAAAAATAGAATAACATATACACATACGGTATATGTTTTTTAGCATTTTTGTGATTTTCATCTATAAAATAACGGAATTGATATATATAAATGTCGTTTCGTAGATAAATTCACAGAATGAAATATTTGGAGAAACTGGAAACGTGCAATAAATTAACAAATTCAATTTGGCACAAGTAAACAACTTCTCATTCCATTCAACAAAACAATTCTAATACAGCAATCCAAACATCCAGAGAGGAACTCTATTACCATGACCTATTTCAGTATCGTCGACTGCCAGATAACTATCAGGAATGTCCTTTATCTGTAAAAATGTCTTATCTGCGCCACCGACCTCAAAAAGATATTTGCCTGATACTAGGAAATCTCCCTTGGGAGCCGACTGTATTGAAGCAACCTGCTCAACCTGATTCATAAAAAAAGTTTCACGTTTATTGCCAATCTCAGACTTTGACGCAAGAGATTCCATCAAATTAGTATTGTTTAAGTATACCTTTTCCGGAGAAACCAAATGTTTGTAGCTTTTCAGTTCACGAGTAAGAAGACTTAATATATTAGCTCTTTCTAATGCATATAACATTCTCAAGCAACTATCTCTCGTGGTCTCTAACGCTGCGCATAACTTAGCAACATTTGGAACAAACGGCACATTGCCGGCAATAATACTCAATAATTTTTTTGTCTTCTCTATAGTAGCATATGTGACATCTGTTACAGCAACCATATCCGATTCAATAACAAGATTTACTGTAGCTGCTAATTGCTGATGGAAATCAATACCCGACTCTTTGAAAAATGGATAGCATCCATGATTAATATAATCTTCAAAATGACGCATCACCATCGTTTTTGCAGTGACATCCATCGCAATCTCAACATGATTTGACAACAACTGTTCGATAGAAATCGCTGGTATGGAAACCTCTCCTATATATTCCAAATACTCCCTAAACGACATAGACGACAACGTATATAGAGTCTGACGGCGAGCCAAATCCACTTTTGAATTATCTATTTCAAGCATAGACGATCCTGTATATACAATCTTTAAATCAGGATATTCATCATAAAAGTTTTTTAGTTGCTCCGCCCAATTCTTACATTTATGAACTTCATCGAAAAAAATAATTCTAATACCCCTCACATACAAATACTCAACAAGTTCATCTACATCATGCGTCTTAAACCAAAGATTATCAAGCGATACCCATAAAGTGTCATCAACATTGTCAAATGTTTCCTTGATATGTTGCAAAACAAGAGTCGTTTTTCCAACGCCTCTTGCTCCTTTGATTCCTATCATTCTTGCATCCCAATTTATAGCCTTATGAAGATATCGCTTAAAATCCATCGACACTAAAGCCAACCTTCGATGATAGACATTTATAAGTTTTATTATATCCTGTTGTTCCATCATAATATACATTTGAATTTATCTGCGAATATACAAAATAGCTTTTGGAAAAGTGGTTTTTGGCCGAAAAATAGCTTTTGGAAAAGTGGTTTTTGACTAAACCTCGAAAACAATGACCTTTTTAAAACCAAAAAAGACGCTTGAAAAAGCGTCTTTCCTGAGTTGGTGATCGGGAAGGGATTCGAACCCTTGACCCACAGCTTAGAAGGCTGTTGCTCTATCCAGCTGACCTACCCGACCTACCTTACCTGCTTTCTTTCCACACCGATGCAAAAGTATAACCTTTTCAACTTAAAACCAAAATTTATACAGCTTTTTTTGAAAATTTATCAGAAATAGCATAATTAGCTTCATAATTCTGCTATTTCTATGCTTTATTGATCAATCCACAATCTCGCCAATCAATGTAGCTGATGTTGTCTGCAACACTTTGACGTGAACAATGTCGCCAACCTTCGCGTCTCCCTTAGGGAACACTGCCACCTTGTTCTGCTGTGTGCGTCCGAAAAGTTGGTCGGCACTTCTCTTGCTTCGGCCTTCTACCAAAACCTCGAATACTTTACCAAGGTCTCGTTCATTGCTGATTGCAGACAGACGTGTCTGATTTTCAATAATTTCGTTCAAACGACGTATCTTCACCTCCTCTGAGATATTGTCTGGTAAAAATTTCGACGCATACGTGCCGGGACGCTCAGAATACTTAAACATGAACGCAGAATCAAACACCACCTCATTCATCAAAGACAGAGTCTGCTGATGATCCTCTTCCGTCTCCCCATGGAATCCGCAGAAAATATCTGTTGTGATTCCGCAATCCGGAATTATACGGCGTATAGCGGCGATTCGTTCCAAAAACCATTCACGCGTATATTTTCTGTTCATCGCCTTTAGCACAGCTGAACTTCCGCTCTGCACCGCAAGATGTATATGTTTGCACACATTATCCCACTTGGCAATCGCATAAAGGATATCGTCTGTCATATCCTTAGGATGCGACGTAGTGAAACGGATACGCATGTTTGGGAATTTCTCCGCAATAATCTCAAGCAGCTGGGCAAAAGTAGTGACATTCTCATTCTCGTCGACGAAACGATAAGAATTGACATTCTGGCCCAACAACACAACTTCTTTGAATCCCTTTTCACTAAGATCTCTCACTTCATTCAAGATACTGTCTACAGCACGGCTTCTCTCTCGTCCACGAGTGTATGGCACGATACAGTAAGAGCAGAAATTGTTGCAGCCTCGCATAATAGACACATATCCGGAAATGCGGTTATGGCCAAGTCTTGCCGGGATGACGTTGCGATAAGTCTCCGTAGTGGAAAGATCCACATTGATCGCTTTTTCTCCCGCCTCCACACTCGAGATCAAGTTTGGCAGATCAAGATACGAATCAGGTCCGCACACAAGGTCAACGACACCTGTCTGAAGCAGTTCCTCCTTCATTCTCTCAGCCATACAGCCGATAATACCAATGATTAGCGGACGCTTGGCATCACGCTTCAACGACTGGAAATACTGAATACGGGAATGAATCTTCTGCTCCGCATTGTCGCGGATCGAGCAAGTATTGGCAAAAATAGCGTCTGCCTCCCTCAAATCCTCAGTGATTTCATAACCCACCGTCTGCATGATCGCAGCCACAACTTCTGTGTCTGCCACGTTCATCTGACAGCCATAAGTCTCAATAAAAAGTTTTTTTGTCGCAGATTTAGAGTCTGTTTTCATCTTTTATATATTAAAATTGTTGCAAAGATACTCATCTTCATTTATTTTTGTAATTCATATAGAAGAATTTAGAAGAAATAGATTTTCAAATGAGCGCAGAAACAGAATCAAAGTCGACATCGACTAAGAAAAACAAAGAGCCATTTTTCAAAAGATTCGTCAAAAATCCTTTGGTGATCAGCATACTTGCATGCATTGTGATTGTTTTGATCGGATTTGCATGGGTATCAAGCTGGCTTAACAGCTATACCAACCATGGTATAGAGATAGAGACTCCCGACCTAAACGGTATGACAGAAAAAGAAGGTGGTGATATCCTTGCCCTTCGTGGATTAACATATGAGGTCATAGATTCAATGTATGTCAACGGAATGAAGCCAGGTGCTATCGTCGATCAGGTGCCAAAAGCTGGAGCGAAAGTGAAAGAAGGACGCAAGATCTACGTCAAGATACAGGCATACAGTGCAAAGAAAGTGTCACTTCCAGAAGTACGTGAAGGTTCAGCGCGTCAGGCAGAAAATCTGTTGGCAAGCGTAGGTTTGAAAGTCAACAATTTGGAATATGTACCGTCGGAGCAGAGCGGAAACGTGATCGAGGTGAAATACCACGACCAGATCATCCTTCCAAACACAAAACTGATAGAGGGATCTGCTGTGACTTTGGTTATCGGACGTGGTCTGTCTAACGAAGAGGTACAAGTGACAAGCTTCCGTGGACTTACTCTTGATAGAGCAAGAAACGAAGCTCATGAGAAAGATTTGAACATTGGTTCTATCAATTACGACAAAGGCATAACAGACCAAGACAAAGATAAAGCCATCGTCTACAAACAGACACCTATCACAGGCAAGACAGTCCCTGCCGGCACCCGCGTCGACCTATATCTGACTATCGACAAGTCGAAGATGGAAGAGCCCGAAGAGGTGTTCAAAGACGAGACTGTGCAGGATTCTGTGCCAGACAGTGAGGACGGACTTTGGAACTAATCTGAGTTTTGCATTTTTCTCAAACAACCCCGCAAAGACAGGATTTTTCAATAGTCATTAACAAAAAATAAAACATTATGGAAACAACAGCTATTGAATACTTGTGGGGATATATAAAATCATTGAGTACAGACAACAAAAAATGGTTGTCTGAGAAATTAATCAATGACATTAAGTCTGAAGATAAGAGAAAGAAAACAAAACCTACAAACAAAGGCAAACGAAAAATAGAAGTATCCCCTGAAATACTCAAATATATGGGTATTGCAGGGAAAGATATCGACTATGACGCAATGATGGAAGAAAAAGCCAAAAGAAAAGGAGATATGAAACTTCTAGTGAATTTCTAGATTTGTTGAATATCGAATACTAAATAATAGCAATGCAAGACGAAAACGAAGATATAGAGATTTTCAAAGACGGCGAAGCTCCAGAGGCTGAGCTTGGCAATGACGGTCAACTTCACGAACATTTCCGATTCAGTGTGCCAGAAGGCAAAAAATTGGTACGCATCGACAAATTCCTTGTCGGTGTGATGCCTCATGTGAGCCGCAACCGCATACAGATGGCGGCGGATTGCCAAACTATCCTGGCCAACGGCAAACCGGTAAAGTCGAGCTACAAAGTGAAGCCGAACGACGAGATTTCCGTTATGCTGTCGTATCCGCCGTCGGATTTCACTATAATTCCACAAGATATACCCATCAACATTGTGTATGAGGACAAGGATGTTGTGCTTGTCAACAAGGCGGCAGGTATGGTGGTGCATCCAGGATTCGGCAATTTCCAAGGGACATTGCTAAACGCTTTGGCATGGCATCTGAAGGATGACCCAGACTACGACACCACAGATCCACGACTTGGACTTGTGCACCGTATAGACAAAGACACATCCGGATTGCTTATAATAGCCAAGAATGACGACGCGAAAAGTGATCTCGGCAAGCAATTCTTCAACAAGACCACCCGTCGACGCTACAACGCTCTTGTATGGGGAAATGTGGAGAAAGACGAGGGGACAATCGACGCTGATATAGCACGTGACCCTAAAGACAGAATGCTCTTCACTACGTTTCCAAACGGAGAAAATCCGTCTGCCAAACATGCAGTGACACATTACAAAGTGTTAGAAAGGTTCGGTTACGTCACATTGGTGGAGTGTATTCTTGAGACAGGACGTACACATCAGATCCGTGTACACATGAAACATATCGGCCACACTCTGTTTGCCGACGAAAGATACGGAGGCATGGAGATACTGCGTGGAGAACGCACATCCAGCTACCGTAAGTTTGTAAGCAATTGTTTTGCTATCTGTCCACGTCAGGCGCTACATGCCAAGACACTCGGATTCCGTCATCCACGCACAGGTGAAGAGATGGATTTCGACTCTTCTATTCCTAGCGATATGAAGGCGTTGCTCGACAAGTGGAGAAATTTCTATCAGAATCACGTCTATTAATCAAACTGCTTTTATTTGATTTAGCAGTTTATAAGTTATTCAAGACACAAAAAACGCAGACACATAAGTGTCTGCGTTTTTTTATTTTCTATTTTGTCTAGTTATTATGCCATTGCAGCAATGAACGACTTGTATTGAGCAAGGAAATCAAGTTTTTCCTTAAGCCCCTGCTGAGATGCAGAATCACTCATAACACTAGACAAGAAACCAGACTGCCAAGCTGCGTCATCAGACTTGTTTGCCCACGCCAAAACAACATTGACAAGTTCTTTCTGCTGATCTGTAGGCAAAGTCTGGAATACATTCAACATACTCTCTAGACCCTCCTCAGTAGCAGGAATAGAAGCAAGTTTCTCCTCATAAATTGCATCAAACAAATCCTTGTGTGTTGCACCTTGCTTAATACCATCAGCCTCGCCCTGACCAAGCTGATCTTTTCCTTCAAAGTACTCAGAAAAGACATCCAACAAATCCTGTGTCGTAATTTCGTCCATCACAACACCAAGATTCTCAATCTGAGAGATTGACTTATCCAACAACTCTGTTGTAGCCTTTTTGTCAGCTTCGCTAGATGCCGCAGCACCCAAGAATTTCTGCATCCATTCTGCATTGTTCTTATTCTTGTTGTATTCAACCACAGTCTCAGCAAGATTCTGCAATTGCTCCTTTGTCATAGAAGTTGCCTGGTCCAACAAGTCAGCACCTTTTAAGTTGTAACTATCTACAACATCCTTAATCACATTACCTGCTTCTGTCGCTTTATCAACTTGCTCTTGTTTTGGTTCATCATCGTCATCGTCGCCACAAGAAGAAGTTCCCATAGAGAAAGCACAGCCAATAGCAAGTGCCACCCAAAAATTTCTTAGTTTAATCATAAGCCCTATTACTTTAATCTTTAGTTAATTAGTTATCATCATGACATTATGTCATAACACGGACAAATATATCCCTTTAAATCCAAAAAACAAATTTATTGCTGATTTTTAACTTTTTCCGAGCAGTATTTTTTTCACTTCATGAAGTTTGTTCAAAGCTTCAATCGGTGTCAGATTGTCGATATCAATTGTCAGGATCTCATCACGCACTTGAGAAAGTGTAGGATCATCAAGTTGGAAAATGCTCAACTGTGTGCCAGCAGGAAGTTTTGGCTCCGTTGCCTTCTTTATTTTCTCTGTCGTGACGTCTGTGTCTTTATGTTGTTCCTCAAGACGGTGCAGAATCTCATTAGCTCTATCTACGACAGTAGACGGCATACCTGCAAGTTTAGCCACATGGATACCGAAACTATGCTCGCTTCCACCCTCTTTCAACTTACGCAAGAAAATCACCTTACCGTCCGCCTCACGCACCGACACATTATAGTTTTTCACTCGTTCAAATGTGTTCTCCATCTCATTAAGCTCATGGTAGTGAGTGGCGAAGAGAGTTTTAGGATTCGCCTTTGGATTCTCATGAAGATACTCCACGATAGCCCATGCGATTGAGATACCGTCATAAGTAGAAGTTCCACGGCCAAGCTCATCGAACAGCACAAGTGAACGGTCGGTGATATTGTTGATGATGCTCGACGCTTCCGTCATCTCCACCATAAACGTGGATTCGCCCATCGAAATATTATCAGATGCTCCCACACGTGTGAAAATCTTATCCACGACACCGATATGGGCACTGTCGGCAGGCACAAAACATCCAATCTGAGCCAGCACCACAATCAAAGCAGTCTGACGAAGCAATGCCGACTTACCAGCCATATTAGGACCGGTGATCATCATAATCTGCTTCTTCTCATTGTCGAGCTCCACACTATTTGCTATATAAGGGCTGTCTATTGGCAACTGACGCTCTATCACCGGATGACGGCCTTCACGGATATCAATCACCAGACTGTCGTCGACAACCGGTCTGACATACTTATATTTCTCTGAGATCGACACAAAAGACATCAGACAATCAAGCTGTGCAATGATAGAAGTATCCGTCTGTACAGGAGAGATATAGTCGGCAAGCTCATCAATAAGCTCCATGAACAATCGCGTCTCCAACGGGATTATCATCTCTTCTGCCTTAGTGATTTTTGCCTCAAGCTCCTTCAATTCAGGTGTGATATAACGCTCCGCGCCAGTAAGTGTCTGCTTGCGGATCCACTCCTGAGGAACCTTATCCTTATGAGTGTTTCGCACCTCAAGATAATAGCCGAACACATTATTGTAGCCCACTTTAAGGGATGTGATGCCTGTGCGAGCTGTCTCCTCATCCTGGATCTGCAAAAGCACATCCTTGCTGTTGGTAGAAATACGTCTCCAACTATCAAGATCCTCATTATATCCTGGAGCGATCACACCACCCTTCGACAATAAAGCAGGAGGATTCGGCACAATCATCGCGTCGATCTTAGAGCATATATGCTCACAAGGATTAAGACGCTCAGCCATTCCCTGAAGGTTGACGTTGCTGCTCTGGGAGCAAGCCATTTTAATAGGCCCCACCATCTTCAATGCCGAGCACAAAGCCAGCACATCACGTGGATTGGCACGTTTGGCAGCGATTTTAGAGACGATACGTTCCATATCGCCGATCTGAGGCAGACACTCGTTGAGAAGTTCACGCAATTGTTTCTCCTGGAACAACGTCTCGACAATCTCATGACGCTCTACAATTGGAGTGACCTCTTTAAGAGGTTGAGCCAGCCAACGCATCATCTGACGTGAACCCATAGGAGTCATCGTCTCATTGATAATGCCGAGAAGAGAACGCTGGTTTTCATCCGATGTTGGGAAAAGTTCAAGGTTACGCACCGTGAAACGGTCCATCCAGACATATTTCTCCTCCTCGATACGACGGATTGAATTGACGTGGCTGATATTTTTATGTTGGGTATAGTCGAGATAATGAAGGATCGCGCCTGCGGCAACCTGACCCACCTGAAGATTTTCCACACCAAATCCTTTCAGAGACGTAGTGTTGAAATGGGCGAGCAGCTTTCCTCGCGCACTGTCTGGAGTGAAAGCCCAGTCGTCGAGCTCATTCACAAGATAGTGTTTTGAGAAGGAATCCTCAAAATCACGTCTGCAGCCTCTCTCAATCAGAATCTCTTTAGGAGTGTAGACGGAAAGAAGTTTGTCTACATAGTCTTGTTTACCTTGCGAAAGAAGGTATTCACCAGTGGAGATGTCGAGAAACGACACTCCGTATATATCACCAGACTTTTTCTCTTTGTTGCGGCACACCGCGCACAAGAAATTGTTCTCACGTGGATCAAGGATATTCTCACTCATCGTAACACCAGGAGTGGAAAGTTCCGTAATGCCACGTTTCACAAGCCCTTTAGCCTGTTTGGGATCCTCAAGTTGGTCGCAGATTGCCACACGGTATCCGTGGCGGACAAGTTTAGGCAGATAAGTGTCGAGAGCGTGGTGAGGGAAACCGGCAAGAGGCATTTCACCCGAACCGCCACCATTGTTACGTTTGGTAAGCGTGATGCCAAGAGCCTCAGACGCTTTTATAGCGTCGTCGCCAAAAGTTTCATAGAAATCACCCACACGGAAAAGCAGGACTGCATCAGGATACTGCGATTTATACTCTGAATATTGCCTCATTAAAGGCGTTTCACTTTTTTCTGCCACGTCTCTTAATTTTATAAATTACACGCAAATTTACCCAAAATCCCTCTATTTGCGTTGACGTGGGGAAAATAGATATTAACACATTATTAAAAAGAGACGATGGAGGGTGGAAGATTGATGATGGATGGTGGATGGTGGAAGATTGAGGATTTTTCTGTCTCCGAAGGTGAAACATCGTCCCCGGAAGACCCTCACCGATTGTCGTCTGCGGAGCGGAAAAGTGTCATGGGAACAAGCAAATTATTTCAAAAACTTCACAGACTTGCAACCCATAAAAGCATCGCTCCCGACCTTCACATTCTCTTCAGAATTGTCGATGATGACATCTAGATTTTTACAATCCTCAAATGCCCAATCTTCTATGTGTGTGACACTGGACGGAATATATATTTCCGTCAATCCACTACAATCCTTAAACGCATAATCTCCTATGCTTGTCACACTCGATGGTATCTCTATGCTTGTCAAACCACTACATCCACTAAACGCTTTATTTTCTATACTTCTCACACTGGATGGAATTTTCATACTTTTCATTTTTATACAATCAGAAAACGCACCGCTTCTTATGCTTGTGACTCCTGATGGTATTTCTATGTTTGTCAAGCTGTAGCATTCAGAAAACGCATAATATCCTATTCTTGTCACACTCGACGGTATCTCTATGCTTGTCAAGCTGTAGCATTCAGAAAACGCATAGTTCCCTATTCTTGTCACACCAGATGGAATCTCTATGCTTGCCAAGCTGTAGCATTCAGAAAACGCATAATATCCTATGCTTGTCACACTCGATGGTATCTTTATGCTTGTCAAGCCACAGCATCCACTAAACGCATATGACCCAATGCTTGTCACACTCGACGGAATCTCTATACTTGTCAAGTTGTAGCATTCAGAAAACGCATATGACCCAATGCTTGTCACACTCGACGGAATCTCTATACTTGTCAAGCTGTAGCATTCAGAAACCGCATAATCTCCTATGCTTGTCACACCTGACGGAATCTTTATGCTTGTCAAGCCACTGCATCCACTAAACGCTCCGTCCCCTATACTTGTCACACCTGACGGAATCTTTATGTTTGTCAAGCCGCTACATCCAGAAAACACATATGTCCCTATACTTGTCACACCTGACGGAATCTTTATGCTTGTCAAACCGCTACATCCTCTAAACGCATCGTTCCCTATACTTGTCACACCTGACGGAATCTTTATGCTTGTCAAGCCACTGCATCCTCTAAACGCATCGTTCCCTATACTTGTCACACCTGACGGAATCTTTATGCTTGTCAAGCCTTTACAACGGTAAAACGCATAATCTCCTATGCTTGTCACACTCGATGGAATAACAAATTTACCATTCTTACCTGCTGGAACACAAATAAGTTTTGTCTTATTCTTATCATATAACATTCCATTTTCCGATGAAAAGACATAATTATCAGAGGCAACATTTATGTTTATCAAAGCACTGCATTTTCCAAACGCATTTTCTCCTATGTTTGTAACACTCGATGGAAGCTCTATATCTCTTAATTTGCTACACCAAGAAAATCCCTTTTCCCCTATGCTCGTTACAGGATAAATACGTCCATCAATTTGAATCTTGGAAGGGATAACGATCGATTTCAAATCTTTATAAGAATCATTCTGTTTCACCTCCGCCGTACTATCTGAAGAGATATGATACCACAATGGAGAAGCAAAAACGTCTCCATTCTTATCAATTGTAATACTGTTCACATTCTGATTTCCATCAGATTGGATTTCAGGTTCTGCGACAACAGATATGCATAACAATGCCGACAGAAGCGACACAAGTAGTTTCTTCATCATAGCGTATTAATTATTATATTGTCACAAAAGTAGGAAATAAAATGAAACAATAGGTGGTTGAGGATGGAAGATTGAGGGTTGAGGGTGGATGATTGAGGGTTGAGGGTGAAAAGGTATTATTTGGGTATTGCCTTCCAGGCAAAACGTGGGTGTTGGGGTTTTAATGCCCCGGGACTTTGTCCCGGGTTACTGCCGCTCCGCTTGTGGCGTCTTCCAGACGCACTGTCTCACGATGGCGGTTGGCAAACAGACGTCGCCGCAGGCGACGTTATCGGCCCCAGCCGACGGTAACCGGTAGAGACGTTGCGCGCAACGTCTCTACGGAAATTGCCGCAAAAACACACAAAAAAAGGGTCCAACCTCAATGAGGTTGGACCCTGAAAGCGGCGGCTACCTACTCTCCCGAAATTCAGTACCATCGGCGATAGCGAGCTTAACTTCTCTGTTCGGAATGGGAAGAGGTGGGACCTCGCTGCCATAACCACCTTAATGCCTTATGACTTTTGACTCTGCTGAAAGACGGAAAAAACTCAGAAACTATGGGGAAACTCTATCGGGCAATTAGTATCACTCGACTGACGTGTCGCCACGCTTACATCTGTGACCTATCAACGTCGTATTCTTCGACGACCCTCAAGGGAAATCTCATCTTGTGGTTGGCTTCGTGCTTAGATGCTTTCAGCACTTATCCTTC
>JAEEGL013559544.1_pt1 | contig 17155 bp, 41 predicted proteins | sample 9134231 | NCBI WGS metagenome assembly JAEEGL01 (sample SAMN16246548, study PRJNA631951) | gut metagenome | biome: gut microbiome; feature: rumen; material: fiber-attached | host: Bos | place: Iran: Karaj | collected 2018-10
GAAAATTTGATCCACCTCTGCAGCGTACTATTCCCCAAGCTTGAAGCCCACCCTACCCTATTATATTAATATTATGAAAAAATTATAAAATATTTTTATTTATAATCTTCACAAACTTCATTTTTATCAAATATATGCTCTTCATGATATTTGCACCAATCAAAGTTTTCAAAAAATTCATTTGGTTCAAAAAATTGACAATTTTTACATCGATCTCCATGTTCTTTATGATATTTGTACCAATTCATTAAATCATTCCCATTTCTTTCATTTCTGCTCTATATCTTTTTCCTAAATCTTTTCTTGTTGGAGCATCATCAGGATTTGTTAGGTCCATCATCTTAATGCCTTTGCTAACTCCTTCATTTTGTTTAACCAAGAAATTGTATGCTTGACCAAGGCTGTCGAATTGCATATATTGTTCCATGATTTCTTTTGTAACTAGGTAACGATACATTCGAGTATATACTTGTTCGCCTTTACTGTTCTTTTTTAGTGCTTTTGGTCCTTGCATATATGTATCAAGTATATAATTTCCATTCTTGTATGGGTATGGAAGAGGTATATGAAAAGTAGATACTTTTATTCCCTTCATTATCTTATTGATGTATCGTTTAGGCATAGCTTTACGCCATTTAATATCTTTGTCTTCATCTAGTTTAATTTCCATTTCTTTTTGATTCCAAAATTGTTTTGTCATTAACATCATCTCCTATGTTATTTTATAATTGACTTGTTCTATTTACAAACTTATGTGTATTGTAATATAAGTTTCTTAATTGTTTATAGTCACATGAACATGTTACTTTATCCCAAAAGATATAAGTTTCTTCTCTTAACCTGTCATTTGGAATGTTTTGTAATGAATCTTCAATGCGACCCATAACAATTTTTCTCATTAGTTCTATATTTTCTGGTAAATCATTCATTTTTTCACCTCCTTATGGTTTGTAGCCACGATATTTGCAGCATTGATTGTATAAAGCCTTGTATTGGTTAATAGTTGACCAATCTTCTTGTCTTGCACCTTTGGTTGCTCGTACTTCCCAATATTCAGTCCTTTTTCCATAAATTTTTGGATGTGATCTGATTACTGGTTGTTTTATGGCAATATCACCGAAATATGTATGGTCATATATGTCCATAGCTTTCTTTCTGTGTTCTTCCATAGTTAGATTATACCAATGATTAAATTCAAGAATGATTGTTCTATTACGTTCCCAAACTTTTTTATCCCACATATTAACTATATTGTGATAACTGTTTGTTGAACATATTGTCATTTGTCTTGATTGACGTTTTTCTTGTTGTTCTGATACTTGTTTCCATTGTGTAATGAAAGTTTGTATTTCAAGTTCATTACTAACATATTGAGAAACATAATCAAGACAATGCTTATAACCATATTTTGGTAAAACACCATTTTTAATACGAATACCACATCTTGCTGCAATATTCATAATATTTTGTTCACCAATAATTTTAAGTCCATTAATACCATTCTTTCTGTCGTATTCTTGGTTGTTTAATGTTGGATTAGCATTTTTACCATATTTTCCAATTGCTTGACTACCGCCTTTAACAACTGAATATGCTACTGCTGCTCCAATTAAACTCATTAATACCACTATATCACCTCTATATTATTTTATTTAAAAGTAGAAATCAACAAGATTTCTTTTAAATTCTAAATTCGCCATATCTCTTTCTAATTCCATAAGATATATTTCTGCACGAGTGAAGTATTTTTCTACTTCTCTTTTTGCAGATTTACCATTTCCATGTTGAGGGAAAACTACTATCTTATTGAAATCCGGATCTTTACAGTATGGACAATTTCCACAACCGCCAAGACAAATTACATATTCTGGAGAATTGTAATAATCTCTTAAGTTTTTGCCAGGTACAACAATACATTTTTTATGTTTGTTGTCAACATTATAACTGAAGTTGATTACAATATGACTTTTGTCTAATGTTTTTACTGGCAATTCTTTGTTGTGAGTATATGAATAGCTTTTAACAAGGAATTCATTTTCTAACATTTTACTGACACTATTGCAGTCTTTAAATGCTTGTGGTGATTTGAATTCACCAAATGAGTTCCATCTGTGGAAGTCTAAATCTTCATGCTCTTCATAGAATTCTCTGAATTGTGCCTTGAACTCTGCATGTGGCAATGTATCGTACAATATTTCATTGATTGTATTGTACATTAATACACCAGCATACATATTTTCTTGGCTTCTAGCATAACATTTTCCACAACTGTCGCAGTATCCATTTTTGTATGAATGGCAGTTGTGTGCTGAAGTCATATTCTCAATTCCAATTCCTTTGTCAAGCTTTACATTACCTGGCATAATATGTAATTGTTGATTATCCCAAGCTTCCTTGACAGCAGGATACACTTTGTCATTTGGAATGACTTTTGTGTTTAAGTGGTTTTCCACTAATTGGATTAAGTCGTCTGTGTTTTCTGTCTTTAATGCGTCTTCTCTGAATGCTTTGAAATATTTGTTTACCATATTTATTCTCTCCTGATTGTTTATTTATTCTTCAATGTATTTGTATTCGTCGTTTATTCTCCATTCCATATCTTTGCATTTGTTGATGTCAAATGTAACAAAGGTTGTTTGATGAAGATCTTTATGAGTTCTGAAAGCGATTGTTGCATAGTCATTATGTTGATAGATTTCAATTAATGTGTATGTGTTGAAAGCTTTACTATTGTCAAAGAATGTTGTAACACCATCAACATCGATACTAAATTCTTCATCAACTTTTCTGACCATTACTTGATCATCGCTCCAAGGTTCGTATTCTTTTCCAATTTCTTTTACAAATTTTATTACTTTTTCCATCATTTTATCACCTTTTGTTTATTTATAACTATTTTGATTAAGTTGAATTACAAGTTCGTCTTCACAGTTTCCTGGTTTTATGCTAAATTTCTTGTTATTACAAGTAAGTGTATTAGCGTCAAGTTGTGCAATTACTTTTCCATCTTTGTTTTTAATTGTAATTATGTCTAATGTTTCATCGTTCCACATTTTATTCACCTTCATCTTTTTCAATATAGTATACTACATCTGCACCAAAATCTGTTTGATACCAATATTCCCCAATGTGTCCTTCGCTAATGAATTTGTGTCCGTTGGTCACGAAAGTGGAGTGACAATGAGGGCAATGGTATTGTTCGAGTCTGTCGAACTGATCGACTCCTGCAACAAATTCCGCTTGTTTTCCACATTTGCATTTCCATGTTTGTTTTTCTTCCATATTATCACCTTTATATTTGTTTTACTTTTTTCATATTTTTTAATAATCTTTCCATTTCGGTATAGTTCATCTGTCTTGTTATTGGGGTATCTTGATAATAAAGAACATATAAAAGTTTATTACGTACTTTTTTAATACTGTATTCTTTATTATTTTTTATGTATTTATTTAATACTCTTTTTAATTCATTACTATATCCTAATTTATCTCCATATAAATTGATTGTGACATAAACATAGTTGCCATTATAATAAAAATCATTAAACATTTTGTCTAAACGATTATCTCTTACAAAAAATGGTGTATGATTATTTACATAATCACTCACTTCTAAAGGTTTGGTAGTTTTTATTTTAAAAGCTAAACCTGTTCCTGAAACAGAATTTATTTTATACTCTTGTAATTTTTTATATGGTTTAATAATGTCTTTAATATATTTCTCTGCACATTCAAATAATGGACATTCTTTTTGTTTTTTTGGACATTTTTCACATTCTAATTTTTTACTTATTCCGTATTTATTCATTTTTATTCACCTTCTTCTTTTACAATTTCTAAAAAGCATATATCTTCTTTGTATCTTGGAGTTATTTTATATTCTTTCATTTGATATTTGGTTTGTTCTAACAATAGCCAAATTTCATATTCTAGATCTTCTGTTTTGTATTCAACATCTTTCATACCTATTGTGATGGTGATTCCATCATTATTGTCATTTGTACTTGTGTCTATCCATGATAAACATTTAAAATTGTATATTAATTCTTCTATTTTGTTTTGAGCATCAGTATAGGTATATGCCCATCTGATTGGACGCTCAAATGTAATGCCGTATGTTGATTCCAAGTTTTCAATTGCTGTATCGATAATATCTTGCATTTGCATATTTTCATACTCCTTTATTCACTTTATTTATAAAAGACTTCATTAATAATTGAATCAATTTTTTCTAATTTTTGTTTTTCGCTTAAGTAATTTTTGTCTTTGCAAATATATCCGATTTCACATAAGATTTTACCTAATCCAACACTTAAACTAACTAAACTAGGCATATTTGTAATAGCTTTTCCATTTAAATGATATGGTTTTTCATGCATTTTTGTTTTATCTTCATATTTTATGTTCATTATATTCCCATTTAATCTTAATTTATTATTATTTGCACTCCAATATTTTGTCATTTTATCACCTCTAATCATCTGTTATATCGACAAATTCTTTATTTTCTTTGTTAAGTTTGTGTCCACAGTATGGACAATATTCAATATTAGAAATATGATGAGTATCGTCCATGTCACTATGGTATACAACGTTTTTACATTCTTTACATTGGGTTACAAATAATTGTTTGATGCATATTATTTTCATTTGTATTCACCTACTTCTTCTATTTTAATATTATAGTTGAGTTCATCATAATCTAAATTATTTAAGATGAAATCAAGTTGGTTTTCAACATCTGACTCATCGACACCAGTGATGCCGATGGTGATAGTTACATTAAAATCTTTTATTGGTTTTTCTTCCATAATATCTCCTTCTTTTAAATGTTCTACATTATTGATTCTTTTTGCTAAAGTTGCTACTTTTATTGTTTTCATTCATTTCACCTCTAATATTTTGTTCCTGTATTGTAGCTACCAAAGTATACAGAAGAATTCCTGAAATCTTCATGTTCATCAAAATTTTCTTTAAGGTATTGATACATAACTTTTCCTAAAAATCCTTTGAAATGACCATATTTTTTAACTTTCCAAGATTCATTAAAAGAATAAATAATGTCTGTATCATTATCTTTATATTCACAAGAAAGTTCTATTTTATTTGTACGATGATTAAAATGAACAAGATTCCATCCAGTTAATGAAAATTTTCTGTATCCTATCTTTTTGTTCTTTTCATCAATACGGTCTACACAATAATCAAACCATCTTGCTATTTCTTTTGCCCATGAATAACATACATGTTCTTCACTTTCTAAATATTCTTTTATATTCATTTTTTCACCTCATTTCTGGTACAATAGTCATATAAAAACTTTCAGCAGCCAATGGGTATCTGCCATTAGCTAAAGCTTCTCTTTGTATTTCCATATCGCCAAATTTATTAATTTCTGTGTTGATATATTCTTCAATATATTCTTCACTTTTTGCTTCTTCATAACTTATTTTATGTATTTGTTCTCTAATGTCAGGAACAATATTTGGATTACCAACTTTAGATAATATAATTTTATCTAAATCTTTGTTAGTTAATGATATCCATTTTATTTCTTCCCATATGCTTTGAGCTATGTTTTTCATCATTTTTCACCTCTTTGTTTAAAGAATGGATCATCTTCAAATAACTCTTGCTGTAATTGATGTTCATCGCTTCTGATTTTACTTAAGAGTTTATCGAAAGTGATAATTTCTTCTTCAGTCATTGTTCCATTTCTTTGCATATACATATAGAGATTATGCAAATTGAAATGAATTTTTGGATTATTGAGTGCAGTTATGCAAATAAATGCATCTAATTTCCATTCTTTTTTCATTTCGTAGTCTTTATTTACAATTTCTTTTGTCATTTATTTCACCTCTAAATTAACTCGTCAATTATTTTCTCTTTTACTTCTAACACCAATACTTCTTCTAAAACTTCAGGGGTCACTATGACAACATTTGCACCTGGAATTGCCTTTTCAATTGCTTTTCTTGTTTGTTCGCAACCTTTATCTTTTAGGCATTCCGCAAAGTGATATTTTGCCACCCATTTAGTTGAAACTACAGATGCTAAAGCTGATTGATTAAATATTGGTGCGTCACCCCATATATCATCTTCTAGGTAATAGTTTTCATCGGGTGTCATAAAGCTGCTCCAATGATATTTTTGTACTAGTGCATCTTTATGATCGTATTTCTTGAAAAATTCGTCTGCTTCTTCATCAAATAACAATTCACGCATTGCTTTTTTGTCTTGTTCATTCATTTGTTTATATATTTGTTTTACGTCCATATTTTTAACCTCTTTAAAAGTTAATTTTAAGTCTTTAAATTTTTGTAGTAATATTTCAGGTTCTTCACAGGCACCGCCACCTGCGATTCCCCAGTCACATGTATCTTTAAATTCTTGGATGTAAGCTTCAAAGGTTATATTTCTTTTTTCATCTTCAAGACCATAATTATATATTTTGTTGCCACATATATAGGCATGATATCTTATGGCACTTACATCTTCATCAAAATCTAACATTTTTTTAATGTTTTCTTTTGTTAATTCAACATTATCTATTTTGTTACAAATTATATCATTTACTTGTTTGAGTGTGTATTCAGTCATTTTCATCACTCCATTTTGCTTCATATCCAAGTTCTTCAAGTCTGATGGCTACTTTATAATGTATATTATCAAGTAACCCTACATTCCTACAACATTCTAATTGTAGTTCTTCAATTGAAGATAAATTTTCATATCCTCTTTCTTTGTTTTTTATTTTTTCTTCACATTCTTTTTGAGTGCTACTGCAATCATGACATATTTTATCTAACCTCCATTCTGGATTGTTAATATTTTCAACAATACAAATAGCATCTTTACTTGGTTTTTCACCATTTGTATAATAACATTTCTCATTTTTTGGATCATACCAAAATTGTTTTTTATTTTCATCTTCATTTTTTAATATTTTATCACAAAAAGTGTCAAATATATTTTGATTTAATTTAATTTTCATTCTTTCACCTCTAATAAGCTGGTTGGTCAGCCCAATATTCTCCATCAATTTTTTCTGGACAATCTGGGTATATTTGCCATGCGATTGCATCTTCTGATGTCTTAAAAGCTGCAATTACTCTATTTGGATATGTATATGTCACTACACATAAGTCATTAAAATCTTCTCTATCATCCTCCTTGTAGTATTTTTCCATTTGATCCGCTTTTGGATCAGGGTAAACTTTTCTTGCTTCTCTGATTGCTGCTACATAACTTTTTAAGTTTCTGTTATAATAACCCCAGTCAACTAACATTGGATTTACTAGAAAACTTTGACGAATATCAAAATCACCAATAAGTGCATGTTGGCAGTATTGTTTTTCAATCTCACCATATGCTTGATAGAAGATATTAATTAAGTGGTATTTGTCTGTTATGTATTTTTTGTATTGATTCAAATTTTCGTTTGGATTACCAAATTTTACATGTGTTAAGCTATTATATATGCCTATAAGACGGCATAATTCTTCTGTCATTATATAGACATTATTGTTTGCTGTTGCTTCTATAAATTTGTTTTTAATGAAAAGAAGATTGCTGATTTCATCCCAAGAAAGGCAACAAGAATCTTCTTCTTCTGCTTTTTGTTCAAATTCTTTACATTTTTTGTCAATTTCTTCAATGTTTTTGTATTTCATTTATTCATCTCCTAAAAATTTGTTTTTGAATTCTTTTTCTGTATATGTTTCACCATTGTAGGTTATTGTTGGTGAAGCATAACATATTTTTGATATGTCTTCCATAGTGTCGATACTAATGCTATCGATAATATTGTCATTAGTAGGGTCACCATTGTTTCTATCATATAATATTAATAACATATCTAATAATGCTATTAACATATTTTCTTCATATTTTTCTATTGGTAAAGATTTCCAATAGCTGATTCTGTTGTCAATGAAAGATATATATCCATCACGAGATGTGTATCTTGAATAAATATATTCTTTTGCACCTTTAAGATTAAGAGTATATTCTTTGATTTTTGCTAGTGTTTGAATATTTGTTGTTATTTGGCAATAACATTTGTCTGTTGTAAAGTTGTAATATCTTGGTGAATTGATTACAATGCTGTCATCAACGATTTCAAATTTAAAATCGATGTTATTTGTTATTATAGATGGTAATATGTCATTAATTTTTTCAACATATTTTTCCATAAACGCTTTTCCAACATCTTTTTTGTATTCGTTGAAATCAATATAATTATATTCAACTTCGGTATCAAATCCTTTTTGTTTGTAATATCTTTCATCTTCTTTTTCGTAATCGATAAATTCATCCGGATCACAGAAAATACTATGATAGAATCCAGGGAATTGATCACAACCTATTTCTTTGATAATTGGTTGTGCCATATCGAATTGACATTCAATTAGTGTTTGAATATCATTGCCGTATACATTGGTAACATATGTTTCTATAAGATTTTGTAAGTCAATCTCTTCAAATTCTTCTTTGCTTTTTCCTTGTATTTCTTGTTCATAAATTTCTTCTGATAGTTTTTCTAAAACCATATTTATTCCTCCGGTATTGTAATTGTAATCATCTGTTCGTTTGTACCCATTAAATCATCGACACCATTATTGTCAATCATATCTGGATGCATTTCTTTTACATTACTGTCTGGATCATAAGTGTCAAGAACACTTATTTCACCATTTTCATTATTCTCATACAGGAATAATCCATATACTTTACCATTTACTTTAATTTTAACTATCATTTTTATCACCTAATAGTTGTACTTTAAATTCTTCAAGCTCATCATATCTATGAGAACAAACCACAAGGTCTGTATCAATGCCGGGTTGAACAACTAGTTCAACCTCATCTTCCCATGTGTGGATTCCTAAAATGTTTCTGTATGGGAATCCACAAATCATTCCTTTTAAGCGGATGTCTACTTGTTTGATATCACCTCCTTCGTAGTCATCTTCTAATTCGTCATGTCTTTTTACTTTTTCTAATTCTTTTTTAATTTCATTTCTTTTCATTTGTTATATCTCCATAGATTATTGATGTGGTCAAATCCATCAAATTTGATGTTGTATTTTTCTGACATTTCATTGAAAAATTGATCAATTGTGTCATTAATCTCTTTTTCTTTATTGTTGTTTGCTTCTTTTATTTTTTCCATTGCTACATCTAATATTTTATCATGTACATCTGTTATATAATCAAGTAAGAAATCATTTACATGGTCCTTTCTATCTTCATTATATTTCATTGCGTCTTTTGCAACTTTATCGGCTATTGTTTCTATTATATTTGTTTTTTTGTTGTATATTTCATCAACTTTGACTCTTATATGTTCATCATCATATGCATCAAGATATAATAATACAACATCTGGATCATATAAATCAAAGCCATATATATCATGCATTTTTTGCCATAAATTTGCAAGAGAAGGATACTCTGTTCCCCAATCTTCTTCACAAGCTTGGCTTGCTTTATTGTACATTATTTCAAATTCATCTTTTGTGAATTTTCTTTGATGTGTAAAATAACAATAATTCACTATTTCTGAATGATTGTTTTCATGGTATATACCATATGTATATGTTTTTCCTGCTGGTTCACCAATAGAATTTAATAATTGTTCTATGAATTGTTCAATAGTTTCTAGTTTGCCATCAAATTCAACACCACCTTTTGACATATGTTCTTTCATTTTGTCTATTATTTCTTTGATATTTTCAGGGGTTTTATTAAGCCAATATTCTATATATCCTTTTCTTTGTTTGTAGAAATAAATTGCTTCTATTTTTTCTTCAAAAGTCATGTCACTTATCATTTTTATTCACCTTTTTTGCCATAGTATTCTTCGTATGCTTCTTTTGTTGAAGCTATTAATTGTTCGACTGTCTTTTTGCTTGTTAGGAGTCTTCTTTCTTCGATCTCTTTTTCTAATAATGTTTTTATTTGATATATTTCTGGGTCTTTATCATCTTCTTGCACTTTAATGAGGACTATAGGATAGTCATTTGGGTTTTTAAAGTGGACATTTTCTATTTTTATTTCTCTTAAAAACAAGAAGTCAATCTTTATATTATCCAATTGTTTATCGAGTGTGTGGACTATTGGATCTAATGAATCCGCACTATAACGATCTTTTTTCAACCATTCCATGAGTTCTCTTATTTGTTCATCAGTCACTTCATCTTTTTCTTCATTTTCGATGAGTTTTTTTAGACATCTCTTATCACAGTCGTCTAATTCTTTAAAAAGTTTGTATATGTTTTTGTCGCTCATATTTATTCCACCATTAAGTAATTTTCTTTTATATCTTGCATAATTTCATCTATCTTGTTGTCATCGAAACCATAATCACAGCATTTTTGTAGGCATGCTTTGTATAATGTGGCATCTCCAACATTAGTTTCGTTCAGTCCTTCGTCGGTCACTTCACTAACTATGTGATTAGCTAGTTGTGCAATTGTCATGTTTTCCATATTGTCTGGCAAAATCATTTTTTCACCTCATTAATTGATGCGTCTTCTATTCCATCTTACATAAAACTTATCACCTGCTTCTTTAAAAGCGTATTTGTAAAGATTTAGGTAGTATCCTTTATCTGGAAAGGCTTTTGTTAAAGCTTCTATGTTGTGGTTGAAGTATTCTTTATCGTTTTGATCTAATTCGTAATCTTTGTTTGGTTTCATGCTCTCATCATGACGCATTTCAATTAATGGCATAATGAAAGCTTCATCAATTACACTTGGTTCGATTTGAATAATCTTTTTTTTGTTTTCGTTTTTGAATGTTATGTTTTGATTTAAATATATCATTTTATCACCTCATAATATTAATAGAACACCTTTATGTTCTTTTCCATCTTCGTCTACATATATCTCATTTGACACTTGCAATGCAATGAGATTTGTTATTTCTCTTGGAGTGCCATTACATACTTCCAAGTTGCCGTATTGTCTTTGTATTTGGTTTAGTTTTGTTTTTAATTCTTCAATGTTCATTCTTTCACCTCTAATGTTTTTGTTAATGCTTTTAGTTGTTTATTTAGTTCTTCGTGAAATGCTTTTCTTTCACGATTGTCTTTATAAACTTTTTCAATTAATTTTGTAATTTTATCGAAGACATTTTCATCTAATTTTACATATGCATCACCCATACCAGGTATACTTATAGCTTCGTTATAATAGCCATCATTAGCTTTCATATAAAATGCAGGACTTCTATTTAATCTTAAATATAAGTCACCATTTTTACGAATATAAGCTGTACCTTGTGTATTTAATGTTTCATATCCTCTAATGTATCCAATTTTAACTTCAATTCTTTCTTCTGTGATATTGTTGAGGCTATCAACAACATCTTCAATATATTCTAAATTTTCTCTTACATATTTATACATCGTATCCTTCTCCTTCAAGATATTCTTGGAATTCTTCAGGAATATCCACATGGATATCTCCTGCACTATCTTCGCTGATGTGGAGATTTGCATCCCACAACATTCTTTTGATTGGTTCTTTTTCGTCTTTATTGTCTTCATCGAATTCGATGAGTACTATTGGTGTTGGGAATACAGATGTTTCAACATAACATCTGACATTGTTTTCAGCACCAAAGTCTTCACACATTTCGTTTAATTTTTCATAGTCTGTCATTTTTTCACCTTATAAATTTTTAAATATATTTTCAATGTCTTCTTCCATTTGTAATGTCTTTTTACATAATTCTTTTCTTTCATTTCTATCTGCATGTGGAATGCTAATATATATATGACCTATATCACTATATGGTCCTTGGTATATAGAAATGCCTTCATATTCGTTGAAAAATTTTATTACATTTTTTGCTTCATATCCTCCATTTCCAAATGCTTTTGTTTTTATATCTAATACTGTTTGTCCGTTTATTTCTGTTTTGCTATCACCACCATATCCTAAATAACTGATATCGGTATCACGAATTTTTTGTGCCATTTCATCATATGTTTCACTTTTTTCAATAATATCCAATAATCTTTTATGGGAATAAACTTTACCATGAACATTACTGAATGTTTCACTTTTATTATTTAATATACATTGTATATGTGGTATTTTATTCATTTGTTCTTTAATTTGTTCAAAGGTTTGTTCTTTTAATTTAAAACTTTCTCCTTTGATGGAGAATCTAATAATGTCTTCTCCCTCTGTTGAATATTTTATATATCCCTTGTTTTCTAATTGTTTGAATATCTTTTCTTCTTCCATTTTTCCACCTTTTAGTATTTTTCTCCGTCTAATTCAATTTCTTCATTTATTTCAATTCCATAGTAGTCACCTAAATGACCACGTACTTCATTGATTAATGAGCTTCTTGCTGGTCTGCCTTTATATGTATGACATCTCCTAATATTCATCAGGATGATGTTTTTCATATCTTCAGCAACTAATTCACTTACAAAGATCTCAACACCAGATGGTTTGAGATTTTCTACAAATTTTTCTAATGTTTCAAATTTCATTTTTTCACCTCTTTATAATGGTATTTTATAACAACCATCATAATCTGCTACTATTTCTTTTCTTACAATTTTTGAAAAGTCTTCGACTTTTTCTTCAGGTATTATTGTTGGCAAGATTTTTCTAAAGCAATCCCATTCATCAGTAGTTTTCATTATGTTTAAATCAATATTGATGTTTATTTCTTTCAAAGCTTTGGCTGTAGCTTTTGCTGCTGTGTATCGCCCTGCATAAAGTTTTGTATTGCAAAGATCATTGAACCATCCTTTTTCAATTAATATTGATTCTAATATTTGCTGTATAAAGGTTAACCATTCTAGTTCAGTTGTTCTATATGGTGCTATCTGAGCAATATAAAATTCATTACATAGTTTATCATATGCTTCCATAAATTCTTTGCCTCCATCATAGTGACAAAAAGAATATATGGATCTTTCTTGAATCTTAAACATCATTCTTTCTACACGATGAATAGATGCTTTTATTTCTTCATATGTTTTGTTTTTGAACATATGTGTAATTTTACATTTATACATTTTTTGTATAACATTGTAAATGTCCATATAGTCTGAAGCATCCATATATTCTTCGTTTGGGCAGAGTTTTTCAAAGAATTGTACCCCACAACAAATGGGGCAATCACTTGTATAAAACTCTTCTCCCTCTACATAATATTTGCTTACAGCTGCAAAACTATCTGCAAACACTCTTTTTTGGTCAATAACTGTTAAGTTATTAAATACTTCTTTTATTTTTTCTTTACTAATTTCCATTTTTCCACCTTTATTCTTTTATAATTAATTGATATCCATTGAATTCTACATCTTTGTCATCACTTGTATAGATTAAATTGTCTTTCCATCTACCACCTTCTTTGAGTTTTTTATATTCATTTGGTAAAGCATATCCACCATAGTTATTACAATGAATCGCTTTGATACTGATTTGATGTTGATTAAATGGGTTAGTATCATCAATAATGCTAACCACATTTTTTTCATCTAACATTTCACATTCTTTACAATTGCAAGTTTTTTTACATTTCATTTGGTTCACATCCGAATATTTCATCTATTTTGCCGATTCTATAGTCTGTTCGGCATTTGCTTTTGCATTTTTGTTCTTCGTTAATTGGTGTACTTCTAATTTCAATAAATCTGATATTATGGGAGTCTTTTAAACGAACTTTTATTTCTTCTACCTCCTTGAGTTTATTTATAAAAATTTGTCCGATAGCCATATCGGTTTTGTACATTTTACATTGTATGCCTGTTTCCATCTTACGGTCTTTGGCACTTACAAATGTTGAAATACCAAATATGAATGATACATCTTGTAATGTGTTTATCATTTCATCATATGATGTTGCATTTTTAATACTTTCAGTAAGATTATCAATTTTTGCTTTTTCAATCCATCTATTATTATCAATTTTGTACATATCGCTTAATTGTAAATTTGATAATATTTTTATTAAGTGATTATTGATATCCTTATTAGGACCGCTTACTGTTATTTCTAAAATTTCATGTTTTTTTGTTTCTATTTTTATTTCTGGTATTTCTTTTATTTTATTTTTGAATTCTTTTAATGTTAAATCTATGTTCATTTTTTCACTTCCTATAATTTTTTAATTTCTCCATATCTGTCTGCTTGTTTAACCATTTCTTCATTGAGATTGTTAAGATATCTTTCTATTTCTTCCGGACCTTCATCGGTGTAATGACCGATGTCGATTTGTTGCATTTTCTTTCCTTGAATGATGAGGAAAGAGATTGCATGTCTTAACTCCCAATTGCTCCAAGGGGATCTCCCCTTTGATTTTTCGTACACTAAAGTGTATTGTCCAATTTTTTTAATTCCATATTCATATGGGAATGGAGTTAAAAAATTACAATTCCCATTAAAATATTTTTCAAATATTTCTTCGGCATTCATTTTATTCACCTTTTTACCAGCATAGTTTTTCAGTATGTTGGTATACGCCACAAATGTAGCCAGTATCTTTGAATTTGTATCCTTTTTGCATAAGAATATCTCTTAATTCTGGCACTTCAATGTATTTTCCTTTATAGCGGAAATCAAAACCACCATATTGTGGTTTGCTACCATAACAAATTTCGGTATGACCTTTAGCTGCTGCTTGTTTAATTTGTTTTTCTACATACTCTAAAGCAGCTTGAATAATTGCTGCTCTACCATTTTCGTTACTTATTCTTCTTGCTTCACTTGCGTTCATTTATCTCACCTATTTATTTTTTATCACTTATTCAAGTTCGCTATAGAACATATCGTGATCGTTAATTTCTTCAATAATTGCTGCAAAATCTTCTTCACAAAGGTTTGGGAAGAGTTCTATTCCTATTAGGAAATCAGTAATAACTTCACTAATTGTTGCATATTTGTTAACTTCATCATCTTCTTCGACAATGACATATGCATATTCATCTATCGCTCCAAATATTTTGCTTAATACTGAAGCTGAATTATGATTGTTAACTATTGTATGATGTTCATCGATAGTCATAATATTGCAATAGAATTTGTTTATGTTTTGTCCAAGATCCTTAAATATGTATTTGCAAACTTTTTCAAGGTTGTTATCATAGTTGTAAGAACTTACTATGATATCGCTTAATTCAGTTTTTTGACCATTTGCTAATGTAGTCATAAAATCGTTTCTTTCTTCTTCGTTACATTCTTTTGTTTTTAATATTTCAATAAATCTTTTGTTATCCATTTTTTCACCTCATTTTTCTGAACAAATATCACAATATTTTTCTAATTTTTCAAATAATTCTTCATCTTTAGTGACATATGTTTTCACATCACCATTAGACATATTTATTTCGACATTCATTGTTTCATCATCAATATAGACAATATTGATGAAATTGACATTTTTTGTATCTATTGTTTCTTCGTTGATGTTAAATTTCATTTAATCACCTAATATAAAATAAGCATAGTTATTTATAAAACTATGCTAATGTCATATGGCATAGTCATGATAAACATCACTATGCTCATTATAACTATAAGAATTGATCCACATACCCACATACATGGGGTTATTTGTGCTTCTTGTTGTTTATGTAATGTCTTCGGCATCTTCTTCCTCCCATAGCTGTATAATGCTATAGAGATACCCACAAGATACTGTAGGTATTTCTACAATTGAAGCTTTAGGGAATTTTTCCCTAATTTCTTCTAATTTTTCTCCTAATTTTTCTGGAGAAGATACTACACTTACACATCCTTTTTTAGGACATGATGAGTGAGTGTATCTTAACCCTGTGTCTTCTAAAGCTTTTTGGGCTACATTATCGTAGCCCCCTCTAAATCTTTCATTCATTTTATCACAACTCCATATTGATCTCTGACACAAGAAGCAAAAATTCTTCTTGCATCTTTTTCTGTATTATTATAATACTCTTTTTCTGCTTCTAATATAGCAATTGCTCTTTCCATTGCTTTTTTTGTCTTTTTATTGTTTGGTTCTTTTTGAGCCATTTTTTTTACTTCTGCAACATTTTTTGGATGTTGCATTTCAATTTTTCTTTCTCTAATTGCTCCTTGAATATCAAAAAAATCATGCATTTTTTCACACTCCAATATAAGAATTAGAAGGTTAAACCTTCCAATTCTTCGTAAAATTTGTCAGTCATTTTTCCAGCACTTTTGTTAAGTGCTTGATTGAGTTCTTGATTAAAATCTTGAACTCTTCTGTTTTTAGACCCTTTAATGAGTCTTTTACTAGTTCTTTTATTCATAATTTCTCACTCTTAAAATTTTTAATAAGTCGTCTGTTGTACCTACCATAGTAGGTTCTTTTTTGCTTTCATTATTAATACAAAAGCTTATGCCAATGACACAAGAATTGTGCCTTTTGGCTTTTTCAATTTCAAATTTTCTTGCTTGTTCAGGGTTCATATTTTCACATCCCTAATTCTTTTATTTGTACCACAGAGAATATGCTCTGCGGTGGTATGCATTTTCGCATTACGTTTGACAGTCTTCCCATATTCTTTTTTTTGATGGGTAATAATTCCATTATAATCTTTTAATTGATTTGTCATTTGATTGTCTAGTTCTTTCATCTTTAATCTCCTTGTGGTATTGTTTGCCACTATTATAGATGGTAATAGTGGAGTTATTTGTAATTATTTTTTCAATTTGTAACTCCATATTATCCCCTACTTTAACATACTACAGCATTAGCTGTTTCTTTATCGATTTTTAATTCAAAATCGATTAATTTTTTAGGTATAAATACACTATATGGCATATCTATACCTTTTACAGTTCTTCTATATCCTTTATTTTCTTTTCTGTAGATGTGTTTAACACCACTATTGAAAATAAAGGTGACTTTTTTACCTTTATCTAATGTGTCTTTTAGCATATAATCACCTTATAATTATTATAGGAGGAAAGGGTCAGTTTAGTGACTTGACCCAGGTCATAGTTTGATTATTCTTTTTTACATTGTTGTTCAATCCTTTTGAAAGTTTCTTCTTCCAAAAAGATGTCACAACAATCGCCACAGTCATTACACATTACATTTTTGTTATACAAACATAATTCCATATTATTCACCTAATATTTTAAAAGCTTGTTCTTCTAATGTAGTAATATGA
>JAEEGL016589111.1_pt1 | contig 17155 bp, 16 predicted proteins | sample 9134231 | NCBI WGS metagenome assembly JAEEGL01 (sample SAMN16246548, study PRJNA631951) | gut metagenome | biome: gut microbiome; feature: rumen; material: fiber-attached | host: Bos | place: Iran: Karaj | collected 2018-10
CGAAACTCAGACTGTAGGTCCCGAAGAGTTTGGTGCGATGTTCAACCTCGCAGGTCAGCGCATCAGCCAGCCGCAGAAGGGCGTTATCATTGTGAATGGTAAGAAGATTCTGGTAAGATAAATCGTCACTTGTAACTAAAAATGCAACAATGAAAAAAGGATATAACATACCAACTACGGACGTTGTGGCGTTGGCTGCAAACCAACCTCTCCTGCAGGGCTCGCCCACTCCAAATGCCAACGTCGATAAGGACGACAACGGCATCGATCCTGGTCTCTTTGGCTCCCGCGAATACAATCCTCGCTTTGGCGGAGAGTTGTGGGGCGAGGAGAAGTAAGAAGGGAATCCTATGAAGATGCTAAAAAGGAAAACGCTACTGGTGCTGCTCCTATTGCTCGCAATAGTTGCGGCAGCAGTAGTGTTCCTGCTTCGAGGGACTTCTTCCTGTGGAAACGCAAAGGCGGAGGCCACTGACGACACAAGCCAGTTCGTGACGCTTACGGATGTTGTGCCCGATGCGATTCTTGAGATACGCTATTTCGGCACCTACAACTTCGTTGGGCAGCGAATAGACGGGTATCTTGAACCTACGGCTTTGTTTACGCGTAAGGCTGCCGACAGCCTGCGCGCCGTCAGCGACGAACTGATGGCGCAGGGCTATCGCCTGAAGATTTACGATGCCTATCGCCCGCAGTGTGCAGTAGATCACTTCGTGCGTTGGGCGAAGGCTCTGCCCGATACGCTAATGAAGCAGTATTTCTATCCCGACCTTACGAAGGATGTCCTCTTTCCCCAAGAATACATCATGGATAAAAGTGGACATACGCGCGGTTCCACCATCGACCTTACGCTTTTCGACATGAGGACGGAGAAGGAAGTGGATATGGGAGGCACCTTCGACTGGTTCGGCCCCGAGAGCCATCCCGCCTTTTGCGGAAATCCCGAGACGGGAGTATATACGGCAGACAACAGTAAGAGTCCTGCGGGACGCAGTATCACGGAGGAGCAGTTCCAGAATCGTATGATTCTTCGTCGCGCTATGCTCGCCCACGGTTTCAAGGCGCTTAGTACGGAATGGTGGCACTTCACACTACGTGAAGAACCCTTCCCCGATACTTACTTTACGTTCCCTGTGCGGCAACTTTAGGGAGATACATAAGGGAGCACGCATCTCGTCGGATTTTTCTCCCATCTCGATGAATCGTTCTCCCATCTTGATGAATTTTTCTCCCATTACGATTAAAAAAGATGCGCATCTCGTTTTGTCGGGATGCGCATTTTTTTCGTGTTCTATGCGTGGTGAAGTTGTCCTATCGGGAAGCTTCGCCAATTCTTCGGATTGTCAGGTAGGAAACCTTGAAGTTTTCTGCCGTCCAAGGGTCCTCGCGATATTCGGGAAAGTTTGAGAACCCGTATTGTAGCGTGCATTGCGAAGGCACGTCGAATTCGAACATCTCGGCCTTCCACTCTGTGATGGGGGCGACTTCGTTTGTGTCGGCTGGGACAAAGGGCGACCCCCACACTTCCTTAAGTGTTGCCATAGCGACGGATGCTGAGTCGGTGGGAAGCAGTTTCAAGTCGGAATGATATATTGTCTGTTCGCCAGCTTTTGCATAGAATGCGTTACCCTGTCCATCAGTATTCACGAGAGCAACTACGCGGTATCGTCCTGGCTTCACCTCCAATGTTTGTGCGAAGTCGTACGTCATGATCTGGGAGGGGTACTTTTGGTGGAGGCTAAGACATGACGTGGTGCTGTATTCCTCGAATACGGAAGTCACGTCTTCTGAGATAAAGTCTTTGGCTCCGCCGAGATGAAGGAGTTTCCATCCGCTTTGCTCCAAGAATTCCCAACTGTCGGCAGTGAGGTATCGCCCGTTGCGCGTGTTTTCGATGCGCTCCTCGGTATCCAATCTTGCATCCACCTTATCTCCACCTCGATCAACCATGTTAGCTACTACGAAGCTTGTGGTAAACGTGGCGGCGGCAGTAAGAATCCAGATAAGAATTACGAATAAGCGTCGCCCCCTTGTGGTGGGTTTGCTGTCGGAGCGTCGCAGCATACTGTTTACAACGGCATACAGGGGCATAGCCACAACCGTCAGCGCCATCAGCGCAAGTGCCAGCAACCACCATCGAAGTGTCGGCTCTACTTCAAGCAGGAGGTGGAATTTTTCGTAGTGTGAATTATTCTCGAAGGGCATAAACCCTCCCATAATAAGGTGGAACAGTGCTATTACTACGCCAAAGAGCATTGCACCTAAGAAGAATATCGCCATTACTTTGAAGCATAGCACGAAGAATCGCAGTATTCCCATTATGCAGCCTGTTGCCTGCGACCTATTCTGCGGATTCTGGATGAAAGCCTTCGCCTTTTCCGTGCCGCGCATGATTTCCTCGTTCAGCGTCTGCGTGTTCACGGGTCGTCCGTACATCATCAGACGGTCCTCTGCGGTCTTTGCTTCTGGAATCAAAGCCCAAAGTACCAAATATACAATGGCCAAACCTGACCACGTTACAAAGCACAGAATAAGGAATATGATACGCCAGGGCAGGGGGTCGGAACCGCCGAAGTAGTGTGTGAGTCCAGACAGTACGCCGCCAAGCATTTTGTCCTCGGGGTCGCGAAAAAACCTTTTTTCCGCGTTCTTTTGCGACGATGGTGGCGGTGGCGGGGTTTGTGTCCCGTTGCCGCTGGCTGTGGTGGCGGTTTCGTCAGCCTCGTCCATCTGTTCGGGATTGCCGATGCGCTTGATGATTTCTTCAATATGCTCAATGGTGACAGCTTCGACGCCGGCAGCCTTTTTCTCTGCCAGAATTTCGGCAACTCTGCACTCTATGTCCTCGGCAATCTCCTCGCCGCCTTCCCTGCGCGAGAAGAACGACTTCATGTTGTTGAGGTATTTCTCCAGCAATTCGCAAGCATCCTCGTCGATGTTGTAGAGCGAGCCGAAGAGGTTGATGGTTATGTTCTTTTTCATTGTCGTAAGTTTTTTGCGTTACATGTTGTTTTCAATTCTTTCAGATGCTGTGCGTTTGACTTTTGCTACTGAGGCGGAAAGCTGCCTCCAAGCTTCGTCCAGTTCGCTTAGTGCCGCCTCGCCTTCGGAGGTAAGCACGAAGTATTTTCGCGGCGGTCCCATCTTCGACTCTTGCCAACGGTGAGTCAGCAGTCCTTCTCGGCGCAGGCGCGAGAGGATGGGGTAGAGTGTGCCTTCCACTACAAGCATGTTCGCTGCCTTTAGAAGGCTGAGGATGTCTGTAGCGTAAAGCTCGCCGCCGTGCAGGAGTTGCATAATGCAGTACTCCATCAGTCCCTTTCGCATTTGCGACTTTACGTTTTCAATGTCCATTTTGTGCTTGTTCGCTTTTTTGGTGGGTTAATAATCTGCGTTTTTAGCGACTTTTGTGTCGTCGGAATCCATGTAATTCCTGTTTCTGGGTGCAAAAATATGGTTTTCCAAGCTACTTTGCAATACAAAGTACTATAAAAATGCAAAATACCTACGATTTTTTTCAACATACATCTTTATATTTTGTATTTTCGATGCGTTTTTGTACTTTCGCCCGCGCTATTAGACAGGTAAAATGGGAAACGTCAAGAAGCAGAATGTCTCCGAGCGCTTGCTTTCGTTGCTGCGCGATGGTCGCGAGCTGTCGCCGCGTCAGCAGTTGACGCTTGTGTATCATTTGTCGCTGCCTGCCATGTTGGCGCAGATTGCAACGGTGACGATGTTCTTCATTGATGCGGCAATGGTGGGGCATCTTGGGGCGAACGAGGCAGCAAGCATAGGCATTGTTGAGACTACGCTATGGCTTTTTGGCGGTTTGACAGGTGCCCTCGCCACTGGTTTCTATGTTCAGGTGGCGCATCGCATTGGTGCGAAGGAGGATGCAGCTGCGCGCAGTGTTTTGAAGGAGGGTTTCACGACGTGTCTCGCCTTCGCCTCTACGCTTGCCCTTGCGGGTGTTGTTGTTAGTAGGTGGTTGCCAGTTTGGCTGGGCGGCGGCCCTGAGATTCAGGCTGATGCCAGCACCTATTTCCTGCTCTTCTCCGTTTTTGCTCCCTTCATGATAATGAACCAGTTTGGTGCCGGCGTACTCAGGTGCGCAGGCGACATAAAGACGCCCAGTATTATGGAGGCGGGGCTGTGCGTCCTCGACGTTGTATTGAATTTCCTACTCATATTCCCCACTCGCGAGGTTTGCATCGGCGGCATTACGCTGACGATGCCTGGTGCGGGCTTGGGCGTGGCGGGCGCAGCCCTTGGAACAGGCTTTGCTTTTGTCGTCGTAGTGTGTACGATGCTATGGATAATAGCCCGCCGCCAAGGACCGCTGCGCATTCTCGGCGAGCGCTGGAACGGATGGCGTACGTTTGTCCCTCGGCTTGCTACGGTGAGGCGCGCACTCGGCATCGGTACGCCCATTGGGCTTCAGCACATGCTGATGAGTTGCGCGCAGATTTTCATAACTGTCATCGTGGCTCCTCTGGGTGCCTTTGCGATAGCGGCAAACTCATTCGCCATCACCGCTGAGAGCATTTGCTACATGCCCGGCTATGGCATCAGCGATGCTGCGACCACGCTCGTCGGGCAGAGCGTCGGTGCTCGCAGATGGTATATGGCGCGTCGCCTGGCAGGCGTCAGCGTGATGATGGCAATGCTCATCATGGGCATTATGGGCGTTGTGCTATACTTTGGTGCTGACAGCATCATGGGCATAATGTCGCCGCAGCAGGAAATCATCGACCTCGGCGCTTCGGCTCTGCGCATTGAAGCGTTTGCTGAGCCCATGTTTGGCTGCGCCATAGTATGCTACGGAGCGTTTGTTGGTGCAGGTACGACAACCATTCCCGCACTGATGAACCTTGCTTCCATGTGGGGAGTGCGCATTACGTTGGCACTCCTGCTCGTGGGCAGTATGGGCTTGGACGGCGTTTGGACGGCGATGGCTGTGGAGCTTACCTTCAGGGGCGTCATCTTCCTCATACGCCTACACTCCCACAGCTGGCTGCCGAAGCAGGAGAGAAAAACCGCTGGAAGCTCTGAGTCCTCCGAGACCTCCCAAAAACTCTGACAATAAACAATCAACATAAGAATGAAAAAACTAATTAAGAACGAAAAGTTTGGTGGCGAGCGTCCCCTGTTCGGAATCGAGGACACGCGTCTTGAGGCTATTACCATCGTCGATGGCGAAAGTGGCATCAAGTGTTGCCGCAATATCGAGGCTGAGGGCTGCGAGTTCTATGGCAAATACCCTTGGTGGCACGTTGACGGCAGCCATATCAGCAAGTGCTACTTTGCCGTGGGCTCGCGCTCGGCGATATGGTACAGCGACAATATGCTGATGGAGGACTGCACCATTGATGGTCCCAAGTTCTTTCGCGAGATGCACAACCTCGAACTTCGCAACGTCAGCATTACTGATGCCGACGAGACTTTTTGGCGCGTATATGGCTTGAAACTTAGGAATGTGAAGCTCCACGATGGTACGTACCCCTTCATGTTCTGCGAGGATATCGACATCGATGGCCTTGAGAGCGACTCGAAGTATGTTTTCCAGTATGTGAAGAATGCCGTCGTTCGCAACGCCCACATCGTAACGAAGGACTCCTTCTGGGAGACGGAGAATGTGACGGTATTCGACAGCGTCTTGGACGGCGAATATCTCGGCTGGCATTCGAAGAACCTGCGCCTCGTGCGCTGCCACATTGCTGGCGAGCAGCCCCTGTGCTATTGTCGCAACCTTGTGCTCGAGGACTGCACCTTCGATGCCGCCTGCGACCGCATCTTCGAGGATTCAGAGGTGAACGCAAGCATCATTGGCGCCGTTACGGAGATAAAAAATCCGCTTTCTGGGCGCATAGTGTGTGGCAAGGTCGGCCGCATAACCTACGACGAATTTGCAAAAAACACTGACAAATGCGAGATAATACAGACCGAAAGGTAGCAGAAATGCACTATATCGCGGCGAAAACTTTGTGAAATGAAATAAAAGGCATATTTTTGCAGACAAAGTCAGACAAAATCAGACAAAATAGAAAACAAACAATGAATATATTCGAACTTAGCGAACAGGAACTGGGGCGCCGACAAGCCCTCGACGAGTTGCGCCGCATGGGAATCGACCCGTACCCAGCGGCAGAATATCCTACCAATGCATTCTCCACCGACATAAGGGCTGATTTTTCCGACGACGAGGAAGCGCCGCGCCAGGTGTGCATAGCTGGCCGCATGATGAGCCGCCGCATTATGGGCAAGGCGAGCTTTGCCGAGATTCAGGACTCGAAGGGAAGGATTCAGGTGTATGTCACGCGTGACGATATTTGCCCCGACGAGAACAAGGACCTCTACAACGTAGTTTTCAAGAAGCTCCTCGACCTCGGCGACTTCATCGGCGTTAAGGGCTTTGTGTTCCGCACGCAAACTGGCGAGATCAGCGTCCATGCGCAGGAGATAACGCTCCTCAGCAAGAGCCTGAAGCCGCTGCCCGTCGTGAAGGAGAAGGAGGGCGAGGTGTTCGACGGCTTCTCCGACCCCGAGCTGCGCTATCGCCAGCGCTACGTTGACCTCATCGTCAACCCGCAGGTGAAGGACACGTTCCACAAGCGCGCCATAGTGCTGCGCACCCTGCGCGAGGCTCTCGACGAGGCAGGATATACCGAGGTGGAAACGCCCATATTGCAGAACATACCCGGCGGTGCAAGTGCGCGCCCGTTTGTTACGCACTTCAACGCCCTCGGCGAGGACATGTATATGCGCATTGCCACTGAGCTCTACCTGAAGCGCCTCGTCGTAGGCGGCTTCGAAGGCGTTTACGAAATCGGCAAGAACTTCCGCAACGAGGGTATGGACAAGAACCACAACCCCGAGTTCACGTGCATGGAGCTGTACGTCCAGTACAAGGACTACAAGTGGATGATGTCATTCACGGAGCAGCTCCTGGAGCGCATCTGCATAGCCGTCAACGGCAAGCCCGAGGCGGAAATCGACGGCAACGTCATCAGTTTCAAGGCTCCATACCGCCGCCTGCCCATCCTCGAGGCTATCAAGGAGAAGACGGGCTTCGACTGCGAGGGCAAGACGGAGGAGGAAATCCGCGCCTTCTGCCTCTCGAAGGAGATGGACGTGGACGAGACCATGGGCAAGGGCAAGCTCATCGACGAACTCTTCGGCGAATTCTGCGAGGGCAGTTTCATACAGCCCACGTTCATCATCGACTACCCCGTCGAGATGTCGCCGCTGACGAAGATGCACCGCTCGAAGCCGGGGCTGACGGAGCGTTTCGAACTCATGGTGAACGGAAAGGAGCTTGCCAACGCATACTCCGAGCTCAACGACCCCATCGACCAAGAGGAACGCTTCGTGGACCAGATGCGACTCGCTGCCAAGGGCGACGACGAAGCCATGCTCATCGACCAGGACTTCCTGCGCGCCCTGCAGTACGGCATGCCGCCAACGAGTGGCATAGGCATAGGCATCGACCGCCTCGTAATGCTCATGACGGGAAATCCCTTCATCCAGGAGGTGCTCTTCTTCCCGCAGATGAAGCCCGAAGCCCGCGTGCCGCGCGACAAGGCGGAGGCTTACACGGCCGTCGGCATCCCCGAGGAGCTCGTGCCTGTATTGCAGAAGGTGGGGTACTACCTTGTCAAGGACCTCGCGGACGTGAATCCGCAGAAGGTGCAGCAGCAAATAGGCGAGCTTGCCAAGAAATACAAAAACATCGTTGAGATTCAGCGGCCTTCTCTTGAGGAGATAGCCTCTTGGCAGGAGAAGCTCGCACAGCAATAACGCCCTCATCCCCCCTCCACTCCAAACATGTTAGGAAAAGTAGCGATATTCGGAAGCGGCAGCTGGGCTACGGCCATAGCGAAAATCGTGCTCGAAGCCTTCAAGGCGAAGGGCGGCGCTGCTTTGGGACTGCCTGAAGGGACGAGCGCCGACCCCCTCGTGTGGTATATGCGCCGCCAGGATGCCATCGACGACTTCCTGCGCCTGGAGCACAACCCGTCGTATCTTTCCAGCGTACATTTCGACACGTCGCGGATAGTGTTTACGAGCGACATCAACGAAGCCGTGAGGCAGGCCAGCACACTCATCTTCGCCACTCCGTCGCCATACCTGAAGAACCATCTCAGGAAGCTGCGCGTCAATCTGGCGGACAAGTTTATCGTCACCGCCATCAAGGGTATCATCCCCGAGGAGGAGCTCGTCGTCAGCGAATTCTTCCGACAGGTTTACAACGTCCCCGACAGCAACCTCGCAGTAATCGGCGGGCCGAGCCATGCCGAGGAGGTGGCGCTGGGACGCCTGACGTACCTGACCATAGGCTCCACGAACAGGGAAACAGCGAAGGAGTTTGCCGCGTTGCTGGCGTCGCCGTACGTAAAGACGCGCACGTCCGACGATATCGTGGGCATCGAGTATGCCTCGGTGCTGAAGAACGTATATTCCATCGCCGCGGGCATCTGCTTCGGACTGAAGTATGGCGACAACTTCCAGAGCGTGCTCATGTCGAATGCCGTCCAGGAGATGAACCGCTTCCTGAAGGCCGTCTATCCCATCGACCGCAACGTCTATGAGACGGCGTATCTCGGCGACTTGCTCGTGACGGGATATTCGAACTTCTCGCGCAACCGTGTCTTTGGTACGATGATTGGGCGCGGATATAGCGTCAAGAGTGCGCAGATGGAGATGGAGATGATTGCCGAGGGCTACTACGGCACGGCTACGATGAAGCGCCTGAACCGCCACTTCCACGTAAACATGCCCATTCTCGATGCCGTCTATAACATCCTCTACGAACGCATAGAGCCGAAAGTGGAGATACAGCTCCTGACGGAGAGCTTTAGGTAGAAAACAACAACATTTAAACCATAAACGACAATGAAAAAGCTTTTTGTAGCGCTGCTCGTATGCTGCGCAAGTATCAGTGCCAACGCACAGTTCACGGAAGGAACGAAGTACATCGGCACATCGCTCACCAACCTCGGCCTTTCCTACAACACGAAGTCCGACTTCCGCTTTGGCGTAAGCGCAGAGGCTGGCTACTTCTTCGCCGACAACTGGATGGCGAAGGCGTATGCTGGCTACGACCACGCGAAGCACATGGATAACTTCAACTTCGGTGCCGGCGTGCGATATCATATCCTGCAGAACGGCCTGTTCCTCGGCGCTGGTGTCGAGTACGCGCACTTCACTCCCGATGCCAACGACTTCCTCATCCCGGTAGAGATTGGCTACACGTTCTACCTGAACCACTACCTCGCGGTCGAGCCCGCCGTCTATTACAAGATGTCCACGAACGACTTCAGCGACGGCAGCACCGTAGGACTGAAGATTGGCCTGGGTTTCTACTTCTGATTCGCAATTCGAGATGCAGATTTCTGAACTCGGTGAGTTTGGACTCATCGACCACTTGACGCATGGCATCACGCCCCAGAACGCCTCGACGAAGCTGGGCGTGGGCGACGACTGCGCCGTATTGTCATACCCCGACCGACGGGTGCTGGTGACCTCCGACATGCTCATGGAGGGCATCCACTTCGACCTTGTATATACGCCCCTCAAGCACCTCGGCTACAAGGCGGCGCAGGTGAACTTCTCGGACATCTACGCCATGAACGGCACGCCGCGCCAGCTCGTCGTGTCGATAGCCGTCGGCAAGCGCTTCCAGGTGGAGCACCTCGAGGACTTGTACGCCGGGCTGCGCCTTGCATGCGAGGAGCGCGGCGTGGACATCGTCGGCGGCGACACGTGCAGCTCCATGACGGGCCTCGCCATAAGCATAACGTGCATCGGCGACGCAGCCCCCGAGGATGTGGTGCTGCGTAGTGGCGCGCAGCTCAACGACCTCGTATGCGTGAGCGGAAACCTCGGTGCCGCATACATGGGGCTACAGCTCATGGAGCGCGAGAAGCGAGTATTCGAGAGCCGCCCCGCTACGGACGTCGAGGCCGCGCAGCCCGACTTCGCAGGCCACGAGTATCTGCTCGAACGACTGCTGAAGCCCGAGGCACGCTACGACATCGTCGAGCAGCTGCGCGGGGCAGGCATACGCCCGACGGCGATGATGGACGTGAGCGACGGACTGTCCTCCGAGCTCCTACACATATGCAAGGCCTCCGGATGCGGATGCCGCGTGTACGAGGAGCGCATACCCCTTGACTACCAGACGGCACTCTGTGCTGAGGAGTTCAACATGAACGTGACAACGTGCGCACTGAATGGCGGCGAGGACTACGAGCTGCTCTTCACCGTTCCCCTCACGGACCACGACCGCGTGGCGCAGCTGAAGGACGTGAAAGTCATCGGAGCCATCACCAAGCCCGAACTCGGCTCCGTCCTCGTGACGCGCGACGGGCAGGAGTTCCCCCTGAAAGCCCAGGGCTTCACGGCTTTCTAAAAGCAACATCCCCTTTCCCGACCCCCTCGGATAAGGCATAAATACAGAGCAGATAGCTCGGGGCAGCGCCCTGGGCTATCTGCTTGTTTTGCCCCCTGCGGAGCATGTTCGCGACACCCTCCGACCTCCCCGAGCCGCACCTCTTTCAAAAAACCTCGGCTTCGCAACCCTACCCGAGGTTTTCCTCTACCCTGCCCGAGGTTTTCCTCTACCTTGACAGAGGTTTTCCTCTACCTTGCCCGAGGATTTCCTCTACCTTGCCCGAGGTTTTCCTCGGCTCGAAACGCCAAGCCGAGGAATTTTGTCAAAAAAAGAGAACGCATCAAGGGGAAATCCTCAGCGGGAACGTGCGGGAGGCTCAGCGGGAACGTGCGGGGGAGGGGCTGGAGCCTGTGGGAGGCAGCAGGAGACGGAGCATAAGCATCGTCAGGGCGCCGCTTACGAGGAGGAGCTCGTAGCCGAAAGAATAGCCGAAAAGCTGGGGAGAATAGATGTCGAGCAGGGCGCATGCGACGGGCACGGCGAGGCATACCGCAGGCACCCACCCGTCGCGCACGGGGCGCCGCGTCGTCATGCCGAAGGCGTACAGGCCGAGCAGCGGGCCGTAGGTGTACGACGCCATGCGGTAGATAGTGTCTATCATGTTCGGCGTGCCCGCAATGCGTATTATCATCATGCAGAGGAACACGCCCGCGAGCATGGCGACGTGGGTGATGCGGCGCAGCCTCTCTGCGCGCTGCCTGGGCATACCGCGCTCCTCGATTCTGAGGATGTCGATGCAGAAGCTCGTCGTCAGGGCCGTCAGCGCAGAGTCTGCGGACGAGAGCGCGGCAGCCGCAATGCCTATCGTGAAAGGCACCACCACCCACCTCCCCAAAGCCCCGTCGGCAACGAGCTTGGGGAGCAGGGCGTCGGGATGCCCTTCGAGGGACAGGCCCCGCGCGGCGAGCAGCGCGTAGAGGAGTATGCCCAGGGCGAGCAGCAGGGCGTTGACGGGCAGGAACGCCAGCCCATAGCTGCACATGTTCTTCTGCGCGTCGCGAAGCGTGCGGCAGGAGAGGTTCTTCTGCATCATGTCCTGGTCGAGGCCCGTCATGACGACGACGATGAACACGCCGCTGAGAAACTGCCTCCAGAATGCCTGCTTGCTGCCCACGTCCCATTCGAACACGCGGCTCATCGGACTCTCCACAATCATGCCCCAAGCCCCCACGAGGTCCGTCCCGAGCGCATCGATGGCAGCCCACAGTATGCCCACCATGGCAAGCACGAGGCACACCGTCTGCAAGGCGTCCGTCCGCACTATCGTACTCAGCCCGCGTGCGCGTGTGTATAAATATATAATAATGAGCACGGCGACGGAGAGCACAACCTCCGCATTCTGGAAATGCGCAAACTGCGCGATTACAAACACCGACAGGTACAACCGCGCCGAGGCCCCCGTAAGTTTCGACAGGAAGAAGAACAGCGCACCCGTGCGCCGCGTCCTCATGCCGAAGCGCTCGCCCAGGTATGCGTAGATGCTCGTGAGCCGCAGGCGGTAGTACAAGGGCAGCAGCACGAAAGCCACGACGAGGTAGCCTACTACGAAGCCCATGCACATCTGCAAGTACGTTATGCCCGTAGATGCCACCCATCCCGGCACGCTCACCAGCGAGACGCCGCTGATGCTTGCACCCACCATCCCCAAAGCCACCATCGCCCACGGCGCCTTGCGCTCGGCGCGGAAAAATGCGTCGTTGTCCTTCGCGCTACGATTGTAGAAGGACACGATGCCGAGTATGAGCAAGTAAGCCGCCAGCGTGGCGAGCATGAGTATCGTCATGGTGTGCAAGGGGTGCATAAGAAGCGACCATTGTCTTCCACGTGTCGAAGAACAATGGTCGCGTAAACCTAAAAAGTATCAATGATTACCATCCGCCAGATGCTGCAACAGCACCGCCGAGGATGACAACGTAGATCAGCACGTAGAGGAGCCAGATTACAGCTGCGCAGATAGCACCGGCGATGGCCCACTTCTTTGCGCTGTTGGCGGCTGCCTGTGCCTCAGCATACTGACCAGCTGCGTACAGGCCGTCAACCTTCGTCGAGTAAACGATAGACACGATACCCGTGATGAGGCAGCAGCAGATAGTGCTGAGGATTGCCCATACGAGATAGTTGTCGGGCTTAACGGGAGCACCAGCTGCGGGCTGAGCGGGCTGCTGATATGCAGGCTGCTGATATGCGGGCTGCTGGTATGCGGGCTGTGGCTGCTGGTATGCAGGCTGTGGCTGCTGGTATGCGGGCTGTGCAGGCTGCTGATATGCAGGCTGAGCAGGCTGTGCGGGAGTAGCTGCGGGCTGTGCAGCGAAGAGCGGCTGAAGCTCAGCTACCTGGCCTGCGGCCGTCCATTCTGCCATTCCGTTTGCCCAAACGAGAGTCTGTGCCGTAACGCCCTTTGAGGGAAGAAGATTGCCATCAAGGGGACCCTGCTGCTGGTTGGCAGCATCGAGATAGTAATAGCTGTTCATAGTGATGAGTTTAGATGTTATAGAATTGTTGTTGAAAATTCTGCACGTTTTCGCCACAAAATTAACAAATTTTCATAACCTGCAACAAGAAGAGGGCTTTTTTTTCGCATTTATGTCCGAAATCGCACGAAAATCGCACGAAAATAGCGCAAAATCCTCCCTCCTGCGTACCTAAAAGCCGGCCTTATGCACGCCTAAATGCCCAGTATGTTGCGCACAACCCACCATACGCAGTATATGATGATGTACGCCCAAAGCGTGTAGCGGCTATGGGTGAAGCGTTGCCATCGCTCTCGTCTCTCGCCGCGAAACACTAAGTCGCTGAGGATGACGGCAAAGAGGTAGGGCAGGGCGAGGATGAGGAAGAAGTTGTAGCGCGCGGCATCGGCGAAGTTCCCATGCAGGAACGCATGCAGGGCGCGCTGGAAGCCGCAACCTGGGCAGTCCGTACCCGTGGCAAGTTTCCAGAAGCACTTCGGCGCAAGCTGGCTCTCCAGCGGATTCGTAAAGAATAGGAATACCACAACCGCCACGCTCACGGCAATCACGATGCCGTAGCGCAGACGCCTATTCTTTTTCGCGCCCACACCTTCTCCCTCCGTCTGGTTGGGCGGAGGGAGAGGAGGGGCAGACGCGCGTTTCATCTGGCTCGTTGACAATTTACTATTAAATAGTTCTCAGTCGCTCAGAAAGCCTCCCCCGTGTGTGGGGGAGGCTGGAGCGGGTTTCTATTATTCCTTTCTCGGCACCTGCTTCAGCGTCTCGAGCACGAAGCGCCAGTAGCGGTCCACACTGGGGATGTAGCAACGCTCGTTGGGAGTGTGCGGGCTGCGGAGTGTGGGGCCGAAGCTTATCAAGTCCATCTTGGGATACTTGGCGCCAATGACGCCACATTCCAGACCAGCGTGAATCACTTCCACCTTAGGCTCGTTGCCGAACAGCTGGCTATATACGCTTCTTATCAGCTTGACGATTTCGCTCTCAGGGTTAGGCTGCCATGCAGGATATGCGTGGTCGTAGTCCACCTTCATGCCCGCCATCGTGAGTGCGCTCTCGACGGTCTCGCAGCAGCAGGCACGCATGCTGTCGCGGCTACTGCGCACAAGGATGGTGAAGGCAGCCTTGCCGCCTCCGATGCTTACGATGCCAAGGTTCGAACTCGTCTCGACGATGTTCGGCACCTCGGGTATCATGCGCATAACGCCGTTGTGGCAGGCGCAGATGGCGTTCACGAGGTTGTCGGCAATCTCTGCGGGCACCTGCATCGCGGGCAGGGCCACGCCGCTTACTTCTACGTCCAGGCCAGGGTCCGTGGCTGCGTACTCATTCTTGAACACGTTAGTCCAGTCGGGGATAGCCTCTTCCTTGAAGGCCTCGGCATGTTCTGCGGGGAAGCAGAGCACCACTTCCGCGTGGCTGCAGATGGCGTTGCGCATGTTGCCGCCCTCCCAGCAGCAGAGGCGTGCTTCGTAGTTTGCTATGGCGTCCTGCACGAGACGTCCCATCAGCTTGTTCGCGTTGGCGCGTCCTTCGTTGATTTCCAGTCCGCTGTGGCCTCCGAGCAGTCCCTTGATAGTCACCTTCAGGGCAACGTCGTCCTTGTCGGTAGCCTCTTCCTTATATTCCAGTTCGGCGTTCTGGTTCACGCCGCCAGCAGAACCGATAATCATCTCGCCCTCCGTCTCGTTGTCGAGGTTCAGGAGGATTTCGCCCTTCAGCAGGTCGGCAGTCATGTGTTCCACGCCGTACATCGTCGTCTCCTCGTCGGCAGTGATGAGGCCTTCCAGCGGACCGTGGGGAATAGTGTCGTCCTCGAAGATGCCCATGATAGTCGCCACCGCCATGCCGTCGTCGCTACCCAGCGTAGTACCCTTCGCCTTCACCCAGTCGCCGTCGATGTACGTCTCGATGGGGTCGGTCTCGAAGTTGTGCGTACTCTCCTTCGTCTTCTGCGGCACCATGTCCATGTGTCCCTGCAGCGTGACCACCTTGCGGTCCTCGTAGCCAGGCGTGGCGGGCTTGTGCATCAGTATGTTGCCAGCCTCGTCCTTACAAGCCTCGATGTTGTGTTCTGCCGCCCAGTCGAGGAGGAATTTCTGTACTTTTTCAAGATGTCCGCTTGGGCGCGGCACCTGTGTCAGCAGGTCGAAGTTCTTCCACACGGCCTGCGGTTGTAGGTTTTTGATTTCGCTCATATTGTTGGATTTAGGTTTTCAGGATATTATGAGTTCTCCGAGTCCTCTGAGTCCTCCGAGTCCTCTGATTTCTCCGAGAAACTCTCAACTTTCAACTGACTATCAACTATCAACTTTTAACTCTCCTCCTCCTCCCCAGGTCCGCCCATCCCCATGCGCCGAGCAGGACGACCAGTCCCGTCTGTATGGTGTGGACGACGAGGGCGAAGAGTATCGCCTGCTGCTCCGTGATGAGGGTAGGGTAGAGGAGCACGAGCATCGTCTTCACGGCGAAGTGCCAAGGGCCAGCACCATTCGGAGTGGGGACGAGGACCGCAAAGCTGCCCACGCAGAACACCAGGAAGGCGTTCATCGGCGACACGACAGCCGTGAAGTCGAAGGAGAAGAACGCCACGTAGAAGTGCAGGAAGTAGCACACCCATATCAGCAGGCTATACAGCAGGTACAGCCATAGCGAACGCACATGGCGCAGGCTTAGGATGCCGTCGCGGAGTTGCCGCAGCAGGTCGCCGCCGCGACGTATGTATCTCTTAATGAGGTATATCCCCGCCGCTGCCGCCATCACGAGGCACAGCAGCGTGACGAGGTAGCCCGTCGTTGTGAAGCGCGAGAAAATGCCGTGCAGGTCCGTACCCGTCGTGGCGAGGAAGTCCATGAACACAGGTATCTGCGTCAGGAACGCCAGCGTCGTCAGCACGACAATCATTAGCGAGTCCACGATGCGCTCCGTCACCACCGTGCCGAGCCCCTTCGCAAACGGCACACCGTCGCTGCGCTGCAGGCTTCCGCATCGCATCACCTCGCCCACGCGCGGCACCACGAGGCTCGCGGCGTAGGATATGAAGATAGCGTCCTCCGTCGTCGAACGCCGCGGATGCTCGTCCAAGGGGTCGAGGGCAAGGCGCCAGCGCCAGGCGCGTACCTGTTGCGCCAGCACGCCAAACACCAGGCTGAACAGCATCCAGCCCCAGTGCATCTCAGTGCCGACGATTTGCAAGAAGCCCTGCCAGTCGGTGCCTCGGTACATCCACCACAGGATTCCGATGCCCAAAACGAAAGGCAAAAGCAGATTCAGCGTACGCTTCATAAATTTTTCCTTATCTTTGCAGCCACAAAAGTAGCGAATTTTATCCAATATGAAGCCAGTAAGACCGAAAAAAAATCTCGGACAGCACTTTTTGACAGATCTCGCCACAGCGAAGCGCATCGCCGACACCGTCGATGTATGCCCCGACCTGCCCGTCTTGGAGGTAGGTCCAGGCATGGGAGTGATGACGCAGTACCTCCTCCCCAAGCCCCGCGAAGTCAAGGTCGTCGAGATAGACCGCGAGAGCGTCGGCTACCTCCAGGAGCGCTGGCCCGCATTGCAGGACAGCATCATCAGCGCCGACTTCCTCCGCATGGACCTTCGCGAAGTCTTTGGCGGCCGCGAGTTCGTGCTCACTGGCAACTACCCCTACGACATCTCCTCGCAGATATTCTTCAAGATGCTCGACTTCCGCGACCTCATCCCCTGCTGCACAGGCATGATACAACTCGAGATGGCGCAGCGCATCGCCGCGCGTCCAGGCACGAAAGCCTACGGCATCCTCAGCGTCCTGCTCCAGATGTGGTACGACGTCGAACTACTCTTCCAAGTGCCCCCAGGCGTCTTCAACCCGCCACCAAAGGTGCAGAGCGCCGTCGTCTGCATGCGGCGTGGCCAGCGTCAGCAGGCAGGCTGCGACGAGAGCCTCCTCCGCCGCATCGTCAAAGGCACATTCCAGCAGCGCCGCAAGATGCTGCGCGTCAGCCTGCGACCACTGCTCGCACAGACCTTCCCCGATACCGACTTCTCCGCACTCCTCGCCGACCCCGCACTCACGCGCCGCCCCGAACAACTCAGCGTCGAGGACTTCATCGCCCTGACGAACGGAATAACGGAGTTTTTAGTGTAGAGTTAAGAGCCAGAACAAAACTTTTCTGTTCATCATTTTAATAGAATTAAATTGTTTTCTGGGACTATTCCCATCCTCAATATAACGCTTCTCTTGACA
>JAEEGL017004634.1_pt1 | contig 17155 bp, 13 predicted proteins | sample 9134231 | NCBI WGS metagenome assembly JAEEGL01 (sample SAMN16246548, study PRJNA631951) | gut metagenome | biome: gut microbiome; feature: rumen; material: fiber-attached | host: Bos | place: Iran: Karaj | collected 2018-10
GGAGCTGCCTTCTTAGCGGTGGTAGCCTTCTTTGCAGGAGCTGCCTTCTTAGCGGTGGTAGCCTTCTTTGCAGGAGCTGCCTTCTTTACGGTTGCCTTCTTTGCGGGTGCCTTCTTAGCATCTGCTTCTTTTTTTGCTGTAGCCATTTTTTCCTCCTCCGATTTTGGAATTAAATAATTTAATAAACAACTACTAAAGAAAATATACTACAAAGAATGCAGAAATACAAAGGTTTTTTGCATTTTTTTGAAAAATTTTTTCAAAAATTATTTTCGGAGGTAGGTCTTAATCATCAGTTATCATCGGCTCTTGAGGAAAATGACACTTGCGTCATTTTCTGACAGTAATTCTGTCATCTCTCTGAAATAGGCTTATATTCAGTGTTTTCCTGTATTCCGATGTATGCGGGACGTATGATCTTGTCTACATTGATGAGTTCTTCCATGCGGTGTGCGCTCCATCCGACGATCCTCGCAATAGCAAACATAGGTGTATATAATTCGAGAGGAAGTTCGAGCATGCTATATACAAATCCGGAATAAAAATCTACATTTGCACTTACACCCTTGTATATTTTTCTCTCTTCTCCAATAACTTCGGGTGCAAGTTTTTCGATGAGCGAATAAAGTTCATACTCAGGCATTCTGTGCTTGGACTCAGCAAGCTTTTCAACGAACTGTTTGAAGATGAGTGCTCTGGGATCGGATACGGAATAGATCGCATGACCGAATCCGTAGATAAGTCCGGACTTGTCGAATGCCTCTTTGTGAAGGATCTTCTTAAGGTACTCTTTAACCTCCTCTTCATCCTTGTGATCGTGAACATTCTTCCAGATGTCCTGGAACATACGCACAACCTTGATATTTGCTCCGCCATGCTTAGGCCCCTTAAGAGAGCCGAGAGCGGCTGCCATTACGGAATAGGTATCCGTTCCGGAAGAAGAGATTACATGAGTTGTGAATGTGGAGTTATTTCCTCCGCCGTGGTCCATATGAAGAACAAGTGCAATATCGAGAACCTGTGCTTCGAGCTCTGTGTATTTCATATCGGGGCGAAGCATACGGAGGATATTCTCCGCAGTCGAAAGCTTGGGATCGGGACGATGGATATACAGACTCTTATCCTTGTAATAATGATTGTATGCGTGATAACCGTAAACGGAAAGCATGGGGAATACGGATATAAGCATAAGGCACTGACGCATTACGTTATCAAGGGATGTATCATCCGAATTCTTGTCATATGCATAAAGAGTAAGCACACTTCTTGCAAGTGTGTTCATCATATCCTTGCTGGGTGCCTTCATGATTACGTCACGGACAAAGTTCTTGGGAAGCGACCTGGAATCCGCAAGTACCTCCATAAAGTCTTCAAGCTCTTCTGCGGTAGGAAGCTTTCCGTAGAGGATCAGGTATGCCGTCTCTTCGAATCCGAAACGACCTTCGGAATTAAAGCCCCTTGTCAGATCCCTGACATCAATGCCGCGGAAATATAAACGTCCTGCACAGGGTACGCTCTCACCGCCAACCTCTTCCTTGGCAATGATAGTGGAGATCCTGGTGAGGCCGGCCCTTACACCGTTACCGTTGACATCACGAAGTCCCTTCTTAACGTCATACTTTGTATAAAGCTCCGGAGCAATTCCGGTATTCTTCTTGCATTTCTCCGTCAGAGCGATTATCTCGGGGGTGGGTTCCATCTTAAAGCTCATAGCTACCTCCTTAATTAAAGCCGGGATTACTTAATTTCTGCGATTTTTATTCTAACATAAATATTTTAAACAAGCATCTACGCATTAAATGTAATTAATTAAAAAAGTATCTGCAGTCCGTGAATATGACTACAGATACTTTTTGCTTTAGACCATCAAAACTATGCGGAATATACTATTTAAGAAAGCTCTTATCGGCGTATGCGATCTTCAGATCAGGCCTGCAAACCTCAAAGTAAAAGTTAAGAAGTCTCTCGGAGACAAACCCGGGATATCTGTTCTGATACTTATCTTCCACATCGCCGATCCGGTTACTTAGTTCCGTAAGGATCGGGAAAAGCCATGAGCTGTAATCATCAAATATCTCTTTACGGGTTATGAGCATATTGCAGGGAGAATACAGATTGTTTTCATCAAAATACTTTTCCGCCGCAGCAAGCTCATCCGGATACAATCTTCCGATGATATCCATAGTTTCATTCCAGAATACCGGAAGATGCCTTGTAACAAAATTCTCTTTAAGGGACGGCATGACGCAAAGAGGAACGGGAAGGATCACATCTATCTGCTCACTTCTTATAATCTCCACCCAGTCATCGGGAAGAATGAATCTTCTCCTCCAGTGCTCCAGTCCGACTAGCTTTTCTTTTGAATTCTTCCAGATCCAGTACATAGCGGTCAGTTCACAGAACCGGCTGTTCTTATCGGATATACCTTCTCCCTCATTATCATAATATGAAGCATCGGAAAGCTTAGTACCGGCAGGTGTGGTTCCGGCCTGAATGATGTACTCATATGATTTGAGCGGAACAGGCTTTTCAAAATCCGAATCGAAGACAGTTTTGGCTATGAACAGATGAGGTGCATCGGAACATGAAGCGTCCGATGCATCAACGCTATCTGAAAGATCATCCAATTTAATGAATTCTTTACCCTTATCCTCAAATGCCTTCCTGACATATTCATTTCTCAGCTTCATATCCAGTTCGGGAGTAACGGGAATGATGTTATCGGCGGAAAAACCTATTCCCAGCAATTCCGAAGTGAGTTTATCGTGATTAACGCCTCTGGTTCCCAGATAAACCTTCACTGAGGTATCAACATGGGATTCATTCGAAATAGGAACAACAAAAAGTCCATCCGCCTCATCCGGGTTATCATCCATTTCAGGCGACACAAGATAAGCCAAAACCTTCATATCCGGATTTAACTTTTCAAGATACTCTTTGGTTGTGCGGGCGCGGGAGGAAGCCCCGGCGATGTAGATAGCATTCATATAGCGATGAAAATAAAAAAATTTTATAATTTACTATGTGGACAATAACCTAACGATCAATCTTCAGATTCTAACCTGTCAAATACCAATGCTAACTCCTCTGTAAGACTTTTACGATTATACTTACGTATCTCATCTTCATTTGGATCAAAGCTAAATCTGTCTTTTTTCCAATTATTATACAGTTCAAGAAAAAAATCACTTGCCTCTCTATTTTGAGTTTTATCAAATGAGCGACCAATTCTGCAAGATTGTATCGTTTTTGCCATCATGCTTTCAGGCATTGTAAAACACATAACCGGTCTTTGAAGCATCATATATTCAAAAATCTTTCCGGTTAATCCGTTTTCAGCTCCTTTTCCATAACTCCCATGAAGGATCAATAAATCTGAATCCGCTGCAATCTTTAAACTTTTAATGTGAGACAGCCTTCCATTAAAACGTAAAATAGAGTATGTATCTGCACTCTTCATATTATTTAATTGCTCTGACTGAACATCACCGTTAACCACATACTCTATCTTATCTGATTCTATTTTTCCTTCCTGAATAAGTTCATTGATTATAACAATTATCTTGGTAGCATCTACAAAGTTTGAAATATTGCCATTATGACATAATATGAACTTTTCTTTTTTTCTATAATCTAAGTGCAGATCAATAAAATCATGATCATCAAAACCATTTGTAATAACGCTTATCTTATCAGGATCAACGTCATACAATTCTTGCATCTCGGGTTTCATCGGGTAAGAACATACAATTATATGATTCATCTGATCTATGCATTTCTTCTCCATTTCCTGCATAATATCCTTAGAATCTATATATTGATAGTATCTTTCATTCCAATAATTTTCGCTTGCAGCCCATGGATCACGATAATCTGCCACCCAAGGGATTCCAAAACTGCATTTCAAAAAGTATCCGATGAGAAATGAACTGAACGGATACCCTGTTGTATATACAGCATAAATATCTGATAAATCAACCGTCTCAGTTAGCACTTTTAAACATTCGTTTACCCAGGTGATTTTGTCATCTGGTAATAGTCTTGCCCCTTTACTTGTCAAATAAAAATGTCGAAAATGATCAATCCATTCATCACTCCCTGTAACGCCGAAATATAGATTGAATATTTCTTGTTGCATTTCAGTCGTGAGTATTTCAGGTGGAAAAATCTCGTCAACTCTGATGATCTGGACACCGGATGGTATTTCTTCCATAAAACTTTCGTCAATAGGAATATGTCTATCATTTTTACCAACTGTCAAAACGATAGGTTCATATCCATATTCCCGGAGATACTTTACAAACTTCAGAGATCTTTGAACTCCAGGTCCCCCAAGCGGGGGAAAAATATAGGCACAAAACAATATTTTTTTTCTTTTTTCACATTTTGGATAATTAATCGATATGTTTTGCTTCAGCTGTTCTGACAAATCAAACCGATTGACGCAATCAGAAAACAGTTCTTTTTCTGAATAATCGAACATTACAAAATTATTGTTGTCATTTCCCCCAAAATCCCCTACCAGATAAAAAATCTTAATATTGGCAAAACCATCATTAGCTAACTGTCTGGATATAGATCTATAATATACGCTGGATATGATAATCAACGTATCTTTATCTTTTTTCAGTTCACTATACGGAATGACATAAATACCATTAATTTCTGTCCCCCATTTTTTCTCGTCGTTGTCAGCAAATGCCCTTATCTTATACTGTGTGGATAATAGTTCCGCAGCCCTACGCCCTGACTGAGCCGCTCCAAATAAAACACATTCTTGCATGTTCAATTCACTGATCCTTTCCAACAAAAAATTACTTTTTCCTCTGGAACTTCATGACTGATCAATATCGATTTCATCTTTTCATATATAGTTTTGCTCGTTAAAGTAAAGACAATATAGTCATATTCTACGGACGATAAACAATCGATCCCTCCAAGCGATACACCATTGACTGTTTTTTTCTCGAGCCCAGTAAATCTTTGATCTATCCACAAAACAATTTTGGCATAATTATTTTTTGACAGTTCTCGATAGAACAACTTTCCGAATTTTCCAGCAGCATACAACACAATCCTAGATCCATGAGGAACCAATTCATACGGAAATGATAATTCAAAATTATCAATATATTTTTCTATACTATTCTTTTGTGCATAAAGATATCTATGATACAGAGAAGGATCATTAAAATATGAAGAATCATGTTGCTCAAAATTTAGGATATTCTTAACTTCTCCGCAAATTTCTGCATACAATTTCCTCTTTCCCGCACCCATTGCCATATTCTCTAATGCCCAAAACACATAATACAGAGAATAATTCAAAAAGCTTTTCTCAACAAAACTAAATACCCCTTTGTCCACCAAGCTTCTTTTTATATCGAATAGCATAGTTAACCCATCATGCCACGTTGTTTCTCTGGTATTAGAAAGAGAAGTATCGCCACCCATACGATGAATTACAAGTCTTTGATCGGTCTTGCTTATGACAGTTGCTAAAGACATTGCCATGAAAACAAAATATCCATCATTTGCGGTCCTGGAAGGAGCAAACATCAAACCATTATCAACTATAAATGATCTCTTAAATAACTTATCCCAAGGCCACCCATTTGAAATTTGAAAAATGCCATCAGGAATATCCAGAGCACTAAATTTGTTATAGTTAATTCCTTCCTGCTCCTTATCTTCGGGAATTCTTTTAGGAATAAGAATATCAAGATCTATATCATAAAAATTTTCTTCGCAAATAACTACATCAGATTGATTATCACATGCTATTTCATACAATATTTTTAAAAAATCCGGTTCGCAATAATCATCCGAGTCAAAGAAACACAGATAATCTCCGCAAGAATGACTCATTCCATTATTTCTTGCATTGCCGGCATAACTATTGCTTTGTCGCAACACCTTAACTCGAGAATCAAAAGATTCATATTCATGCAAAACTGACAAGCAATCTTCTGTTGAACCATCATCAACCAGTACGAGTTCAAAATCAGTAAATGATTGCTTTAGTATGCTTTCTATACACTGTCTGATAATACCTTCCGGTGTATTATATACAGGTATTATTACAGATATTTTTACATTCTTTTCATCAAGCATATAACTCGCTTTGTCCATTACAAAAATATTAGATGCCGACAATCATCCTTTTACATAATTGCATTTAAATAATCTGACAATCCGCAATCCATTCCTTCTTTCACAATATTATGCAAAAAGAGGTTATTCTTATATTTCCGTTGATTATCATCATCCACTTGATAATGGACTTGTCCAATCACTCCAGCCGAAGATAGAAGCCAAGGTTCATCATTAGCCAACGGAAAAAGCACTATTCCTTCGTCACAAAGATCATACCCTTCATAAATGTTTCCGAATGCAATCTTTTCAGACAAACGGACAAGCGAATTACCTGCTTTTTCAAATGTGTTATTATTTTCATTATAGGAGAAAACATCTCCGCCTTTGGTTGAAATGGCAATAACTTTATTTCTATACTGTATAATCAAGTAAGGGCAATTGTGTTTTCTTTCACTATTAATCGAAACGAAAGAAAGGGAGTCGTTGCCTTCATCAAGCAAATAAACACCGTCATCTTGTGATGACAACCAGATGCCACTATCAGCAACCATTATCGTTGCTAAATTATCAACTCCTGTTTCAATCAATTCAAAATGTAAATTCACAACATCCAGTTTCACAATATAATTAGATTTGAGAATCGCAGAATACACATAATTATCCTTTACAGATATATTCTTAAATGCTTGTGATTTCCTATCTCGTTTATTCAAATATTCATGTTCTATTATTCCTAATGAATCTACCGAAAGGTCATCCATATTTACGGTGATGATGGGTTGAGACAAATTACCTGGAAATATAACAATAAGGTTTCCAACAACCGCCGCATCAGCTATTGCATATCTTTCATTGACCTGCTTGGGAATCTTCAAAACATCAATCCTATTATCTATAGGAGAATAAATGTGTACATTTGTGCCCTGAAATGGAACAAAAAATATTTTTCCGCTGTGCTCAAACGCTTTTTTATGCAACAATTCAGTTTTATTTTCTTCAGGGAATGATGATATAAAATGCATTGTCTGTGATTTCATATCTAACATCATCAATGCGTTTGAAAAGTTGTCCGAAAAATATAATTTATTATTTGAAATAATTCCTGCACTAAATGAAAGTTTCATATATCAATCTCCTATATTATTTTGATAAAACCCTGAATTGTTTCTAATCAAGGATCCCGAACCCATGTAGCGATACTTTTCTTTTCTTTTGCCGGAGTACCTACGCATAAATTCCCACCGGTCAACTTACAATTCACAAAGGAAGCGGCACCTATCATACAATTATCGCCTATATCTGCACCGGGGGCTATAATGCTGTTCATACCAACCCAAACATGATTGCCTATAAACACACCTTTACGATTCACTCTTTCATCTCCAAAAATAATTGCATGTCCCTGATCACCCCTGATACGTATATCATAAGAAAACATGCAATCTTCTCCAATAGTCACCGTCGATCCATTATATATTCTGGCGATCAATTTCTCATCAAATCCGGAATCATTTCCTATTAGTAATTTACCTTTGTTATGAATCCAAACCTCATTATCTACGCCTATAACGACTCTATCTTTAAGCACAGCTGATGAATTATTAGTACACTTTAAATTTGCATTATCTTTTATCACACAGCCATCGCCTACATATAATTTCGAAAAATTACAGACTTCTATATTGACATCATTTCCGATTACACAATTATCACCAATATATATTGATGAAAAAACGCCACACGCAATTCGTATTCGTCTTCCATACTGTATGTTTTTTCCGGCTTTAATTTCTCCATTCATGTTCAAGTTACATGTAGCGCAAATGTCTTGTCCTAAAACCGAATTACCGTATACATCCTGATAATAAGAAGGATTCACAAGTTCTAATTTTCTATTTGCACAAATATAATCAATGAACCCATCAAATCCATTGTCTTGTAATTGTCTTTCAATCGCCTTATATTCTCTGACTGCTACAACAATATACGGATTCTCTGACAGAACATCATCAAATTTTTTTATGTCATGTCCACTGAACATGCCTTCCTTAAAGGAATCTATGAATCCGCAAATAATTATTCCCAGTTTCTCTAATTCTCTCGAGATTTTATCACCAACATCATTAGCACCCCAGATATACACTATTCTATTTTTCATTAACGAAAATGCATCTATCATATAGGATTATTTCACGAAAATTTATAAGCCATAGCACTATATCAGACAAGAAAATGCTATCAGCCTGATAGTAGAAACTCTTTTAGGGAAGAGACTATCATGTCAATTTCATCAAACCCGATATACGGATGAAATGGCAATGATAAAACTGTTTCACACAAACTATTAGTAATAGGATAATCGCTCTCAGAATACTCATCTAAAGAAAAGGCACTCTGTTTATGCATAGGTTTCTGATAATACACCATAGAGGGAATTCCGCGTTCCTTTAAGAATAATTGAAGACCGTTTCTTTCATTAAAATCTTTAAGCCTGATAGTATATTGCGCCCAGCTGGAATAATAACCCGAAGGAATTATGGGAGTAGTCACAAAACCTCCAAGGAGTTTTGTATAGTAATCTGCCGCTTTTTGTTCTGTCTCAAGCTCCTCATTGATAAAAATCGGAAGTTTCGCTCTGAGTATTGCCGCTTGGATAGTATCCAACCTTGAATTCATGCCTATTCTGACATTGTCATATTTGCTCTCACCCTTTCCGTGGACACAAAGAGATCGTATCAGATTAGCCCAATCGCCGTTGTTCGTGAAGATTGCGCCTCCATCTCCATAGCAGCCTAAAGGTTTAGCCGGAAAGAAGCTAGTAGTAGAAATATCGCCGAAAGAACAAGCCCTCTTTTCTTTATAGGTTCCTCCAAATCCTTGGGCTCCATCCTCAAGAAGATATAAGTTATATTCCGAGCAGATACTCTTAATAGCATCAAATTCAGCAGGAAGCCCGAATAAATCAACCGCAATAACAGCTTTTGGTTTCAATATGCCCTTCTCCAACAAATTATTAATCTGCCGAATTAAAGCTTCCGGATCAATATTGTATGTATCTTTTTTCACATCTACAAACACTGGAATAGCACCAAGTGCAGAAACAACTTCTCCACTTGAAAAAAATGTGAAATCCGGAACAAAAACAGCATCACCGGGGCCAATCCCCCATGCCATCAATGCTATTTGTAATGCATCGGTTCCATTTGCACAGGTTATACAGTTGTCAACGCCAACATAATCAGCCAATTCATTTTCCAATAACTGAACTTCTCTGCCATGTATAAAAGCAGACGAATCAATAACAGATTGAATAGCTTTATCAATTGTCTCTTTATTGTGGTTATATTGCCTCTTAAGGTCGCGAAATTCCATACTGATTATTTAAACCTCTCAGAAAAATCAAGTGTACTACACTCTGTCAACGGAAATTTAACACTTTTACCTTCTGCTGCAGATTTATATATAGCAAGGACCAACTCTAAAGCCTTTTTTCCTTCCATTGCGGAAACATATGGCTGTCTGTCCTGTTCAATTGCATGAATTACATCGGTATATAACGGAGTATGACCGTAACCATATACGTTTGGAGGATTCTCATGGAATCTTGCTTTTACCTCATCAGGATCATCTAAGAGATCGGAAAATCTCCATTCTTCTATAACATTTACGGATTGACCACCGGCTTTAACTGTGCCCTTCTCACCAAATATGTAAAGCGTTTCTTCTAAGTTTTTAGGATATATATCTGTAGTCCCCTCAACTATTCCGTAACTGCCATTTTTGAATTTTATAAGAGCTATTCCCAAATCCTCGGCTTCAATATATGGATGATTTAGCCTGTCTGTCATGCCAACAACTTCCTCAATTTCTCCTCCCATCATCCATCTTAACAGATCAATATTATGAATACACTGATTCATAAGTGCTCCGCCATCCTGTTCCCAAGTTCCTCTCCAGGACGCCCTATCATAATATTCATGATCCCTGCACCATCGGATATGTGCTGTTCCATAAAACAAGCGGCCAAAGCGATTCATATCGATTGCTTCCCTAATGATCTTGACTGATTTATTGAATCTATTCTGATGACATGCACTAACTTTTACATGATGCTTAATTGATGCATTAATAATCGCATCAGCATCTTTTATTGAAAGAGCTATTGGCTTTTCAATTATGCAATTGCATCCTTTTTCTATACAATCCAAGGCTATCTGCGCATGTTTTCCACTTTCAGTACAGATAGCAACTAACTCCGGTTGCTCATTTTCAATCATTTCTTTATAATCGGTATATCGTTTAATCGTATCAGGAAGTTTGAATTTAAGAGCTTTATCTTCCATACACGATTCATCAATATCGCAAATTGCAACTATATCCAATTTGTTGTTCATCGCTGCAGCAATATGATTGGGTGATATCCTTCCACATCCTATTAACGCATATTTCATATCATAACCTCCAATAATTCAAACCAGATTTATTCAGCGTTGCAACATCATATATACCTTTTACATCTAATAACACTTTACAACTATCATCCACATCTTTGAACATTTTCTTCAACTCATCAATATCCATACATCTATACCGTTCATGTGAAACTGCAATAATAATACAATCCAAATCTTTTTGTTCTTCAAGAGGGTATATTTTTATCCCATATTCTCTTTCAGCTTCATCAGAAGATGCACATGGATCAGAAACAATGGGTTCAATCCCAAAATCATAAAGTGAATGTATAATATCAACCACTTTACTGTTTCTAACATCAGGACAGTTTTCCTTAAAGGTTAATCCAAGGATTCCTACTTTACTATTTTTGGGAGCCTGTCCTGCTTCGATCATTTTTTTGATCGCGGCATTTGCAACGTAAGCACCCATAGAATCATTTACTATTCTTCCGTTCAGAATAATCTGACTATGATAGCCCAGTCTTTCCGCTTCATAAGTAAAATAATAAGGATCAACACCTATACAATGTCCCCCAACCAATCCAGGACGAAATCCCAGTGAATTCCACTTTGTATTCATTCCATCGACTACTTCATTGGTATCAATGCCCATACGATCAAACACCATGGCGAGTTCGTTCATAAATGCTATGTTGATATCTCTTTGACTGTTTTCCACTACCTTAATAGCCTCTGCAGTCTTTATTGATGAGACCGGAAATGTTCCTACCTCTATCACAACATCATATACAGATTTAATGATTTTGCAGGTATCTTCATCCATACCTGATACAATTTTCTTAATATTTTTTAGTGTATGAACTTTGTCACCCGGATTAATCCTCTCCGGACTATATCCAATACAGAATTCATTTCCACATATCATTCCGGATTCTCTTTCAAGTATCGGAACACAAACATCTTCCGTAACACCTGGATATACTGTTGACTCGTAAACAACCACAGTGTCCTTTGAAAGATTTCGTCCTATAATAGTTGATGCTCCTTCAACAGGAGAAAGATCCGGCGTATGATCCGTATTTACAGGCGTGGGAACTGCAACAATAATAAATGATGCGTCATGAAGATCCTTTTCATCCGATGTGAAGTGGACAGAAGTGTTTTTTATAGCCTCGTTACCCACCTCATTAGTCGGATCGATTCCATTTCTGTACAGATTAATCTTGTTATCATTATTATCAAATCCTATAACCTTAATGCCTTTTGAAGCAAAAGCTACTGCAATAGGCATACCAACATAACCAAGACCCACCACAGCCAAAGATGATTCACCTGATACCAATTGTTCATATACTGCTTTATTCATTTTTTCTCCTACAATGTATAAGATGTATTTAACAATTTATTCATTAGGTATTGCTGTAATGTCACTTTATGACTGTGACTGCAATTTACTAAGATTATTATCATTTTCCATCTTCATTATCTCAGGATTGAATACTTTTCTGATTCTGTAATAGGGAGTAGCTTCACCACCAAAACGCCTAAAGCTTTTCGCAATTCTTTCTATCATGCTTCCTTCAAAATCATATTTTAATCCCATATTATGTGCGGTTTTTATTCCATGATACGTCAATGAAGCATAAGCTTGGGATGTTGTAAATTCAGGCATTGACCCGCCGAGCAAATGATAAACGCATCGCTCATCCCATACCAAAAACAGTAAAGCATGTACATTACCATCAGTATCCACCGCAGAATAAATCTCTCCCGAATCATTATTTTTTGCACTCAAATATAATCTTTCCCATAAATCTTCACTGAACGGACATTTTAGTCCTTGTTTGCTAAATACCATCTCATGAAGTCTGTAGAACTCTTTATAATCAATCTCATCTGAAATAGATGTTAATCTCTGACCCTTTCTTATATTTCTTTTTAGATCCTGAGTAAAGCCATTCTCTATATATTCCAAATCAGATGTGTCATGAATAATATAAGTATATCTAAGCATACATGAATAGTTTCTCCAATAGAATGGAGACCAGTTTACAAACGAAGTCTGATACTGTTGCTCATACACGTCCAAATCCAGGCTATCTATATAATCACAGGCAGCATTTATAACTTCTTCCTCAAATTTTGCCTGATTAACTCTTTTTCTACTGTCATCCTCGCGAAATATTATTCCGTTATTTTGTGTCAACAGAGCTTTAGTAATATATTTATAGTTCCCCCTATTTTCAAAATAATATGGCATTGCAGCTAAAACACTATCCCCTTTAGAATACAACCAAACATTCCAATTCTGTGCTCCACATATAGCGTCCATCCACCAAGGCTGTGAATATATCGGAACGTATGTCTCTGAGCAAAAAGTTTTATAAAGCTGCTTGTTTATCATTTATATAGTCTCCAGCATATCTTTAGTCATTAAGAAATAGCGAATGCCCCCTATTTCAATATATGCACCCTCATAGGGAGGGCACCAACAAGAATGAATTTTCTTTTTGATCACATCTTCCGAATCTGTAATACTAATATGCTTTAATTCCTCAAAGTCTTTACGACTGTAATATCTACCATCATTATTTTGCTTTTTAGCATCAGGCCTTTCTCCTGACCTGAACGCCTTAATAAGTTTCAGTGATAAGTAGTAAGCAGCTTCTTGTGTAAGTTCTTCCAGTTGGTTTATTGTGATGGCAGAAGGATCTATTCCAAATCTCGATATTTCGATGATATCTCCTTCGTCAAAACTCTCATTTACATAGTGGGCCGTTGCACCCCATTCTTTCTCCAAATTATAAATTCCCCAATTATAGGTAAATGCTCCCTTGTAGTCAGGTAAAATAGCTCCGTGTAGATTAATTATTTTGCCATCAGTCCAAGAAATAAGTTCCTTTTTAATCAATTTCCCATATGTATTTGAAATAGCTAAATCATATTGGGGCAACAGGTTCTCCGACAAAGCTTTATATAAATCTTCATTATCAAGAAATTTTATTCGATTTTCCTTACAGAACAACTCCATCTCTGTACCAGAAAAGCTGTTGTAATCCTTACATACAACCGTTACTTCGTCACCAATCTCAATCAAATCTCTTAATAGTCTATTTGTAAATTTTTTGCTTTTTGTCAAAAACAAAATCTTCATATTTTCGAATACTCCATGTTGCTTGAATCACAAGTGAAAACCGCAAAAACAAGTCAATTGCTTTATACTTCACATGAGTAAACGCAAAAAGAAAGAGACTTCTTCCGCTGACCCATCGTCTGCTTCAGTCTCTCTTCTCACAATCGTTATAACCATATCTCTGCCTCCGGCTTTTCCAGGTTGAAAGCGTTCATCAAAGGCGCATAAACGCTATATTAATATATCGGCATTTCAAGGGTGTTTCTTAATTATTTTTTTATAATTGTGAACAACCATTTTCGATTTTTTCGTCGAAAAATCAGAAAACAGTACAAATTTATTATACTATATATTGTGGAGATATGGGGAATTATTCCATATATTGTTACATATTTAACAAAAGCCACCGGTTGTCTCCCGATGGCTTGATGATTCTCCGGATTGTATTAACATTTTTTCAGCTTCTCCATATACGCTAACAGTCTTTTCTGCTTATCCTCAGGAAGATCTCTGAAATCAATCATCAGTTGCACTTCCGGACTGCTCTTTTCCTCTGAATCCCTGAATTCCTGTGTCTGTGAAATATATTCACCGAATCTGGGAAGGCAAAGCTCAAGATATCCGTATTTTTCACCGTTTACAATGCCCGAATCCATCAGTCTTTTCCTGTATGTGGTGAATGTATCGGAGGACATATCCATCTCCTTACGGATCTCCTCGACACGGATCAGTTCCTTTCCGAACCTGTTCCGAAGCTTTTGCATGGCGACTAGGATCATCCTATCCTTATGGGACAGTTCATCCCATATTTTTTCATAGGCCATATCAAACAGAGTTCCGTCCAGCTCATCGTCCAAAAGCTTGTAGTCTATCCTCTGATCCTTATTTTTCTGATCGGATTTCAGTTTCCAGAAGTGGTATCCGATGGCCTGAAACGCGAAAGAATATCCTCTGGACTTATCAGCAAGATACCTGGCTTCATCCATATCCAGTTCCAGGGTATCGCGATAGTTAAAGCTCATTGCTACCCGGTTAAGATTCTGAAGTGTATAGATCTTGGCTCTGTAAAGGAACGTAAGTGACTTCTTGTTCTTGATATTGTCAATATTCTCTTTAAGTCCGGTCATAAGCACATAGACATCAAGCCCAAGACCGGCATAGGAAGATAAGGCATGAGAAAAGCGGGCAACATCTTCGCTGTAGGTAATCTCATCAATAGTGATCAGAAGCTTCTTGCCTGACTTTTTCAGAATCTTAAGCATTTTGCAGACAGCATCTTCGTCACCGGCCGTGTAATCATCTCTCCTTTCAATGCTTACACCTATCCCCGGCACCAACAGATCGAGCTTAGCCTTTACAAAAAGCAGTCTTATTTCGGGAATCTGATAAAGCATATGTGCAAGAGATTCAAGAAGGTTACTCTCGGGATTCAGATCAACTGTCACCCACTCCTTGTATGAATCAATCCTATTACGTATGTCATTCATCATAACGGTTTTTCCGGTGCCTCTGACCCCAGTGATGAATACACAGCCATATGTCGGCAGATCCATTGTGAAATTTCCCAAGATCTCGTCAGTTATTGCGGTTCTTTCAATAAACTGAGGAGGTATATAACTGAATCTTAATGTATATGGATTCCGGTTCTTATCAAATTTGTTCATGCTGCATCATTCCCATTTTTTATCAATGCTTTTCACAACCTTTCACAACTATAAATATCTTACACAACTTTCCACAACTTTTCAAGTGACAAATAAAGAAGCCATCGGTTTCGGTGTATCACCGTCCGATGGCTTTGTGCATCACTAATCCAGTTCCTTATTCATTTTCCTTGAGATTCAATCCATTTCTTTTCATTTACGGCAAGATCAGCCAGGGAATCACTCAAAAGGCTCCCCTGCCGATACAGCCGTTTAATCTGGTACTCTTGGCGATCCAAAGGATACGTCCGTCACTTACGGTCTTATATACTTCAAATGGATATTTGATCATAATCTATTCCCTGACCGAAATGTCTCCGGTAATGTTCCTTAACAGTAACACCTATTATATCGGCATCAAAGGAATAAATTTTACACAAACTAACAAATATCCGCTTAAGGCCAAACTCACCCCAGCAGGCTCAGCACACCCTGATTAGTCTGATTTGCCTGAGCCAGGATTGCCTGACCGGCCTGGGAAAGGATATTGGCTGCACTGAATCTGACCATTTCGGAAGCCATATCGGTGTCACGGATCCTCGATTCGGCAGCTGTTGTATTTTCAACAACATTATCCAGATTATTGATCGTGTGTTCAAGGCGGTTCTGAATTGCACCGAGGTTAGATCTTTCACGTGAATTCTTTTCTATTGCGGATTTGATCTTATCAATGCTCTCTCTGGCTGCAGTTCCGTCATCTCCGCTTATCCTGAGATTATATACACCGAGCGTACCTGCGTTTACGGCGTTTATATCAAAATGCAGCGTTTGTCCGGCTTCTGTCCCAACCTGAAGATCAACGGGAAGAGGTCCGTAATAATGCAGATCAAATCTTCCGTTGTTTGCATTTCTCGAATACCTTACCACGACAGAGTCGGCCACATCGGCATTTTCTGCGATATTCTTCTTTCCCAGATCCTCGGCGATATCATTATAGACATCCGCAATTTCCCTGAGCTCGGCTTTTCCGGATTCGGATCCGTCACGGAGCAGGGGTGCGGTCGGTTCATCCGGTTTATCCGGAGGTGTAGGTTCCACGCCGCCAAAAAGTGTATTATCCGCATCCCAGGCAGCTTTATCTATGTCATACTGAGCCCTGTCTGCATTGTACTGTATCATATCGTTATCGTACTTTGCCTTGGCGGTACGATAATCGTTCCAATCTTTCTTATACTGATTGATCTCTGCACGCGTGGCAACCTGATAGTACTTTTCTCCGGGAGCAGGCAAATGCACAATATCACCGTTTTGCAAAGGTGCCATCTGATAATATGCATCTCTTTTATCGGTGGCCTGTGTGATTGATCCGACAGAGCCGTTCACGGTGACTTCACCGGCCACAGAAGTTGTCTTAACCTGGGGAAGCCCGTCCAAAAGCTTGATCGTATTGAACGTAGTGCTTGCACCGACACGGTCTATCTCATCAGAGATCTGATAGATTTCCTCCTGTATAGCCTCTCTGTCGTCATAGGTCAGGGTATCGTTTGATGCCTGAATACACAGCTCATTCATCCTGTGGAGCATGTCATGAACTTCATTAAGTGCCCCTTCAGCAGTCTGAACCATAGATACGCCGTCCTGACAATTTGCAGATGCCTGAGTAAGGCCTCTGATCTGTCTGCGCATCTTTTCGGAAATGGCAAGGCCGGCCGCATTATCTGCCGCCCTGTTTATCTTGTATCCGGAGGAGAGCTTCTCGGTGGATTTACTTCTCCTTATCTCCGTCAGATTAAATTGCCTGTTCGCGTTCATTGCCGCGAGATTATGCTGTATGATCACGATTTATCCTTTGGAGAGCAATATACCCC
>JAEEGL010133783.1_pt1 | contig 17154 bp, 14 predicted proteins | sample 9134231 | NCBI WGS metagenome assembly JAEEGL01 (sample SAMN16246548, study PRJNA631951) | gut metagenome | biome: gut microbiome; feature: rumen; material: fiber-attached | host: Bos | place: Iran: Karaj | collected 2018-10
GAAGAACAACAAAGACAAGAAATGATAATGAATCAAAATTATAATAATGAAAATAACATACCAAATTTATGTCCTTATTGTAATAATAAAACAAATTCTACTCAATTTAATTTAATTGATGGTATGAAGAGTTTAAAAAAAAAAGAAAATCCTGCTTTATTACCACCAAATCAAAATGAATTTATGGGAACTTTTTCTAATCCTAATTTTGTTTGTTGTATGCATCATAATCATGAATTATTTAATGTTGAAGATCAAGATCCAAGAGCTTTTAAAAATATGCCACCTTCTATGTTATCAAATATTGTTCCTGCTGGGAAACCTATTACAAAAAATGTACCTTTGAATTTATTTAGTTAATAACAAATATAATTCTTTTTTTTTATTTAAATAAATTGAAAAAAATAATAAACATTCAAAAAAGTTTTTATTGAGTGATTAAATAGAAAAAAAAAATAGAAACTTAAAAAATATTAGAATAAAAAATAAATTAATAAAAAAAGAATAAATATAAAAAAATATTATTTATATATTAACTAATTTTTTAAAAATATAATTAACAAATAATATAAAAATATTTATATTTTACAATTAAAAAAATGAATAAAAATGATTAATATATTATTTTTTTCCTTAAAACATTTTGATTATGATTATTTATTTTATTTAAGAATTTAAATATGAATGAGTAAATCATTTTGAGAAGTTTAATTTTTTGAATTTTTATATAATTTCTCAAATATAGTTAATAATTTAATATATTTAATTATGCATTTATTTTAAAAAAATAAAAAAAATAACTCTAAAATGAAATTATCAAAAAAAAATAATTTTCATTTTAAACTAGAAAATTCTTTAGATGAAAGAATAAGATTAGTAAAAGAATTAAAAAAAAAATATATAGAAAAAATTCCAATAATATGTGAAAAAGGACCAAATTGTAAATTAGAAGGAGAAATGAAATCTCATTACATGCTTCCTAAAGATTTATATTTTAATGAATTTATTTATATAATTAGACAAAAACTTAAATTAGATTCTTCAGTAGCAATATTTTTAATAGTAGATGATAAATATTCAATAATGGGTAATGATTCAATTTCAACAATATATGAAAAATACAAAGACAAAGATGGAATATTATATATACATTATTCTGATCAAGAAATATATGGTTAAATAAATAATTAAATCTAATTAAATAATTATTAAAATTGATGATAAAATTATGTATATAGATTTAAAATATATAATTCATTATAATATGATTAAAAAATCTTAAAAAAAAATTAAAAGAATTTTTTATTTGTTATTGTAATATTAAAAATAAATATTTTTATCTTATAATTATAAAAATTTATTTTTTAAATTTTCTATAAAAAATTTATAATATAAATAAATATTAATAAATTTTATTAAAAAATATTGCAATTGTTTTTCAGACATTTAACTAACATTCCATTTTTAAACTCACCTTCAAATTCACCTTTAGAATTATAAATAATACCTTTACCATTCATTTGATCATTTTTCCATTCACCTTTATAAGAATTATTATTATTAAAAACATAAACTCCATTTCCTTCTTTTTTTCCATTTTTAAAATCACCACAATAAGTTTCTCCATTATCATAACATTCAATACCACTTCCATTTTTTATATCATTACTCCAACTACCATCATAATAATATTTTTCTTTTTTTAAAATACCATTTCCATCTTTTTTATCAAATTTAAATTCTCCATTATATTCATATCCATTATTATAAACCATGATTCCTTTTCCATGTTTTTTTTCTTTTAAAAAATCACCTTTATATTTATTTCCATTATTATAAATTATTTTTCCTTTTCCTGTTATTTCATTCATATTAATTTCACCAAAATATATATTTCCATTTTTATAATAAATTATAAAATCATTTCCATTTTTAATATAAGAAGATGATTCTTTATCATAAATAAAATTACCAATATAAATATTACCATCTTTTATTTCATATCCTTTTCCAATTATACTTTTATCATTTTGATTAATATGTCCATAAAAAATATTTCCATCTTTATTTTTTATTTTCATTATATCAATCAATTTATTATCTTCTAAAAATATTGTTTCAATTTCAATTCCATTTCTATATTTAATTTTACCAAAACCAAAATATTCTCCATTTCTCCATGATCCTTCATATGAAATAATTTCACCTGATTTAAAAGTAAAAATACCTTTTCCATTTGGTAAATCATTTTTAAATTCTCCATCATATTCTTCTCCATTTTTATATTTTAAAAAACCTTTTCCTTCTTTTTTATTATTTTTAAATTCTCCTTTATAATAACTTCCATCTTTATATTTCATTTCTCCAAAACCATCTTTAATATAATTTGATATTTCTATTTTATATTCTCCATAATATAATCCTTCATTCGTTTCAATTTTTTTTCTATTTTTTATATTCATAAAAGAAAAATATTGAATTATTATACTTAATAATGAATAATTTATTTTATATGATGATATATCATTTGAATGAAGTTGTTTTTCATCTAAAGGGCATTTTAAATTTGAATAAGTTTTTTGAGTTATTATATTTATAATACATTCTTTACAAAAAGAATGACCACAATTTAATATTAATGGTTTTTTATCATCAGTATCATATTCTTCATTACATAATTTACATTTTAGTAAATCATTATTATTAATTGATTTTTCTTTTTCTTTATTTAATTTCTCCATTTTTTTCTAATTGATTTTTAATAAAAAAGGAAAGAATGATAAATTTAATTAAAATTTGTTTCATTAATTGTGTTAAATTAGAAAATTTAAAAATTAAGTAAAAATAATAATAAACAAAATAAGTGTATATATGAAATTCATATTATTTTATAATATGAAATTAATGAATTAAATTAAATAAGAAATAAAATATATCATTTTTCTATAAAATAACATAATATATATTTTTATTTATAAAAAATAGATAATATTATATGAATGAAACATATATAATTATTATTTTTAATTTTTGTTATTTTTATTAGAATCATAAATTTCATTTACCATTGGTTGAAAAATGTTTTTTTTTGCATTTATATCATTTATTATAATTTTTCCATTTTTTATTTCAAAAAGATGAGATGATTGATAAGTATTTGAATGAGTAAAATTTTGATTTTTATGGTTTATTTGTTTTTGCATTTTTTCTAACTTGTCAATTAATTCATTTGAATTCATTTTATTTTTTCCATTTTTTTTATTATTAATATACAAATTAATTGTATTTTTGTTATTTTTATTTACATTAATTGAATTTTTTTTATCTAAATGATTTTCCAATATTTGTTGTTCACTTTTATCAATATTATCATTTATTTCTTTATTTTCTTTAATATTATTATAATCTTCATTATTTTGTTTATTTATAATATGTTCATATGTAGAAATTCCTTTATAAATAAAATATGAATGTAATATATATAAATAAGCTACATTCACACCAATAGAAAAATCTATAATTGAAATAATTAATGAAATTATAAATTTTGCTTTTTTTCTTTGTTCTTTTAAACAATCAATAAAAGCATAAAGACTTACAAAAGACACAAAAAAAAAATTTAATATTAATATCAATAATAAAGAATAAAAAAAAGAATAATTATATTTTCCAATACAATTATTTAACCAATTACAATGATGATCAAAATTTTCAATACATTTATTACATTTTTTACAATGTTTACTCGATTCAATAATATTACTACAACAAATTATACAAAAAGGAGAATTTTGTGAAATCTCTAAAACATAATTTTTCTTCTTTTTTATATATTCTTTTTTTTTATTAATTTCTTTCCTAAATAAACTATCAGATGTATCAATATATGTTGCTATAAATCCAATTAATAAAATAAAAAAAGTTAATATTAGAAAAATTGTTAAAATCATATTTTTTAAAGATTTATTATTCCTTTCATTATATATTGGAATCGTAAAAAAAAGAAAAGAAAATATATTTAAGAATAAAATTATCCAGGTAAAAATTTGCTGCCATGGAAATGGATATGCAAAACCATTTTTTTTATAATTTGTAATTAATTTATCATTAAGAGTATTTTTATTTAAAACAAAATTGTTGATATATTTATTTTTGTTATTATTATTAATTTCTGTTTTAGAAAATAATTTTATTTGAAAATCAATATTATCTTTTTCAATTTTTTTTAAAAAATTATTTGATTTTTGACTTGTATTTAGATTTATATTATTTTCATTTCTTACTGAATTCATATAAATTTAAAAAAATTTAATAATAATTCATTTTTAATAAATAAAAAATAAATAAATATTAATAATAATTTTTTTTAACACTAATTAATTAAAAAATCTTTTTAAAAATTAAAAAAATATTATAATTTAAAACTCAGTAACAGAAGGATAATCATCATCTTTTTTCTTTTGATCAAATAAAAGATATTGAGTTAAAGATTCAAATTGAAAATCATTATCAAATTTCATAAAAGATTTATATTGGGTACCAAAAATAATTAAAAAAACAAATGAAACTATAATTAATAATCCTAATATATAATTAAAAAGTCCAGAATTATCTTTTTCATTTGTTTTTACAATTAAAATTTCTTCATTTTGACTTTTGTTTTCATTTTCAACTTCTATTATTTCTATATTTTCTTCTTTTTTTTTATTTTTTGGATTTTCTTTTTTTGATTCCTGTTTTTTTGATTTTTTTTCTTCTTTTTTTCCATTTTTACCATTTTTTTCATTTTTATCTTTTTTTTCTTCTTTTTTTTCTTGATTTCCATTCTTTTTATTTGATTTTTTCTCTTTTGAATTATTTCCTTTTTCTTCTTTTTCTTGTTTTTTTGAATAATGCATTTTAACTTCTATTTCATTAACTTTGTTTTCTTTTTCTTCTTTTTCTTTTTTTTTTATATAATGCATTTTAACTTCAATTTGTTTTACTTCACTTTCATTTACAATTTCAATTTGATCAATATTTTCTTCAGGTAAATTTTCACTTGTTTCTTCAGATAAATTTTCACTTGTTTCTTCAGATAAATTTTCACTTGTTTCTTCTGGTAAATTTTCACTTGTTTCTTCTGGTAAATTTTCACTTATTTCTTCTGGTAAATTTTCAGATAATTCATCTTGTAAATTTTTACGAGTTTTTTTTGGTACTTTTTTTACTTTTTCTTCTTTTTTATTTTTTTCTTTTTTCGGTTTTTTTTCTTTTTTTTCTTTTCTTGGTCTTTTTTTATGTTCTCTTTCTTTTTTTTCTTCATCATTTTTTTTATCTTTTTTCTTTTTTTTCTTATCTTTTTCATTATTTTCTTCATTTTTTTCTTTTAAAGAAGTAGTATTTACATTTGATTTATCATAAATTGAATCATCTTCATCATCAATATCATTAGTATCATTTAAATCATTTGGATCATACATATCATCTAAGTCATCATCTATTCCATAATCGTCATCTGTTTCATTTGTATTATTTGAATTTAATAATTTTTCTACTTCTTGTTTTGTTAAATTTGTTTTTATTAAGAAAATATGCTTTTTTTCTTCAATTTCTGTTTTTTTACTTTTAGTTATTGATATTATTGAAATTATGAGGATTAATATAAATTTTGAGATATACATTTTTATTTTTTTAATTTTTTTTAATGGTTTATAATATTTTATAATAAATATTTATAATTATTTTATTTTATTTTTTTTATTTAATGTGATTTTTTTGAAAATATTTTTTTTGTTTTTAATATCAAAAAAATAAATCATTTTCACTTATTTTATTATTCATTGCAAATAAAATATTTTCATTTAAAGATTTTGAAGGATTTAATTGGAATGGTTCAATATTTAAAAAATTTAAAAAATTAGTAATTCTATCTTCAGTTATTTCTTTATCATTGTATCCAAATCTTATAAAAAAATTTTTAATATATTCTCTTTCATTTCCAGCTTTACAATCTAAAGATAATAAACATTTAATTTTTAAAAATGTTTCACTTAATTTATCATATTTTTGTTTTTCACTATCATTTTCTATTGTATTTTCACTTACACTTGAACAAGATCTCACTAAAGTCGGTAAATTACTTAATTTTATTTTTGATAAAAATTCTTTATATCCATTTAAAATATTAGGTTTATTCGAATAAAAATTAGAATGAGTTGATGAAATTATATCTGTTTTACTATTTATTTTTTTATATATATTTTCATCTATTTTAATTGGACTTTTCTCATAAAATGTTTTTCTTATTTTTATAAAGTTATCATTTGATAAATCATTACTTTTAATTGAATAATCTTTAAATTGTTTTATTTTTAATAATTTATTTTCCTTAATAAATTCTTTATTCTTTAAATTGTTTTTATTTAAGAAATTGATTTCATTATATTTTTTTGAATTAAATAAAGATATTATTGGATTAGTTTCAGTTTCAGTTAATAAATTTTTATAATCTTTTGATATTGGAATTTTAATATTGTTATTATTTATATTTTTAATATTATTTTCTGTATTATTTTTTGTTCTTAGAATTTTAAATTGTCTACTAAATAAAATATTTGTATTTAATCTTGAAGTTTTTTCATTTGAATTATCTATATTTAATGGTTCAATATTAGAATTTAATAAATTTTTAAATCCAATTTTAAATTTTGATTCAGTATCAGAATTTATATTTTTAATTGAATTTCCAATTATATAATTTTTAATAGATTTGGAAGAAATAATTTTAATTTTTTTCATATAATTTTTATTATCAGAATTACTTCTATTGTCAATTTGTGACATTGAAAAACTAAAAAAATTTAAAAATAATCAAGAAAATAAAAAATATAATAATAATAATATAATTTAAAACAAAAAAATAGTAAAAAAATGCACCCAATAATTCAAAATGGAAGTTCAAATACTCCAAAATCATTAATATTAAAACAAAATAAAAATCAAAATTATACAGATTTATTAAATGCTAATTCTGAATTAAATTCAAATCAAAATAATATTATTGGTGATGATGAATTAAGTTTACTTAGGTTAAGAATATTAATTCAAAAAAATATAATGAAAGAATATCAAATTTGGATAAATAAATTATTAGTTATAATAGGAGAAAGAAAAGATGATAATATTCATTTTGATATTGGAACTCCGATTCAAGAAGGTTTACAAAGAATTGAAGATTTATTTAAAGATAATTATAAAATCAAACAAAAATTAATAAAAGAGATATCAAAAAATGAAAATTTAACAAAAAAAATAGAAGAAAAGAAAAAGGAAAATAAAGTAATTAATCAAGAATATTCAAAAGATAATTTAGATAATATTATTTATGAAAAAAAAAAATTATTAAATAATATTCAAGTATTTGCTAATGAAGTGGATGATTTAGGAGAAAAAAAAAGACAACTTGAAGATTATATAAAAAGTAATTTAGAAATTAAAGAATTATCTGATTTATATAATCAATATATTAATATTAAAGAAGAGAATCAAGATATTAAAAAAATTTTAGAAATCCAAAATAGAAAAAATTGCTTGAATTATGGAAATAAAAAAATGGTTCAAAATATTATTAGTAATCCAAGAATTATGAAAAATTTAGGAAAATTTGCTTTAGAAGAAGAAGAAAATTTTAAAGATTTAGGATTTTTTGGTTGTGGAATATCAAAATAAAAAAAGAATAGTTTTTATTTATTTTTATATATTTGATTAAGATTATTTTGTAAATTTTTTTTAAAAACAATTTTTTTATATTTATAAATTATTTATATTATAAATGTAATATGTAAAAAATTAATTAAAGATCATAATATTTTCTTTTAACAAATTTAATTCCTTTATTTTTTTTTATTCGAAAATATTTTATTTGTTCAAAATTGTTTTTATAACTTTCATTATTTATATTATTGTCAATTAAAAACTCTTCATTCTCCTTTTTTTTTTTATCATTATTATGATTAACGAACACTAGTTCATTTTTCAGTTTATTCAACTTTAAAATAAGATTTTCAATTTTTGAATTAATATCATATGTTAATTCTTCTTTATTATTCTTATTAAAATTTTTAAAATATTCCAAAATTTTTTTAAATTCAATCATAAAATAAATCTTTAACTCTTCACATTCAAAATTAATTCCTTTTAAATTTGAATAACATTCTTCTTCTTTAATTGTCATAATTTCAGTAAAATTGTTTTTCATTTGATCAACTATTTTATCAAGAGAATTAATATAATTATCTGAATAATGATTTAAATCATTTTCATTTCTATTATTCTTAGTTAAAATGTCGAATTGAATTTTTAAATTTTCAATTATATTAATCATTATATTTTCATATTTTTCAAATTCTCTTTGAATTTTTTGTAATGATAAATCTGTTTGAATTAATTTCTCATTATATTTTTCAAAAATATTTTTGAAATCATTATTACAATCACTTAACATTAGAGAATTATTTTCTAAATTTTTTATTAAATTTGTATTATTTTGATCTGTTATTAAATTATTTACTAGATTTTGAGGAATTAAATTCATTGAATTTTCTAAATTTTGTTTTATTGGTTGTAAATAAAATGATTGTTGTTTTATCATTTGATTTGAATAACTACTTGAATTATATACACTTTGTGAAGATGGAATATTATTTGGATTATTATAAGTAAGAAACATTATTTTTTAATTTTATTTAATAATTTTTTCAGTTCATATGTTAAATATTATTTAAATTAATTTTATTTTATTTATTTTATAATTGTTTTATTATTATATTTAATTTTCTTTTATTATTGTTATATTAATTATTGTTCATTTTTTATAATTTATTTTATTCTTTATTATATTCATATATAAATAATTTTAATGCAAGATTTCCATTATTACTCCATGCTTTTTCATAAATATATCTATAAATCATTCCATTATAATTATATTCTTTCTTATTATAATTATTTTGTTTTTTCATATCAATTAATTTAAAACTCCTCTCAGAATTATCAAAAAATGAAAGACTAATATAAAAATTTGATTTAAATTCATCATTTTGATTTTCATCATCATTTTTTTTTTCTAATTTGATATTAAATAAAATATCATCATTATCATCTAACCTTTTAATGTCAATGGTAACATTTACATCATTAATAATATGATTAAATTCCTTATTAAATAAATCTAAATTTTCAAAATTATTTAAATTTTCAATTTCAAATAAATCAAATTGATAAATTTTGAAAAAAATATCATGATTACTTAAACAAAAAGATTTAATTTCTTTAATACTGTCATTATCTATATTAACTTTTTTAATTTCATCTAATAAATTTTTATATCCATTTAAATCTTTTTTTCTAATTATTTCATATATTCTTTCATTAAATGAAGGAATTTTATCTTTAATAGTCATTTTATTAAGATTAATATTATTTTGAATTTCTTTTAAATCTTCAATATTATTATCAATATTTCTTATTACATTTGTTTTAAATTTATCAATATTATTTAATTTATTTTCTTTATCATATTCTAATTCTAATAATTGATTATTAAAAATAGCTTTTTTTTCATTTATTAAATATTGTTTATTTTTAATTTCTTGATATAAATCAATATTCTTTTGTAAATTATAATTTATAATTTCAGATAATTTAAATATTTTATGATATTTATGAATATCATTTTCTGAGAATAAAAGACAATCACTGCAATAATTTTTATTACATTCAATACAATAATATTGTAAATCATTATCATTATGAGTATTACAAGTCTTAATACAATTATTTTCTTTTTCATCATTACTTTCATTTTGTGATTCATTTGGTGTAATTTTTTCATCATCATTATCAATTGAATTTGAATTTTTTAAATTTTCATTTTTTTTTTTATTTACTTTTGATTGTTCTTGTATCATATAGTTGCTTAAATCATCCATCCAAGGAATAGGAATAAATTTATCAAAATTTAATAATGTTTTACACATTGCACAATTTTGTGCTCCTTTTGAATACCATTGTTTTAAACAATCTAAACAATATAATTTATGACATTTTGGACACATATATGGTTTATATACTTTACCAAAACATATAAAACAATGAATTATATCATTTACTTGTTGTTCTAATTCACTTTTTTCCATTTATTTATTGAAAATTTAATAATCTTTTAAAAATTTATATTAACTATTTATAAAAAAATCATTTTTAAGAAATAATTTTAAATTAAAATTAATAAAAAATTATTATACAATAAATAAAAGATAAAAAATATTTAACATAAAATAAAAAATAAAAATTTAATATTTACATCAAATTACTAATTTTATATTACAAATTTAGAAAATAAATAAAATAAATTTTATTCATATTTTACTATAATGAAATATGAAAAATATAAAAAAATATAATAATAAAAAAATGGATATTAACGAATTAGAAATGAATATAAATCAAGCAATTTCAAAAAAAGTAATATTTGATATGAATTCAGAAAGAGCAAAAAAAAGATTGGCACAAATGCAAAAGAGAAAAGAATATTTAAACGAAACAGATTCAATAAAAAATGATAAAAGTACAATTTCATTAAATGAAACATCAATTCAAATAGAAGAATCAACACCAACACAATTTTCAAATAAAAATAATAATCCAAACACAGATTTAAATCAAAATAATATAAATAATAATCAAAATACTAATAATATATTACTAAATCCTTTTTCTTTTGATGAAACTGAAAAAAGTGAAAATGAAATATCAAATATAGAATTAAATGTAAGTGATTTAGATTGTAATATAGAAATAGATGAAAATGATAATAAATTAAAAGAATTAAATAATGTTTCTTCAAGTGAATATGCAAAAAATTTTTGTACTTCAACTTCAAAATCTTTTGTTCATTTAAATAATAATTTAGTCGCAAGAGCAGCGGCACAAAATGAAAAAAATACTACTTCTTATCTTTTGGCATTATGTCCAGAAATTTTAAAAAAAAATAATAATAATAAAGAAGTTATTTTTGAAAATTATGCAGTTGATGATGCAATTAATGAAGAAAATGAAGTTGAAACTCCTAATAAAGGAAATAAAACTTTTTTAAATTCTGATAATAATCATAAGAAAAAATATAATTTTAAAAAAAATTTCAATAATTGTAATTTTGATTGTAAAAAAAATAATGGGAAAGATTTGAAAAATGATACTTTTAATAATTTATTATTTAATAATGTTAATCATAAAAAATCGAAAAGTGGTATTTCTTTTAATAATATATTAAAAAATCATTCTGCTGAAAATAAGAAAAGTATTTTAAAAAAAAAAATTCAAAATTCAGGGAATAATAAAAATACAAATAATAATTATAAAAAAATATTTTTTGATAATATAAAATCACCTTTAAATAAAAGTAAATTATCAAAAAATAAACCTTCATCTAAAATAAATTCTTCAAGAGAATTTGAACATTTGAAAAAGAATTTAATTAAACATATTCCATTTCCATATTCAAAAAAAACAATCAATCCTTTATCTAAAAGGATTAAAATATCAAATTCAAATAAATCAAATTCTATAATATTATATCATAATAAAAGTAAAACTTCGTTTACGAAACCATTTTTTGTCAAAATAAATACTCCTAATACTTTAAGAAATAATTATTCTTCAAGTAGAGTTACTGAGAATAATCAAATAAAATATAAGATAAATGAAATTAAAAAAGATTATAAAAATAGTTATCATAAAAAAAATAAAACATATGGTTCAAAATTACCTATAGATAATAATCAACAAACTAATAATTATTATCCAAATAATAATAATTATCAAAATAAAAATTTTAATGGAAATAATAGTATTCATATTAATAATAATCTAAATCGTTCATATAAAAAAAATTTAAAAAATAATAAATCATTTTCTAAATTAGAAATTTCAAATAAAAATAAAATTATTAGTTCATTAAAAAGAATGAATTTTTTTTCAAATGAAAATTACAGTAAAGCTTTATTAGCTTTAAATAATAGTACAAGTAGTCTTTTTACTATTTTAGTTTTTTATGATAGTAATACTAATAAATTCAGTTTCAGAGGATTATATGAAATTAATAATAAAGATAGTAATGTTTCGGCAAATAAAATTTTCTCTTCTTCTTTTTGCCAATCAAAAATAAATATAAATGAAATTAATCATTTTTATACTTATGATGTAAAAAAAGAGTTTGTTAAATTTAATTTCCAAAATAATGAAAATAAAAAATTCAATTATAATACAATTTTAATATTTTAGTTATTTTTCCATTTTATTATTTATATATTATTTTACATAAACAATTCTAATTTTTTAGAAAAAAGTCTTTTTAATTTTTAAATAAATTTTATTTAATTTAAAAATCCAAAAATATATAAATATTAAATTATTAATATTATTTGATGATATATTGAAGGTTAATTATAAATTTCAATTTTTTATTCTTTATTAAAAATATGAATATATGTATATTTATCTTTTTGATTTTATTTTTTCTTTTAAATATTAATATTTATAAAATTATTTATTGAAAATATATGTAAAAAATAAAAACATTTTTTTTCTTTTATTAATTTATATAAAATTTTGATTAGAAAATAGATTTTGAATATGAATTTTAATAATCAATTATATATTAGTTTCAATATTCTTTTTAAAAATGCAATTTCAGAATAAATTTTTAATTGAATATTTTTATAAATTTAAAATGAGATTTTCATAAAATAATATTTGAATTTAATTTAATACAAAAATAATTATTAAAAAAATGAATTTTCAAAATCCAAAACAAAAATTTTACATAATATAAAATAGTCTATATTTTTAAAAATTGAAAGAAAAATATAATTTTCCTCTATATTTGACATTAAATTAAAATATAAAATATAACAATATTTTTAAAAAAATAATAAATGAAAAAAATATAAATCAAAAATTGTCTTTACAAAAATAAAAAATTTAAATAAATATTATTTATAATATTTTAACCCATAACAAAAAATTTTATATCAAGTATATAATAAACATAATTATAAATACTTTATCTTTGTGGCGGGGGTTTTCAGGTTGCAAGTGACGCTCTGCGGATGCGCCTGCATTGCTAATTGAAAACTAATCCAATATGTGAAAATATTCTTTTTCTCGTAAAAAGAAATTTTCCAATTTTCGAAAGGGTCTTTCGGGACCGAATTTAAAAATAAAGAAAATTATTATTTTTAATTTTATATTAATACTTTTTATTTTTTTTAAAATATTCATTTATATAAATTTTTTATTTATTTTCTTACAATTATTATATTCTAATTTTTTTAAAGTTATTTTTTTTGATTTTTACAATATCTTTTTAAATTTTCTAATTTTTGATTTATTTTTTCTTTTTCTTTTTTTATTAAATCAATATCAGTTTTTATTTTATTTAATTTCATTGTATCAAAACTCATATTTGATTTTTGAATTGTTTTTATTTTTTCTCTTATTTTTTGTAAATCTTTTAAATAATAATCTAATAAGTCTTTATTTGTTTGATTAAATTTTGAATTAAGTTCATAAATATTATTTAGTTGTTTACATTCTTCTTCAATTTCATTTAAAATGGGTTCATATAAAACTTCATATTCTGAAACAGTTTTAAAATTTAAAGATTTATCTATTATTTCATATCCTAAATATTTTGCCTTTAAATTTTCTTCAATCAATTTTTTTTTATTTTCAATTTCATTTCTTTTTTTTGACAATTCTAAATTTGAAGAATAAGATTGTTTTAAAGTCTCTAAAGCTTCTTTTTCATATTTTGGTAATTCTTTCTTTTTTAAATAGTTTTCTATTAAATTATTTATTTCAATAACAATAGATTGAACATCAGAAGTATTTTTTTTAAGTTCTTTTTCTTTATTATCTAATTCTAAAATAAAAGTTTTAACCTCATTCATAATAGACTAAATAATTAACTTTCAAAACTCAAAATTAATTAAATAAAAAAACTATTTAAAAATTTATAAAAAAAAATGAAAGTTAAACCAGAAACAATAAATGTAAATATTTCAGATTTATCCCCAGAAATTTATATAAAACCAAATAAAATATTATCAAATGAAAGATTAAAAAAAGGAGAAAAGAGAATAAATTTATTATCAATACCAAAAAAAAATAAAGCAAATTCAACTTGTGTTAATGCACATGTATTATCAAAAAAAGAAATAATTCCAAAATTATCAAAAGAAATAAATTATTTAATAGGAATTCAAGAAAGTGAACATTTACATTCAAATAATGAATTTTTATTAAAACCAATAAGAAATATTACTAATGATGATTATTATTATAAAAAATATCATCCTGTTGCTTTAAATTTACTTATTGATAATGTTTTAAAAAATCAACAATATAAAAAAAGTGATTTAATGAGTAAAGATTTTGATGTAGAAAAACATAAAATTAAAAATCAAAAAAAATTTCAACCTGATAATGAATTATTTCAAGACATTGTTAATGAAGGAAGAGAAAAAAAAGACCAAATTATTTTTGAAAATTTTATTCAATTAAAAACACTTGAAGAGAAATATAATACTGTTTTAAAAAAGAGTATTAAAGATATTGAAAATTGGGATACCGTTCATTAAATATTATTTATGTTTATAAGGTTTATATTTATTGTGTTTATTTATATATATTTTTATATTTTTTTTTATTTAAAAAAAATTATTATTTAAAATCTGATTGAAAATTTTTTTTATTTATATTTAAAATAAAAATATAATTTAAATAAAAAAACATTATCTTTTATTTCATTATAAATCCAAAAATAAAATCACCAAAAATTAAAAAAAAACATTTTCAAACAATTTAAACAAAAACAAATAAAAAAAATTCAAATAAAAATTGGAAAAAATAAAAAAAATCCAAAAATAGAAAACTCTCAAAAAAAAATATATATAAATAAAAACTTAAAAAAAAAAAAAAAAAAATTAAATTAAAAAATTTTATTCATTGTATGATAATATTAAAAGTTTTAATTAACATCAAAAAAAAAAAAACATTTTATGCCCCAAATCCATAAAGAGATCTTCCTTGTCTTTTTAAAGCATAAACAACATCCATAGCAGTAACAGTTTTTCTTCTAGCATGTTCAGTATATGTGACTGCATCTCTAACAACATTTTCAAGGAAAGATTTTAAAGTATTTCTAGTTTCTTCATAAATTGAAGCAGAAATTCTTTTTACTCCTCCTCTTCTTGCTAATCTTCTTATTGCTGGTTTTGTTATTCCAAGAATTACATCTTTTGTTGTTTTATGAACTCTTTTTGCTCCAAAACTTTTTCCACCTTTTCCTGAAACTTTACGGTCCATTTTTTTTTTTTTGTTTTTTTATTTTTTTAAAATTAAGTTTTGAGTTTTATATATTTTTTAATTGAAAAAACTTTAAATTTATTGGTTAAAAAAAATATAAATAGATTTTAAAATAATAAAAAAAAAAAATTTATATATATTAAAATAAAAAAAATTAAAAGAAAAAAAATAAAAAACTGAAAAAAAAAATAATAAAAATAAATCAATATAAAACATAATAAAAAATATAAAAAAACCTTTAAAAAAAAAATCCAAAAGTAAAAAAATTAGCCAATAAAATTTAACGAAAAAAAGTGTAAAAAAATATAAGAAGAAAAAAAAAATAAAATAAAAAAAAAAAGAAAAAAAATGGCAAGAACAAAACAAACAGCTCGTAAACAAACAACTCCAGCAGGTAAAGCACCAAGAAAACAAGTAGTAGGTTCAAAAGCAGCTCGTAAATCAGCTCCAGCAGTTGGAGGAGTAAAAAAACCTCATAGATATAGACCAGGAACAGTAGCATTAAGAGAAATTAGAAAATATCAAAAGAGTACTGAATTATTAATTAGAAAATTACCTTTCCAAAGATTAGTAAGAGAAATTGCTACTGTATTTAAAAGTGATTTGAGATTCCAATCAAGTGCTGTTTTAGCCCTTCAAGAAGCTAGTGAAAGTTATCTTGTTGGATTGTTTGAAGATACTAATTTATGTGCTATTCATGCTAAGAGAGTTACTATTATGCCTAAAGATATGCAACTTGCTAGAAGAATTAGAGGAGAAAAGTAAACAGGATTTTTTTTTTTTAAATGGATTTAATTAATTTTTAATTAATATTACATACACATTGATTTGAAATTTTTTTTTTAATATTATTTTTTTTTTTTTTATGTTTTTATTTTTTTTTTGTTTTGAAAGTTTTTTTTATTTGAGATTTTTTTTTATGAGATTTTATTGGTTTTTTTTTGAGGTTTTTGGTTTTTTTTATAAAAGTTTTTTAAGCATTTTTTTAAACTTTTTATTATATGGAATTTTAAATATATTTGAATTTTATATTTATTTTATTTATTTTTTATGTAAATGAAAATAAATTACTTATAATTTTTATGTATAATTATATATAATCACATATCTTTTTTAATATTATTTTTTTTAATTATACTTTTTATTTCCATTAACCCTTTAAAAAAAATAATAAATTATAAAAATAAATAATTAAATTAAAAAAAAAATTTAACATTTTTAAAAAATATTATTATATTCGAAAAAACACCTTAATTCTCAAAAAATATAAATAAAATTAAAAAAAATGCCAAATAAAATAAAACAACAACAAGAAGAAGAAAATAAATCCACTCAAAAAACAGAAGAAAATCAAGAAATTCAAAAAGAAATAGAAGCAGAAGTACACATAGGAATAAACACAGATGATAATGAAGGAAAAATATTAATAGAAACAAAACCAAGAGAAGAATATCTTCAAAAAAAAATAGATGAAATGAATATTGAAAATAGTGTAATAAATGGAGTATCAAAAGGATTAGGATTAAGTTTAGATTTTATTAAAAATGATATTGATGATGATAAAATTTTAATTACTGAAGTTACAAATGATAATAAAATTAAAAAATATGTTTTTGATAATGAAGAAAAAGAAAAAAATCACAAAACTGATGAACAGAATATTATTAGTAAATTAAATTTAAAAAAATTAAGAGATTGTAGAGAAGAAAAAGATAAATTAAATAATAAAATATTAAAATTAGA
>JAEEGL011637914.1_pt1 | contig 17154 bp, 14 predicted proteins | sample 9134231 | NCBI WGS metagenome assembly JAEEGL01 (sample SAMN16246548, study PRJNA631951) | gut metagenome | biome: gut microbiome; feature: rumen; material: fiber-attached | host: Bos | place: Iran: Karaj | collected 2018-10
AAATAAAGTAAAGAAAATATAGTTGATTTTTACGGATGGTACTGATATAATTAGTATTGTCCGAGACGCAGGTGTAGTTTAATGGTAGAGCTTCAGCCTTCCAAGCTGATAACGTGGGTTCGATTCCCATCACCTGCTCCACTTGAATTTAAAGCCCAAACACTTGGGTTTTTTTATTTTATTTATTACTAAAAACATGTTAAAATACATGTATGGGAGGGTAATAATGAAGGAAGAATTTATTAGTTATTTAATTAGTAATATGTCATTATCTGAAAAAATAGGTCAAATGATAATGATTGATTATCGTGACATTATAGAAATGAATGTTGATTTGGAAAAAATACTGGAAAAATATAATCCTGGAGGATTTATACTTTTTAAAAGTAACGTTGGAGATTATGCCCAAACGCAAAAGTTTTTATCAGATATTAAATCAACTGGTGATATTCCAGCAATCATTTCTGTAGATCAAGAAGGCGGAAGAGTTCAAAGACTTGATGAACGAGTTGGTTTTGAACATTATCCAGCTATGGCAGAAATTGGTGCTACATTAAATGAAGAACTTGCTTTTGATCTTGGAAAAAAAATGGGAAAAGAATTAAAATTAATAGGAGTTGATATGGATATGGCACCAGTACTAGATATCTTTTCAAATCCTCAAAATAAAGTTATTGCTGATAGAGCTTTCGGGAGTGACGCTGATACCGTTAAAAAAATGGCTTTAGCATATGCTGATGGACTATCAAGTGAAAAAATTATTCCCGTCGGAAAACATTTTCCTGGTCATGGAGACACTGAAAAAGATTCCCATATAGATTTACCAATTATTAGTAAGGACTTAGAACAATTAAGAAGCTTAGAATTAATTCCTTTTATTGAAGCAATAAAGCAAAAACTGCCCGGACTAATGGTGGCTCATATTGCAGTCCCTAAAATAACAATGGATAATACTCCTTCTAGTTTATCTAAAATAATGGTAAGTGACTTACTAAGAAAAGATTTAGGATACGAAGGATTAATAATGCCTGATTCATTAAAGATGAAAGCATTATCAAATTACTTTACTAATGACCAAATATATTTAAGATGTATTGATGCTGGTAATGATTTCTTATTAATGCCTCAAAACATTAATGAATCCTTTAATACAGTATATCAAGCAGTTAATAATGGAATAATTCCCGAAGAACGAATTAATGCATCTTTATATAGAATATTAAGTACAAAGTTTGATTATGGATTCTTTAATAAGCAATATCAAGAATTTGTTAATAATAGAGATCCTCAAAACAGAAAATAAATAATTATTTAAAAACTTACATTTTCTTAATGTAAGTTTTTTTAATAGCATTAATTTTATCAGCATCTAGATTACAAACTTGTTTATAAAAATTATTTAAGCTACCATATGTATTACTTATATATTCAAAAACATAATCAAGATATTCTTTGTTAGCAAGAAGTGCATCTTTTTTTATTGGATTAATATTTCTTTTTCTAGCGACATCTACAACTTTACTATATAAGTCATCTATTCGATCTTTTAATAATTCATTAGATAAAAGATAATCTTCTACAATAGTGTTGTAATCTATGCCTAATAAAGAAAGAATAATTGCACAAACTACGCCAGTTCTATCTTTTCCTTGATGGCAACAAATCAAAAATGATCCTTCATTATTAAGTAATACATCAAATATTTGGCTCCATGCTCTTTTAGATTGTAATAATCTTTCATATTTCTTATTATCACTATGATTTGGCATTGTTTTTAAAAAATTTAAAATAATTTCATCTTCACTTGGTTTCTTTTTAAAGGATTTTTCATCAATTAGTGGAATATTATAATAATTGATATCCTGTCTCATATCTAAGTTATTGCTTCTTTCAAAATCAGCTCTTAAATCGATAATTGTTCTTAAATTATATTTATTTATTAGAATTTGTAAATCGTCATCAGTAATATTATCTATCTGGGCACTACGTAAAAGCACATTGTTCTTTATATTTCCGTAACTGAGTTCTCTGATGTTTTTAACGCTCTTTAATTTTAATACTTTCATTTTATCACCTATCATATAGTTATTATACCATGTTTTTTACCCATTAAAAAACATCGATTAATATCGATGTTTTACTTTAATGAAATAATATGATTCCTATTTCTTATTGTAAATACTAATTGAATTTCATCAGCATCAGCCACATCTTTGTATACCTGAACAACTTCTTTGCCTTTTATATATCCAGTTTTTTCGTCTACTACACCTTTTAAATTATCATCATTTCGAGATATTGCTGGTGAATAATATGTTTGACCATTTTTAACATATCTAACCTTTAAGAAATGTGTTGTAAAATTACTAAAGTCGCCTTCATATTTGCTATATATTGAGTTCTTATCTAAATCAAATTCATAATCTAATATCATTAAATAGGAACTTTTATTTGATGCCATATAGTCAGGCGTAATAATATCAGTTTTTGGTTTACAAATGTCATCATTACACATTTCATATGTATATTGATAACTACTATCAAAAGAGTATGAAGTAACTTTTAATTTAGTTGCACCCACATTGGAATTAACAAATGATATTTCATCCCCCATCTTAACCCTTGCAGCATCACCAATATCCATTTGCATCCTTGGTTTTAATTTAATATCGTTATAGTCTGCTTTAAGTTTTTTTCCATTAATAGAAGATCCTTTATATACTTTAAGCATAAAGTTGGATTTAATATCAGACTTAGCTATTTCAAAAGCAAGTGCTATTGATCGTTCTTCTTGAGGTTTTAATTCATCACCTAGATATGGCATTGCAAAATCAAAGAAATATTCTGATGGTTGCAAAGTTGGAGTTATATTTTTCTTTTTATATACTAGATGATAATTTGAATAATCTAGAGCAACGTTAGTATTAGTATTATTCTTTATATATAGTTTTACAACCAAATAATATTTTCCGTTTATTTCCTTGCCATCTGGCTTTAGATTAGAAATAATACTGTCTTCAGCTCTTATAGTGAATTTGTTATTAATTGCCGATTGATTGGATATTATGCTACTTCCTTTTTTTATAATAGCTTTGACAACTGTAAATCCTAAAATAGCTCCTATTACTCCTAAAATACATGTGATAACAAATCTATTCTCACTAACATAATACTTAAACTCCCTAATATTTTTTCTAAAATTTCTCTTAGTTTTATATCCTTCAAAGTTTATGTTAAGTTCTACTTCTTCATTATCTGATGAAGTAATCTCTAGTTCTTTTAAATCAGCTGCAAAATTAAATTTCTTTAAAGTGATACCGACAGCGGTTATTAATGAATATATTACAAGGGCAGCTTGAGGCACTATAGCTATAAACGATATATCTTGATATGCCCTAATTGCTTGCATCTCTATTGTAGTTCTAAGAAGCCCACTAAATACTCCTTTTAATATAATAAAATATACAAATAGCAAAACATAAAATCCTATAGAATATATATAAAACTTACGTGGTTTTTTCTTATAATTAAGTAAATATAAAATAGCTCCTAGGGATGCAATTATTAGTATTATTACTAATAACACAAAAAAATTAACATAGTAATTCCTTTGCTCATATCCTAAGGATGCATAATAGTTATTTGCTGCACTATCCTTAAAGAATCCGTAAATAGTATAGGTTTTGTAACCTACATAGGCCATAGTTATTGCTAATATTAAATGAATCTTTTTAAAGTTTTTTATTAAAAAAGCATATGGTTTTTTTAATATCATAATAACTCCCTCTATTCTTAATATATTTTATCATAAAAAAATATGATTTTCATCATATTTATTTCTTATTTACTATGAGTTGACCAGGTAACAAGTAAATAGTTTTATTCTCATTTAATAACTTTTCTTCATTACTGCCAAATATTTGAGCAACACCATCTAGAGTATCACCTTCAGCCGTAAGATAATAACTATATCCGCTTTTTGGTAGCATTATTTCTTGATCCGGATAAATATAATCATCATAATTTAAGCCATTAAAAGCCGCTAATAATTTTGGGTTTATATTGTAATTTTCGGCAATTTTAAATAAGCTATCTCCTTTTTTTACAATATAGGTATTGTAGTAATCTTCTCTATTGCCAGGAATTACTACTTTCATACCGGGATATATTTGGCTAGTATAATCAAGATTATTCTCTTTTAGAATGTTATCTATTGTTGTATTAAACATATTAGCTAACTTCTCAATAGTATCCCCTTCTTGTACCTGATAAATATCTGTCATGTTATCACTCCTATAATAGGATATGAACTATATTCTATTTGGTTAATAGATAAAAATTAAATTCTTATAATTAAATGACCATTCAAAATTGGTAATTAATTTAACATTTCCATATATAGGATTATACATATATAAACTATCATCAATTAAATAATATACCGTATCTTTATCTTTATATATTATATCTCGTACTTGATCAAAAGAAATCAATGTTTTAGTATTACCAATAACTTGATATAAATAGCCATTAGTAATCTCGTAATCATAATAAGTTGTCGGACTAAACACTAAATTATTGGTAATAATGCTATTAATATTTGTTTTTTCAAACTTATCGCCTTTAAGTATTCTTCCGCTTACTTTTCGCATTTTTTTCTTGTGAGGAACTATTTCATACATTTCTTTATTCTTTTCATCTACTAAATAAATACTCTTATTATATACTCCGACTACTTTGCTTTGAATAGAAATTTCATATTTTAAGTTCCATTTATCAATCTTTCCATTTGCCATATTAATTACATAAGCTTTAGAAAAACTAAATCCCTGATCATAATCTGGCAAGAATAGATAATTATTTATTCTAGCAGCTAAATCTATTTGATAATAATCATTATTAAATACATCTATCTTTTTATAATCTTTGTTATTTAAATAGTAAAATGAAGTATAATTCCAAATTAAATAATTTTTATTATTTAAATAATTAACATCTAACGATGCATAATCATTATCTACTTGTTTAATATTATTATAATATGATTTACTTATTTTATCCTTTAACTCTGGAATCAAATGATAAGAAACTTGCTCTTTATCAACTATACATAATGGATATAAAGTTACTTTAGAAGAACTTGGAATAATACAATACCCATTATCTAATTTAACTTTTTTTACTTCTTTTATTAATTTCTTTTTAGTTAAATACTTACTGCTTATAGCGACCGAAAAAGTATCATCTTTTTCTATATCAAAGCGATAAGTTTTATTCTTGTTGTCATATTTTTCTATAATACTATATCCATTTACTTTATATTTTTTTTGATAGCTAGATGGAATAATATATAGAAAAATATTAAAAAATAATATCAAAATAATAATAGCCAGTTTTAATTTGTTTTTCATAAATACCTCTAAGATAATTATATCATTTTATTAAATAAAAAACTATATCTTAGGATATAGCTTTTTTAATATATTTATTCTTCCGATAACTGGCAATTGTTTTGCCTTGCCGTTTATTACGTTTATAATTCCAGCAATTGATATAGCTGTTAGTATTAGTCCGATTATTACTAATGGTAGTTTTATAATCCAGTGGACATCATATTTTCCACAGCTATATATAAAACCGTTTCGTACACATTTTACTTCATATCTGCCTAATCTACTTACTAACCCACCAAAGAAAGCAAATAACAAATAGCATATAAACAAATTAAATCCTTGTGCTACATGATACTTAACAAATTTGCTCTTCTTTTCAAAAAATAAAGGTATAGGTACAAATATATACGCAAGTAGTGCCATCCCTTTATTTTTCTTTATATCGCCGCTTTTATAATCGCTTGTATTGTCGTCTGTATCTAAAATATCATTAGTAGTTTCAATTAAGTTTTCTGTAAAACTTTCTTTCTTTTTATTCTTTGCCATATTATTCAGCCAACTCTACTGTAATTCCTGCAGAGAATTTCTTATTCAAATCTATATTTTGGTTCTTTCCAGTTTCTTTAAATTCATACTTAATAGTATAGTAATAAGTATGTTTTGCAGGTACATAAACATTTTCCAACAAATATCCGTCTGAATATGGAGCTTTAACGTCTTTTTTAAGAACAGTAGTTCCATTATCTATCGTATAAACAATATCATTTTCATTAGTAAAGTTATTAGAAACATTTTTCCATAAGATGTTTACTCTTACACCATTTCCAGAATTGTTTTCAATAGCAAATCGTTGAGATTCTTTCCAAGAAGGTTCAATATTCTTGGCTATAACATTTCCTTTAAAATCAACATTTTTAACTGCGTAAATTCTTATCTCTTGTTGTTTTGAAGATTCAATTGATAGAATTATATCATCACTTGGTTTAGTTGGATTTATAGGCTTAGTATCAGGCTTTCCATCTCCATCTACATCACAATTCCAATCACATTGACCATCGGCGTCATAATCAACGTTATAATCTGGCCAGCCATCATTATTGGAATCGCAGTTAAGATCACATTTGCCATCTTTATTAGTATCTTGGTTAGTTAGGTTAGTATCAGCGATACCATCTCCGTCAGTATCTACATTGAAGTATGGTGTATAAGTTTGGCTAGTATCAATATTTGTATCAGGAATACCATCCCCGTTAGTATCACAATTGATGTCACACATTCCATCTCTATCAGTATCTATATTAATATCAGCATAGCCATCATTATTTGTATCTACATTAAAATCAGGCTTTCCGTCATTATCTGAATCAATATCTACATCAGCAATTCCATCGCCATCAAGATCAATGTTTGTTTCTGGCCAACCATCATTATTAACGTCACAGTTTAAGTCACATACGCCATCTCCATTTAAATCTTGATTTATAAGATTAAAATCAGGCTTTCCGTCAGCATTTAAATCTAATGCAAATGCAGCACGTCTATTGAAGAAATAATCTACATTGTAATTCGGCTTTCCGTCTCCATTAGAGTCACAGTTTAAGTCGCATACGCCATCCCCGTTTGTATCGATATTTAATTCAGCTTTTCCATCATTATTAATATCACAATTTCGATGACACACACCATTTTTATCTATATCACAATTTAACTGACAATCTTTACTTGTTTTATTCTTACCAAATCTAATATAAGAAAAAGATGCTCCTAAAATAGAAACTAATATAATTAATATACAAAGAATAATAATTATAATGGTTTTTCTTTTTTCTTCATTTTTCTCTTCTTCTTCTAATATTAAATATTGTTCTTCATAATCGTTATTAAATTGTTCGTTCATATTAACACCCTTATTCTATGTAAAATTATACAATATATTTGTACTACATGCTAGACCTAATCTCTAAATAACTATCTATTTCTTTTTCCATATTATAATGTTGATCTTTTGGAAGATTTGGATAAGTCACAACAAATTTATAGTATTTAGTAGCTGAAGAGTTGCTTGATGCCGTTAAAAGCTCGTTTGATGCAATTCTAACTGAACCATTTAATGTTGTAGCATCAACATCAGTTAGGATTGCTGTCCATGTTGAATTATCACTACTAGAATACAAACTATATGTTATTTCCTTGTCGTTAGTATGGCCTTCTGTAGTATCATGTATAAATTCATTTTTAGATATTACCCAGTAAACATCATATACTCCCGTAACATTTCCACCATGACTTTCTACTTCAACATTAAAGTATGATTCAGCACTCACTCCAGGTTGTCTTGCAATTAAGCTTAAATTAGCGCCATTAGTATATGTTATTTTAGCATTATCAGATGCTGTAACATCTACCGTAATATCTCCTTCTTGATTTAAAGAAGGATTAAAAAACGCAAACGTTATACCTACTCCAGCTAAAACCACTAATAATGAAATAAGTATAGCAGCAATCTTTTTTCTAGTATTGTCTTCCATATCATCCACCATAATAATAATATCATAAAACCTTCTTGTAAAGCAAACAAAAAAACTAGAATATACACTCTAGTTTTTATTGTTAATAAATCTTGTTACTAATACTAATATTAGTTATTAGCATTTGAACAGCTTACGTTAGTAACAGTAATTGTTCCACCAAATGTTTTTCCAGCTGCAAGTGATTGATCAACTGCTAAGTTATAGTAATTAGCAGTAAATGTCCAAGTGTCAACTGTAGCTGTAGTGTCTGATGCACCACTATCTGTAATAGTAGCACCAGTTTTTAAAGTTACGGCAGCGCTTCCAGCAGCATCTACATTAGAGAAATTATTAGCAGCAGCATTGTGACTTGAAACACCAGAGATATCAAATTCTCTTAATGATTCAGCAGTAGCGTTAGCTGTTGTTGTATAAGCTGTTGTTGGTGTATAAACAACATCATATGTACATGTAGCTTGTCCACTTCCAGCTTTTAATGATACAGTCATTGAATTATCGCTATCAGTAGCAGCAATTACAGTATAATCATTTTTACCAGCAGCTTTTTGCATTGAAGCAGCAGTTACGTCAAGTGAAATATTAGCACCTCCTGTAGCTTCAAATGTGTCAGCAGCTTTTGTTTCAGCTTGAACTGTTACAGATGCATTATTAGTTGTACTAGCACTAAAGTATGCAAATGTAGCACCTACTACTGCAACTAATAATGTAGCAATAGCAATTACAGTAAGCATTGCTGTATTTCCTTTTTTTTCTCCTTCCATTGAATGTCCACCTCCTATAATAAAAGCATATCAAATAAATTTTTCTATTTCAAGGAAAAAATATGATTAGACATTATTATTGTCAATTAATGTTAATGCGACTTTGTTTTTTTCCGGATATATTTCTAACACATAGCAATCTACTATGTCTCCAACTGACAGAACCTCTTTTGGATCTTTAATATATTCCTTAGATATATTAGAAATATGAACTAAAGCATCGTTTTTTAATCCAATGTCTATAAACGCCCCAAAGTCAACAACATTTCTAACGGTTCCTTGTAGTTTCATACCTACTTCTAGGTTCTCGATTTTTAATATATCTTTTCTTAATAACGGCTTAGCTATCTCATCACGAGGATCTCTTCCTGGATTTAATAGAGATTTATAAATGTCTTCTTTTGTTTCTGTATCAAGACTATCTTTATCTATTTTGGTAATATTACTCGTACCTATATCTTGATATGTTAAATTAGCCATTTTTAACAGCTCATTAGCTATATTATAACTTTCTGGATGGATGGCAGTTCTATCTAGAATATTAGTTCCTTCTTCGATTCTTAAAAATCCTATAGCTTGTTCATAGGCTTTATCAGATAATATTTTCTTTTTCAATATCTCTTCTCTTGATAAAATCTTGCCGACTTTTTCTTTATATTCAATTATTTTTTTGATAGTTGATTTAGTAAGTCCAGATACATAAGAAAGTAATGATTCAGATGCTGTATTTATATTAACTCCAACAGAGTTAACGGCTTTTGATACAACAAAATCTAAAGTTTCAGATAATCTTTTTGGAGTAACATCATGTTGATACATTCCTACTCCAATACTTTTTGGATCTATCTTAACAAGCTCAGATAGCGGGTCTTGTAATCTTCTTGCAATAGATATAGCGCTTCTTTCTTCAACATGTAAATTAGGAAATTCAGCTATAGCTAGTTTTGAAGCTGAATAGACACTTGCACCTGCTTCAGACACAAGCAAATATGCCACATCTTTATTGGTTTCTTTTAAGGTATCAGCTATAAAGGATTCAGATTCTCTTGATGCTGTACCATTACCTATAGCAATTAGATTTATATCATATTTGTTAATTAGTTCTAAAACATGCTTTTTAGCTTCTTCATATTTATTATGTGGTTCATGAGGATAAATGACACTTATATCAAGTACTGTTCCGCTGCTATTAATAACAGCTAACTTACAACCAGTTCTATATGCCGGATCTAATCCAAGTATTGTTTTATCTTTCATTGGTGGTTGTAACAATATCTTTTCTAAATTCTTGCCAAAGTTATTAATTGCTTGTTCTTCTGCAACATCGGATAGTTCACTTCTTATTTCTCTTTCAATGCTTGGAAGTATTAATCTTTTTAAACTGTCTTTTATTGCATCCAGAATTATTTTTTTACATTGACCATCTTTTAGATGCATTTCTTTAGAAATATAATCAGTAATAAATGTTTCATCAAATTTGATTGATACATTTATTACTCCTTCTTTTTCCCCTCTATTTAAAGCTAAAACTCTATGAGGTTTAATTTGTTTTAGTGGCTCTTTAAAGTTATAATACATTTCATATACTTTGTTTTCATCATTAGCATTTTTCTTTAACTTTGATTCAATATCATAATTTCTAAATGCCAGTTTTCTAATATATGAACGATATTTAGGTTCATCAGATATTTGTTCAGCTATGATATAAGATGCACCTTGGATTGCGTCATCTACTGCTTTTACTTTATCAGACAAATACTTTTTAGCTTCTTCATAAATATTAGGATAGTTCGCCATTATAGATTTAGCAAGCGGTTCTAATCCTAGAGCTATAGCTTCAGTAGCTTTAGTCTTTTTCTTTTCTTTAAATGGACGATATAAGTCTTCTATTTCAACTAGTTTAGTACAGCTTAAAATACTATTTTTAAGATCTTCTGTAAGTAGTCCTTTTTCATCTATCAGACGAATAACGTCTTCTTTTCTTTTTAATAAGTTTACTTGATAAGCATATTTTTCTTCTATAGCTCTTATTTGTTCTTCATCTAATGAACCAGTCATTTCCTTACGATATCTAGCTATAAAAGGTATGGTATTTCCTTCTTCTAGTAGTTTTAAAACTGTGACTACTTGTTTTTCTTTAATATTTAATTCTTTACTTAGTTCATTAATAATTTGTGTGTTCATAATACCTACTCTCCAATTGAATATTATAACACAAAAAAAGCCTTAACGGCTTTTTATTAATTCAATTAGTTTATCGATTAAAACTCTTATATATAAGACTCCAAATGCAATATCAATGATATAAAAGGCTTCTAAAGCACGAGATAAATCGCTATCATTTTTAGCATATCTATTTTTAACTTTATTTATAATATCTAAGTTTTGTTTTAAAAAAACTAATTCATATATTAAACATAATCCAAGTATTGTAATTAAAAACATAACATCTAAATTAGCAAAAGCTAGCAATACTATTCCTAAATAAGATATAGCCATCAAAGCATAAAATAAAGGTTCAAATAATTTTCTAATCTTAAACATTTTATTGTTTTCTTTGTCTAGTACTGCTTGCATAGCTATAAAATATCCCATAGCAACAGAGTAATTATTGTTATCATGAAATACTATGCTGGATAGTTTAATAACTTTCTTATTGTAATTATAATTATCTGTATAACTACCTCTTTGTTCAATAATGTAATTATCTAGATTATAGTCTCTAGTGACAGCTTGAGCAGCATCAAAACCGGTCAAATCTCCTTTAGAAGGGGATTTTTTATATTGGTTATAGCTACTATAAAATAACACGAATGCCATTATGAACAATGCAATTAATACAATAAATATTATTGTTTCCATATTAATTTCCTATCTCGTAAGTAGTTCCTTCACGGGTGTCTTTTAAAATTATATTTTTTTCTAATAGTTCATTTCTTATTTGATCAGCTAAATCATAATTCTTATTTCTCTTAGCTTCGTTTCTTTCTTCTATCTTAGACAAAATGTAGCTTTCTAGTTCTTTATCTACCTCTTCTTTTTTTAGAAGATCTAAAGATAATACAGTATCCCAACTTTTAATCAATTCTAATTTAGTTGTACCATTAACACTATCATCTTTTAATAAATCATATAATAAAGTTAAAGCATTTGATGTACCTAAATCATTAGCTAATGCATCTTTAAATTTATTATCATATATATTATATTTATCTTCTTCTAATGTACCTTCTTCATTAACTTGCTTTATTCTATTTAATAATTTTTGATAAGCACTACTTGCTTGATCTAGTGCATCATATGTAAAATCAACTTGCTTATGGTAGTATGTTCCTAATATAAAGTATCTAAAAGCTAAAGGATTATAGCCTTCTTCTTTTAATTTAGATACAGTAAGAACATGGCCTTTTGATTTACTCATTTTTATACCACTAGTTAAAAGCCATGATAAGTGAATCCAATTAGTACACCATTTATGTCCAAGGTAAGCTTCGCTTTGAGCTATCTCATTTGTATGATGAGGAAATACTGCATCTTCTGCTCCAAAGTGAACGTCTAAATACTCACCTAAGTATTTAATTGCTATACCTGAACATTCTATATGCCAACCAGGAAATCCTCTTCCAAATGGACTATCCCATTGTAATTCTTGATTTCCAAATTTAGAGTTTGTAAACCAAAGAACAAAATCAGCTTTATTTTTTTTACCAGTATCTTCTTCTACATCATCACGAGATGCAACTACTAAATCATCTTCTTTTTTACCAGAAAGTTCATAATAATTAGGCATCTTTGATGTATCAAAATAAATATTTCCATTACTTGGATAAGCATATCCAGTTTCTAATAATTTAGAAATAATTTTGATATACATATCTATTTCATTAGTAGCATTAACTACTTTATCTGGCCATTTAATATTAACTAGATCACAATCTTTTTTAAACTCATTAGTATAAAATTCTGCTATTTCTTTAGAAGATTTATGTTCTCTTTCCATAGCGATAACCATTTTATCTTCACCAGTATCAGCATCACTTTTTAAGTGCCCTACATCAGTTATATTCATTACTCTTTTAACATCATATCCAAGATATTTAAAAGCTTTTTCGAATATATCTTCCGTAATATATGTTCTCATGTTACCAAGGTGTTGATAATGGTATACAGTAGGTCCACATGTATACATTCTTATTACTTTATCATCATGAGTAATAAAGTCATCTACTTTTTTTGTTAATGAATTATAAAATTTCACCTAAATCACCTTCTAAATTATATTCTTATTTTAACATAATAAAATAAAAAAGAAAGGTTAACTTTCTTTTTATTTTTGCTTATCAATAATATCTAGTGCTGCAACAACTCCATCATTAGCTGCTGTAATAAGTTGATAATAACTCTTTTCTACTATATCACCTGCAGCATAGATACCATCTATGCTAGTCATAAAGTTTTTATCTGTAACAATATAACCTTGTTCATTAGTTATATCTAATTTTTCAATAAACTTAGTTTTAGGAGTAAAACCAACATATAAGAATAAACCTTCTACATCTAATTCTTTACCATCATTTAAAACAAGTCCAGATAAATGATTATTAGAAGTTTTTAATTTTTTTACTCCATTATTATAAATAACTTCGATATTTCTTTTACGTTTTATTTTATCAACTAATACTTCTTCAGCTGTAAAAGAATCTCTTCTATGAATTATGTATATTTTATTAACTATTTTAGACATATATAATGCTTCTTGAAGAGCACTATTTCCTCCACCTACTACGGCAATATCTTTCCCTTCAAAGTCATTAGCATCAGATAAAGCACAAGTACTTATTCCTTTACCTAGTAATTCTATTTCTTTATCTAATCCTAGTGTTTTTTGACTTCTTCCAGTTGCTATGATTACGTTTTCAGCAAAATATATATCATCATTAGTAATAATTTTTTTATAATCTTTTAAGCTTTTTAATTCTTTAACTTCTTCTTTAATTACTTCTATTTTTAGCTTTTCAACTTGTTTAGCAAGCTTTAAAGCCAAATCTGGTCCTTCTATGTGTGCATAGGCAGGATAATTATCTATAGCATTAATTGTATTTAGAAGTCCACCTACTTCACCTTTATCAATTATCAAAATATCTAAGTCAGCTCTTTTTAAATAAATTGCTGCAGATACTCCTGCTATACCAGCTCCAATTATTACAACATCATAAACATGTTCATATATCTTATTACTCATGATATTGCCTCATTATAAAGATCTTCAAATTTACCCTTTCTGCTATCGATCATAACCCCAATTAATCCTATAACAAACATGGCAATAGATACTAAAATAGCCACTTTAAATCCACCTAACATTAATGAATCTGTTCTTAATGATTCAATAAAGAACCTACCAGCTCCATACCACATTAAGTAAGTCCAGAAAAGAGTACCTACTTTTAAATACTTTCTTCTTCTTAAATATATTAATAATATAAATCCTAGTAGACACCAAATAGATTCATAATAAAATGTTGGTTGATAATAAAATCCACCAATATTCATCCCTTTAATAACAAAGTTTGGAACTAAATGACTTTTTAATTTAGCAACAGTTGTTGCTGCTCCATGAGCTTCTCCATTAAAGAAATTACCCCATCTTCCAATCGCTTGAGCAATTATAACACTTGGTGCGGCCATAGATAACATCTTAAGCGGTCTTACATCATGATTCTTGCAATAAATGATTAATGTTATTAAACCAGCAATTAACCCACCGTGAATTGCTAGTCCGCCATTCCATATTTTAAATATATCTACTATATTATCTTTATACATTTCAAAATTAAATAATACGTAATAAGCTCTTGCTCCTATTATTCCAAATATGACTGTATAAAACGATAAGTTCATTATAAAGTTAGAATCAATTTTAAATCTTTTGGCTTCCAACATCAATATTCCTATACCTATTAATGCTCCTATAAGAATTAGTACTGAGTACCATCTTATTGAGAAACTTCCTATACTATAAATTACTGGATTCATATGCCCACTCTCCTATATTAATAATAAAATGAAAAAATAAGTTTGTAAATCCAAACTTATTTTTGAGTGTCAAGTATTTTCTTTAAGAATTCTCCTGTGTAACTATTTTTGCATTTAGCTACCTCTTCTGGAGTACCAGTTGCTACTACAGTTCCTCCGCCTTTTCCACCGTCTGGTCCTAAATCTATAATGTAATCAGCAACTTTAATAACATCTAGGTTATGTTCTACTACTAATACTGTATCTCCATTATCAACAATCCTTTTTAATATTATTAATAGCTTTTTAATATCATCTGTATGTAATCCAGTAGTAGGTTCATCTAATATAAATAAACTTTTACCAGTAGGTTTCTTTTGTAATTCTTTAGCTAATTTAACTCTTCCAGCTTCACCACCAGATAAGGTTGGAGCACTTTGACCAAGAGTTATATAAGATAAACCTACATCCATTAATACTTTTAATTTATTATATATTTTAGGAACGTTTTCAAAAAACTTAATAGCTTCAGATACTCGCATATCTAAAACTTCCGAAATATTCTTTCCTTTAAACTTAACATCTAGTGTTTCTTTATTATATCTTTTTCCCTTACATACTTCGCAAGGAACATAAACATCTGGCAAGAAGTGCATTTCTATTTTCTTAACACCATCTCCCCAACAAGCTTCACATCGTCCACCTTTTACGTTAAATGAGAATCTTCCTTTAGAGTATCCCCTAATTTTACTTTCTTTTAGATTAGCAAATAAATCTCTTATATCATCAAATACTCCAACATAAGTAGCTGGATTAGAACGAGGAGTTCTACCAATAGCGTCTTGAGTAATCATTACAACTTTATCGATATTATTAAGTCCTTTTATTTCTTTATGCTTTCCAGGCATAACTTTAGATTTATATAATTCATTTGCTACACTTTTATAAAGGATTTCATTAACTAAAGAAGATTTACCACTTCCTGATACTCCTGTTACACACGTAAAAGTGCCTAGCGGTATATCTACATTAACCTTCTTTAAGTTATTTTCTTCTGCACCAATAATCTTAATAAACTTTTTATTGCCTTTTTTTCTTGTTTTAGGAACTTCTATTTTTTCTTTACCCGTTAGATATTTTCCGGTTAAACTTCTTGGACTAGCCATAACTTCTTCTGGTGTTCCAGCAGCAAGTATTTCTCCACCATCTTCACCAGCATAAGGACCTATATCTACAAGATAATCTGCAGCAAGCATTGTGTCGGTATCATGTTCTACTACGATTAAAGTGTTACCTAAATCACGCATTTCTTTTAAGGAGTTTATTAGTCTTTCATTATCTTTTTGATGAAGTCCGATAGATGGTTCATCAAGGACATATAAAACACCAGATAACTTAGATCCAATTTGCGTAGCTAGTCTTATTCTTTGGCTTTCTCCACCAGATAGTGTCCCGGCTTCTCTATTTAAAGTCAAATAACTAAGTCCCACATCTATTAAGAATTTTAATCTATTTATTATTTCTTTTAATATCAATGAACTAATTTCTTGCTCTTCTTTAGATAGTTTTAAATTCTCTAAGAAGTCTTTTAATTCATCTATACTCATTAAAGTAGCATCATATATATTTTTCTTATTAATGTAAATTGATAATACACTATCTTTTAATCTAGATCCATGACAAGTTTCACAATCAGTTTCCATCATATAATTATTAAGCCAATCTCTAATCCAAGTACTCTTTGTTTCGTGATATCTTCTTTCTAAATTATTAATTACTCCTTCATAGTAATCTTTTGTATATCTTACACTACCAGTTTTAGATACATATTTAAAATCTATAGGTTCATTTGTACCATATAGTATTATATCTAGTTCTTCTTTAGTTAAATCTTTAACTGGTTTATCCATATCTATCATATAGTATTCACAAACAGTTGAAAGTGCAGTCATATAGGTATTATTATCTAGACTAAGTACGGTAATAGCACCATCATTTATACTTTTATCTTTATCTGGTATTATAAGATCAACATCTATTTTTAACTTTTTACCTAATCCCTTACAGTCTTCACAAGCGCCATATGGAGCATTAAAAGAAAATAATCTTGGTTCTAACTCAGGAATACTAAAGTCACATTCAAGACAAGCATACTTCTCGCTCATAAGTATTTCTTTGTCACCAATAACATTTATTATTACTTTTCCATCCGCTAAGTTAGTACATGTTTCAATAGCTTCTAAGATTCTACTTCTTTCATCATCTTTTACTACTATTCTATCTACTATTACATCTATATTATGTTTATTATTTTTTTCTAAGTTTATTTCATCTTCAAAAAGATATAATTCTCCATCTATTCTTACTCTTGTATATCCTTCTTTTTGTAAGTAAGATAGTAAATCTTTTTGAGTGCCTTTTTCTCCGTGAACAACTGGAGCCATTATCTCAATT
>JAEEGL011846027.1_pt1 | contig 17154 bp, 14 predicted proteins | sample 9134231 | NCBI WGS metagenome assembly JAEEGL01 (sample SAMN16246548, study PRJNA631951) | gut metagenome | biome: gut microbiome; feature: rumen; material: fiber-attached | host: Bos | place: Iran: Karaj | collected 2018-10
GATGGTCGGCGCGACCTGCTTCGGCAAGCTGTTCACCATCTCCGGCATACCGACGGCTATCGGAAACCTGGCAGCGAGCGCGCATCTGTCCAGCTTCGGTATCGTTATGATGATCACTCTCGTCTATCTGATACTTGGCTGCTTCATCGACTCCGTTCCGCTCGTGCTCCTCATGACCCCGATCTTCCTTCCCGTCGTACAGATGGCCGGTTTCGATGCCATCTGGTTCGGCTGCTATGTCGTTGTCGTCATCAGCCTCGGCTCAGTCACTCCCCCTGTCGGCATGGCCTGCTATACCTGCGCAGGCATCGTACGGGAGGTACCGGTAACGAAGATCTTCAAGGGTGCCATACCGTTCGACATAGGCTTCGTCGTGATGTGCATCCTGCTCGCACTCTTCCCGCAGATAGCCACATGGCTGCCGTCCCTCGTAATGGGCTGACCGCAGCACAAGTACTCATCTGCCAACTTAATGACTCTGATTTTGAAAGGAGAAGCCGGCAGCAGAATAATGATCCCTGCTGCCGGCTGATTTGCGTATGAAATATCCTCATGTGTTCTCGCCGATCAAACTCGGCGGCATCTATTACAAGAACCGTATCTTTGCGGCGCCCAACGGCTTCCACCACCTGACCAGCGACCGTGCACCCACCCCGGAAGAGATCGCCTTCTTTGAGCGTAAGGCCATAGGCGGCTTCGCTTCCGTCACCATCGGCGAGTGCTGCGTCGACTCTGAACGCGGACTTGCTCATCCGCACATGTTCCAGCTCGACAATCCCCTCGCCTACTCCCGTTTCGGCGCTTATACCCGCGCCATAGAGCGTCACGGCGCTGTGCCTTCCGTCGAACTCCAGCACTGCGGTATCTTTGCCCACTACATCTATGAGACCGGCAGAAAACTCTATGGTCCTTCTGAAATGTTCATCCCCGATGAGCACAAGATCAACAACGACGGCGGCGACGTCTATCACTCTGAAGACGGTATGCGCCACATCTATGAGATGACCGAAGAGGACATCTACCGCATGATCGACAAATTCGCGAAAGCGGCTGCGTTCTCGCAGCGCTGCGGCTGCGGCTCCGTCATGATCCACGGCGGCCATGGCTGGGGCGTTTCCCAGTTCATCTCTCCCCGCTGGAACAAGCGTACCGACCGCTGGGGCGGAAGCCTCGAGAACCGCATGAGACTGCCTATCGCCATCTGCGACGAGATCCGCAAGCGCTGCGGCAAGAAGTTCGTCATCGAGTACCGCATGAGCGTCAACGAGTATCTACCGGACGGTTATGGCATGGATGAGGGCATCGAGATCGCAAAACTGCTCGACGGCAAGGTAGACCTTCTCAACGTCTCCTGCGGCGACCACGAGAGTCAAGAAGCCAATGTCCACACTCACCCGACGATGTTCGTTCCTGACGGTGTGAATGTATGGCTCGCCACCGAGGTCAAAAAGTATGTCGAAACCCCCGTCTCCTGCGTCGGCGGTCTCTGCGAGCCCGAGATGCTCGAAGAGATCATCGCCACTAAGAAGGCCGACGTCGTTCAGATCGGTCATCAGTCTCTTGCTGACCCCGACCTTCCGATCAAGGCCCGTCTCGGCAAGGAAGACGAGATCAATCTCTGCCTGCGCTGCAACAACTGCAACAGCTACGGTTTCCTGTACCGTCAGAGATCCTGCACCATCAACCCCGAACTCGGCTTTGAGTTCGACCTCAAGAATGATGCACCCCCGAAGTTCAAGAAGAAGGTCCTCGTCATCGGCGGCGGCATGGGCGGTATGCAGGCTGCTCTTACCTGCGCTCAGCGCGGCCACGAAGTTATCCTCTGCGAGAAGGAAGCACAGCTCGGCGGCATCCTACGCTGCGAAGACAAGGTCCCGTTCAAGAAGCGTCTTGCCGCTTATATGGACCGTCAGGAGCTCCTTCTGAACCGTGCCGGCGTCGAGATCCGCAAGAACGTCACTGTAACGCCCGAATACGCCAAAATAATCGGCGCTGATGCAATAGTAGTCGCTCTCGGCGCGACTCCGATAAAGCCCCCCATTCCGGGCATCGACGGCAAGAATGTAATGAGCGCTGAATACGCTTATGTACATCCTGAAGAAGTCGGTGAGAACGTCGTCATCCTCGGCGGCGGTCTCGTCGGGACTGAGCTCGGCATCTACCTTGCCATGCTCGACAAGAAGCCGAAGGTCATAGAGATGATGCCCCAGATGAACAACGGCGGCAACGCAGGTCAGCAGAACGCCATCGAGGTCGAGATGAGACATCGCGGTGTCACCCTTGACTGCAACACGAAGGCTCTTGAGATCACCGACAAGGGCGTCCGCTGCGAGAATCCCGACGGTGAGATTTTCTATGATGCTGACACCGTCATCTACGCCGTCGGTCTGAAGCCCCGCTTCGAAGAGGCCAACGCCTTCTATGACTGTGCTCCGGACTTCCATCAGATCGGCGACTGCGTCGCTGCAAAGAACGTACAGTGCGCAACGATGGCAGGCTTTACAGCCGCAAGAATGATCGGCAGACTGTAAGCGTAATCACTATCGATCCGTCCGGGCTCATCAGCAGCCCGGACGGATTTTTTAAAGGAGCATATCAAATGTACACTCTCAAATATCCGCATCTTTTCTCTCCCATTAAACTCGGCGGCATCTACTACAAAAACCGTCTTTTCGCCGCCCCCAACGGGTTCCACCATCTGACCAGCGACCGCGCCCCGACGCCGGAGGAGATCGCCTTCTTCGAACGCAAAGCCATCGGCGGATTCGCGCAGGTCACCATCGGCGAGTGCTGCGTCGATTCCGAGCGCGGACTTGCCCACCCGCATCAGTTCCAGCTCGACAACCCGCTCGCCTACTCACGCTTCGGCGCTTATACCCGCGCAATAGAGCGTCACGGCGCGGTGCCGTCTGTACAGCTTCAGCACTGCGGCATATTCTCACACTACATATATGAACACGGCGGAAAGCTGCTTGGACCGTCAGAGCTCTTCATTCCCGACGAGCATCGCGTAAACAGCGACGGCGACGAGGTCTTCCATCCGGAGGACGGGCTGCGACACGTATATGAGATGACCGAAGAGGACATCTACCGTATGATCGACAAGTTCGCAAAGGCTGCTGCCTTCGCCCAGCGATGCGGCTGCGGTTCCGTCATGGTACATGCGGGACACGGCTGGGGCATTGCGCAGTTCCTCTCGCCGCGTTTCAACAAGCGCACTGACCGTTGGGGCGGCAGCCTTGAAAACCGCATGAGGCTCCTTCTGGCCGTCATCGAGGAGATCCGCAAACGCTGCGGCAAGAAGCTCGTCATCGAGGTCCGTATGAGCGCCGACGAATACATGCCGCCTGATGGCTACGACATCTCCACAGGCATAGAGATCGCCAAGATGCTCGACGTCGACGGCAAGGTCGATTTAATAAACGTCTCCTGCGGCGACCATGAGAGCCGCGAGTCGGCATGCCGCGCATTCCCGACTATGTTCGTCCCGGATGGCGTGAACGTACACCTTGCAACGGAGATAAAGCAGTTCGTAAATACACCCGTCTCCACGGTCGGCGGTCTCTGTGAGCCCGAGATGCTCGAAGAGATCATCGCGAGCGGCAAAGCGGATATCGTACAGATCGGTCACCAGTCGCTCGCAGACCCGGACATGCCTCTCAAGGCACGTCTCGGCAAGGAGGACGAGATCAATCTCTGTCTCCGCTGCAACAACTGCAACAGCTATGGTTTTGTCTACCGTCAGAGATCCTGTACGATAAACCCCGAGCTCGGATTTGAGTTCGATCTCAAGAACGATGCTCCCCCTAAGCGCAAATGCCGTGTGCTCGTTATCGGAGGCGGTATGGGCGGAATGCAGGCGGCTCTCACATGCGCGCAGCGCGGCCATGAGGTCATCCTCTGCGAGAAGGAAGCACAGCTCGGCGGTATCCTCCGCTGCGAAGACAAAGTGCCGTTCAAAAAGCGTCTCGCCGCTTATATGGACCGTCAGGAACTGCTTCTTAACCGCGCCGGCGTAGAGATCCGCAAGAACGTCACGGTAACTCCTGAATACGCTAAGACGATCGGTGCAGACGCCATAGTTGCGGCTCTGGGCGCGACTCCGATAAAGCCCCCTATTCCGGGCATCGATGGCAAGAACGTCCTCAGTTCCGACTACGCCTATGTACACCCTGAAGAAGTCGGAGAGAATGTCGTCATACTTGGCGGCGGCCTCGTCGGCACAGAACTCAGCATCTATCTCTCCATGCTCGGAAAGAAAGCTACCGTCATCGAGATGCTTCCCCAGATGAACGACGGCGGCAACGCAGGCCAGCAGAATGCCGTTCAGGTCGAAATGCAGCGTCTCGGCGCGAAGCTTGACTGCAATACTAAAGCTCTCGAAATCACGGACAAGGGACTGCGTGCCGAAAACCCGGACGGCGAGATCTTCTATGAAGCTGATACCGTCATCTACGCTGTCGGTCTGAAGCCCCGTTTCGAAGAAGCTAACGCCTTTTATGACTGCGCTCCCGATTTCCATCAGATCGGCGACTGCGTCGCGGCGAAGAATATCCAGTGCGCGACGATGGCAGGTTTCACGGCAGCCAGAATGATCGGCAAAGTCTGATAATCACAAAACAAGAAGAATCGGTGCTCTTTGACGGAGCACCGATTTTTCTTGTAATGCCTGCAAAACAGTGATAAAATGTAATAAATTGTTTAATATCAATACTGTTAGTCTATCCGCAGAGAAAGGAACCCGCACATGAAGATCAAGATATCTGCCGACAGCACATGCGATCTCCCTTCCGAGATCATTGAAAGATATAATATAAGCATCATCCCGCTGTATATAATCAAGGACGGTCAGGCATACAAGGATGGGCTGGAGATAACCCCGGATGAGATCTTCCAGTACGTCGACAGCGGCGCCGGTATCTGCAGCACTTCTGCCGTCAATATATCCGATTACCACGACTACTTTTCCGAGTACCTGAAAGAGTATGACGCCGTCATACACATAAATATCAGCAGCAAGTTCTCTGTATGCAACCAGAACGCGCTAGCAGCTGCGGAGGATTTCGAAAACGTATATGTGGTGAACTCCTACAACCTCTCGACCGGCAGCGGGCATCTTGCCATCGACGCAGCGCAGATGGCTGAGGCAGGGATGGATCCGAAGGATATCTATGACCGTCTGAATGAAAACGCAAAAAAGCTGGAAGTCAGTTTTGTAATCGACACGCTCAAGTACCTCCGCAAGGGCGGCCGATGCTCGGCCCTGGCAGCTCTCGGCGCAAATGTTCTGAAACTCAAGCCCTGCATCGAGGTCAAAGACGGCGCTATGGGCGTGGGCAAAAAATACCGCGGAAACTTCGATAAGGTGATCATACAGTACGTTCACGACCGGCTCGCCGGCAGGACGGATATCGACCCCCGAAGGATCTTCATCACCAATACGACGCATGTGTCCAAAGACATCATCAAAGCGGTGCGCGACGAGATTAACGCATGCCAGAAGTTCGATGAGATCTGCGAATCGTACGCCGGCTGCACTATATCCAACCACTGCGGTACGGTATGCCTGGGCATTCTCTTCTTTACTAAATAACGGATGCTCAAGAAAAAAGCCACAAAGAAACCAACCGGGAAGCAATTGTGCTTCCCGGTTTCTGTATCCTTATGTCCGGTCTCAGCCGATGTTTTCGGCGATTTCGGTCAGTTTGCGGATCCTGTGATTTAGACAGGATTTCGTTATGGGCGGCGTATGCGCCGCTGCGAGTTCCGACATGCTGTACTCGGGATTCTCCAGACGCAGCATCGCCGTCTCCCTCAGACGTTCAGGCAGGCTCTCGATACCGCTGTTCTGTCCGATCTTCCGTATGGCTTCCAGCTGTCTCTGGGCCGCATCGACGCTTTTCAGTACGTTCGCAGTGTCGCAGTTGACCTTCCGGTTCACACTGTTTGTCATTTCCTTCTCTATCTTTGCGGACATAACGTTCATTGCGGATACAGGCGCTCCGAGAGTCGTGAGCATATCCGCAATGGCTTCGCTCTGTTTGAAGTAGACTATATAGTTCCCTCCGCGGGATGTGCTTTTGGGCTCAAACCCCATGTCGAGCAGCATCGGAAATATCTCGCGGCTGACATTATAGTGGTCGGTCACGAGTTCCAGATGATACCTTTTCATGGGATCGGTCACGGAGCCGCCGGCAAGGAATGCTCCTTTGATAAAACTCACCCTGCAGCAATCCTCTTCCAGGACGCTGAGGTTTATATGGTGCGCCACAAGACTCGACCCTCCGTATCCGTAGGTATCGAAAACGCGCGCCAGTTTCTCCGGATCGTTCATCGCGAACGTGACCTTGCCGCGGTGTTCCGATGCATCCGGCAAAACGTCGAAGGTGATACCGAACGCGCGTCTGAACAATCTCGGCAGTGCTCCGGCAAATTCGCGGCTCTCTGTGATTATCCTGATCTCCTTAGAGGAAAAAGTATTGCAGTAAAGCAGTATCCCGTAGCACATGGCCACGCTGCAGCACTTCCTGTTGGTAATCTCTCTGCAGATCTCTTCTTTTACACTGGATGAAAACGACACGCCGAAACACCTCCTCTCGGCGCTGTTCCAATGATCACTTATCTATATCCCTGTGAAAACATTCCGCAGGGTATCCGAGTTCGTCCGCGATAGTCTTCACCGCCTCGGCAATTGCCACAGACCGGTGACGTCCGCCCGTACAGCCGACTGCTATAACGAGGCACCGCTTTCCCTCCTCGACATATCCTGGCAGTAAAAACGCGATCAGAGGAGCAAGTTTATCAAGAAACGCGTCTGCCTGTCCGGACGAGAACACATAATCGCGGACGGCGGCGTCCTGACCCGTTCCTTCCTTAAGTTCCGGCACATAATACGGATTCGGCAAAAAGCGTGCGTCCAGTACCATGTCTGCATCGATCGGAATACCGTATTTGTATCCAAAAGAAACTATATTGACCGTTATCGGCTGTTTGTCATGCCTGTCTGAAAACAGCTTGTATATACGCCTCTGCAGCTGTCCGAGCGTAAGGTCGCTGGTATCAACAATATAGTCGGCGCGCTGTTTTACCGGCGCCATCATAGCGGCTTCCCGTTCTACGGTCCCGGCAAGATCGGCCCCCTCAGCGGACAGCGGATGCCGGCGTCTCGTCTCCTTATACCGTTTGACGATCGTCTCAACGCTGGCCTCCACGAACAGTATACGAGGCGCGCAGCCCATCTGGCCAAGATCGTCGCATACCTTGAACAGTTCACCGAAATCCTTGATCGTGCGGATATCCGTCACCAGCGCCACATGCTCGTAGCGTCCTCGGGAAGCGATACACAGTTCGGCAAATTTCGGCATAAGCGCAACAGGCATGTTATCCACGCAGTAATAGTCCAGATCCTCGAGTATGCCCGCGACCCGGCTCTTTCCCGCGCCTGACAGTCCCGAAATGATCAGTATGTCCATCAATACCGTCCCCTTCCGGTCATTCGGTGCCCCAGCTGCGCCGGATGATCTTAACCTCTGGTTCCAGTTCTGCGCCGTATTCCCTGAAAACACGCTCCTGAACTATCTCTATAAGGCGCATCACATCGTCGAACGACGCGCCGCCTGTGTTCACTATGAATCCGGCGTGTTTGGGAGACACCTGGGCACCTCCTACCGAACACCCTTTCAACCCCGCACCGTCGATCATGGCCGCGGCATACCCGCCCTTGGGCCGCTTGAAAGTGCTGCCTGCGCTGGGCATATCCAGCGGCTGACTTGCTCTGCGTTTTTCCGAGAGCTCATCCATCCGCGCCTTTACCGCGTCTGTGTCGCCCCGTTCAAGACTTATTACTGAAGAGAGTATCACTGAATCAGTATCTGAAAACACGCTGTGTCTGTATGAGAAGTCATGTTCTTCTTTCCTAACCTCATACACGCCCCGTTCCGGGTCGAAGGCAAGCGTCGACGTGACGACGTCCTTCATTTCGCCGCCGTATGCTCCTGCGTCCATGGATACCGCTCCGCCCAGAGTTCCCGGTATACCGTGGGCGAATTCAAAGCCCGTAAGCCCGTTCTGCAGGGCGAATACAGCAAGACGCGAGAGGAGGATCCCGGCGGGCGCGGTTATCTCCGCATCGCCCGACAGATGAGCGCTGTCGTCCCCGCACATCGTCTTTATAACGGGAAACTCCAGTTCTCCGTCCTCTATTAGCAGATTCGTGCCGTTGCCCGTGACCAGCGGCCGCACGCCCATGTCGCTTATCGCGGCGCAGAGCTCCGCCAGCGTCTCCGGTCTCTCGGGGACGAACATAACGGGCGCTTCACCGCCGATTCGGAATGAGGTGTGTTCCCTCATGGGAACGCCCTCGAGCACACGGGCATCGGGAACACGCCTGCGGATATCACTGATAAGAGAACCAAATCCTCTCATTTACTGATCCTTATCCTCCGGCTCTTCAAAGTGGTTGTTGATCTGGTCAGCCAGCTCCTGGGCGGCGTTGAATCCCATCATCTTCTGTCTGTAGTTCATAGCGGCGACTTCGATGATGATGGCTATGTTTCTGCCGGGCCTTACAGGCACGGTATAAGATACCACATCGACGCCGAGAATGTTCTCATAACTCTCGTTTATTCCGAGGCGGTCGAAAACGACGCCTTCCTCCCAGTTTTCGAGTTTTACTATGAGGTCTATATCCTGCGACATCTTGACGGCGCCTATGCCGAACGTACGGCGTACGTCTATGACCCCGATCCCTCGGAGCTCCACATAGTACTTTATGAGATCCGGAGCCGAGCCTTCCAGTTTGTCCACGTCAACGCGCTTTATTTCTACCGCGTCGTCCGCTATGAGCCTGTGGCCCCGCTTGAGGAGTTCTATGGCTGTCTCGCTCTTGCCTATGCCGCTCTCACCGAGGATGAAAACACCGGTGCCGTAGACTTCCACCAGAACACCGTGCCTGGTTATACGGGGCGCCATTGCGACCGTGAGGAGCCTTATTGCCTCCGCAATGACCTGCTGTGGGTCACGGGTATCGCTCAGAACGGTGACGTCGTACTTCTCCGCAGCGGAGATCAGTTCCGGTCCGGGATCTCTGCCGTGGCAGATAATGATCACAGGGATACCTTTCGAAAACAGTTCGTCCCATTTCTGTTTTCTGACCTCATACGGGAAAGAAAGCATGTAGGCAAACTCTATGCCTCCTATTATCTGGATGCGGTCCGCAAAAAAGTAGTTGTAGTAGCCGGTGAGCTGCAGACCGGGTCTGTGCACATCGGCGTTCTTCAGGCGTTTCGTTTCGTAATCCGTGGACCGGTACAGGATTTTGAGCTTCATCTCGTCTACGAGATAGCTCAGTTTCACGGTCTTGTAGTCATCCATATGCTCCGCCTCCGAAAATATTAATCATGGAACCATGCTTTATATATCATTATACATGGTAATTTTATCTAAAAGTGCCTTGTTTTGCAAGACTTTCGCCGTTTGTTATTATTTAAACTCTTTATTAAAAATAATGCTTGCATTTTGTTTTTGATTCTGTTATTATAATCAAGCTATTTGATCACATATGTTATGCAAGGAGGTGCAGCAGATGGCCAAGTGTGATTTTTGCGGCAAGGGTGTTACGTTCGGCATCAAGGTCAGCCACTCCCACAGGCGCAGCAACAGGACTTGGAAGCCCAACGTAAAGCGAGTAAAGGCTATCGTTGACGGCTCTCCCTGCCACGTATATGTCTGTTCCCGTTGCCTTCGCAGCGGCAAGGTGACCCGCGCTAACTGACAAACCGTCTGATCTTTATGCTCACAGCTGACCGCTGTGAGCATAATTTGTTTTAAGGCCGCCCGGTGTCTTTAACTGGCCCGGCACTTTATACGGAGGATGATGATATGAAAATAGGTATAATCGGCCTCGGCCATCTCGGCCGCTCGCTTCTGCAGGGACTCCTCTGCTCCGGTATAGCGCCGGATGAAATAACAGCGTACAACCGCACCGCCTCCGTATGCGACGCCGTGTGCGAGAAGTTCGGCATAGATGCCACGGGCGACCCCGGATACGTCGTGGAGACATCCGACGTCATATTCTTTGTGACGAAAGGCGCCGCTTTGGAGGAGCTCTCGGAGAGCATACCGAGTAAAGCCTACGCCGGCAAGACCGTGGTGAGTTTCATGGCGGGCATACGTCCCGAAAAACTGGAATCCGCCTGCCCCGGCGCAGAGATCGTTGTCGCAATGCCGACGGTATCCATAGCGGACTGCACCGGCATAATCGCCCATACGAAGGCTCCCGAAAACGTAAGTCAGCTTTTTAAGCGTCTCGGCTATTCGTTTGAGACGACCTACGACGGCGCCGTCAGGAGCGCCGCATACGCTGCGAGCGGTCTCGGCTTTGCGGCTTATCTCCTCAGCGCTTACATTAAGGCGGGACGTGATCTCGGCTTTAGGGAAGACGAATGCGCTAAGATAACAGATATACTCTTCACCACCGCCCTGCGGCGCGGCGATTTCGATACGATCGTGACCGAGGTGGCGACGAAGGGCGGTGCGACTGAACGCGGCGTTATGCGCATGGATAACGTCGGAGTTCCTGGAGCTGTATCAGATGCGGTGCGCCTCGCGTACGAAAAGATGGCTTGACCGCTCAAAACACTGAGGATACAAAGATATCCCCGATGCTTTCGCATCGGGGATATCTGTTTTTGTCAGGTCATGTAGCGCATCATGGTTCCTTGTCGCCCTTTTGCCTTATTATCATGCGCACCGGCGTCCCCTCGAGTCCGAAGGTACTGCGTATCTGGTTTTCCAGATAACGCTGATACGAAAAATGGAACAGCTCCGCGCTGTTGCAGAAAGCTACGAACGTGGGCGGACGAACGCCCGTCTGGGTCATATAGTAGATCTTAAGCCTGCGGCCTTTGTCCGTGGGCGGCTGCACACGGGCCGTAGCGTCGGCCAGGACATTGTTCAGCATCCCCGTAGTTATTCGCATAGCAGACTGGTCGTTCACGTAGTTAATGAGTTCGAACAGGCGTTCGACACGCTGTCCGGTGAGTGCGGATATGAACAGTGTGGGAGCGTAAGTCATGAATGCGAGGTCGCGGTACACGTCTGCGCGCATCTTGTCCATCGTCTTCCCGTCTTTTTCAACGAGATCCCATTTGTTTATGACGATAATGCTCGCCTTGCCCGCTTCATGAGCCAGACCGGCGACCTTAGTATCCTGCTCCGTGACGCCTTCTCGGGCATCGATCATGATTATGCACACGTCGGAGCGTTCAATAGCCAGCTGCGCCCTCATGACGCTGTACTTTTCTATCCTGTCGTCTACTTTAGATTTGCGTCTTATTCCCGCCGTATCTATGAAGACATAGCTTCCGAATTCATTTTCAAACCTGCTGTCCACCGCGTCCCGCGTCGTTCCTGCCATATCGCTCACGATCACGCGGTTCTCGCCGAGGATCCGGTTGACAAGAGAAGACTTGCCGACGTTCGGCTTTCCTATGACGGCAACTTTAACGGCTCCGTCTTCCGTTTCGCTTTCATCCTCAGGAGGCAGCGCGGCGACGCAGGCGTCCAGCAGTTCGTCTGTTCCGTGGCCATGCGCCGCTGAAAGTGCTATCGGATCTCCCAGACCGAGAGTGTAGAACTCATAGATATCCGGGTTTACCGGCCCTATCGAGTCCATCTTGTTTACTGCGAGCACGACAGGCTTCCCGGATCTGAGCAGCATGTTCGCGACCTCATGGTCGGCTGCTGTGACGCCCGTCGTTATATCCGTTACAAAAATGATGACGTCGGCGTGATCTATTGCAAGCAGCGCCTGCTCACGCATGAAGAGCAGTATCTCGTTGTCGGTCCGGGGCTCGATACCTCCGGTATCCACGATATCGAATGATCTGCCGTTCCAGTCCGACGATGCGTACAGCCTGTCGCGAGTAACGCCGGGCGTATCCTCGACTATGGCAAGGCGCTGGCCTGCGAGCCTGTTGAAAAGCCGCGACTTACCTACGTTAGGCCTGCCGACTATTGCAATGAGCGGTCTTGACATCAGTCAACCCCTCCTTTCAGTTTCCAAAGATGGCATCGGCGAAGTCGAAACCGTCCTGCTCAACGATTCTGATAGGAACACCGAGCAGATCGGACAGTTCCTCCACCGTCATATCGTCGAGGAACATCGTCTCGCCGTGGCGAAGCATGTTCCTCGGCAGCAGAAGTCTGTCACCAAGCTGACATCCGCGAAGCTGTTTCGCGATGTCACCTCCCGTAACGAGCCCGGCCACATCGATCGTATGGCCGAGAAAATCGTTTTCCACAGCGTACACTCGACCGTCGATACCGCTGTATCTGGCCGCAGCGTCTTCTATCATAGATCTCATGAACGGAGCAGCCGAGCATCCGGATACTGCGGAAAAGGGTTTTCCGTCCGGTTCTTCGGGCATGTCCCTCATCGCTGCATTAAACTCCGTCATGAAAAGCCGCAGCATTCCCACTCCGTTCTCCAGCTGCGGGTATTCCTCATAGTATTCATCAGGCGGCAGTTCCAGCCCCGCTTTCAGATAAAGCTCGTCTGCGCAGAAGAAGATGCGCGTACCGAACCTTTCGGCGCATTTATCGCCGAAAGAATCCACAGCCTTTACAGTCTCCAGCGCCAGTTCTCTGTCGAACGGACGGAGCGGATAGAGTCCGTCGCGGTGTTTGGTGAGGCCGACAGGGACCACCGATACGCTCGCTACGCCGGGATACATCTCCGACAGATCGGACATGCTCCTGATAAGATGCTCTCCGTCGTTAAGTCCGGGGCAGCAGACTATCTGGCAGTTCATAGTTATGCCGGCGCCGGCAAATTCCCGCATTATCTCTATGCCGCGGCCGCCGTTTTTATTGCCCAGCAGCATTGAACGGAGTTCCGGTTCGGTAGAATGGACCGATACGTTTATAGGGCTTATGCGGAGATCCATGATCCTGCGTATCTCCCGCTCGGACAGATTCGTCAGAGTAATATAATTGCCCTGCAGGAAGCTGAGACGATGGTCGTCATCCTTGAAATAGAGGGTACTGCGCATACCCCGCGGGAGCTGATCGACGAAGCAGAACACACATTTGTTCGCGCAGGCGCGCGCCGTGTCGATAAGATATGACTCGAACTCCAACCCCGCGTCCTCTCCGTCCGGTTTGCGGATCACCGCATGCTTCTTCTGTCCGCTGGCGGACAAAAGCTCTACAGCGAGGCGTGCATCGTAAGAATAGTACTTATAGTCGAGCACATCATGGATCTTATGCCCGTTTATAGTCAAAAGCCTGTCTCCTGCAGAGATCCCGGCCTTTTCGGCCGGGCTTCCCCGGTCGACAGACTTTATGGTATTGTTCACTGCGGCACAGCCTTTCATTCAGCCTTATTAGTACAAAAGGCGGGGATGCATCCCCGCCTTTGCATGAGCGATTGTTACTCCTCGACCTTGAGGACTTCGCGCCCGTTGTATGTGCCGCAGGATTTGCAAACCCTGTGAGACACACCGAGCTCTCCGCACTTGGGACACGCCACAAGATTCGGAGCGGTGAGCTTCCAGTTGGCAGAACGTCTCTTATCTCTTCTCGCCTTCGATACTTTCCCCTTCGGAACCGCCATGATGACACCTCCTGTGCTTATTTTTCCAGGAACTGTCCTAAGACAGCCAGCCTGGGGTCGATTTCCTTAGTGCATGAACAAGGGCCGTCGTTAAGATCGGCACCGCACTGCGGGCATAGTCCTTTGCAATCAGCCCTGCAGAGCCAGCTCTCTTCCGCGCCAAGCAGAAAAGCCGTGACGACTATCTCGTCGATATCGGCGAAGTTTCCGTACAGCGGAAACATCTCCGGGTCCTCGCTGTCCTGCGCGTTGTCGGCCAGTGTTGCTTTGATGTCGCGGTGTATGTGTCTCGTCTCCTCCCTTAGGCACCGGTCGCAGACGAAAACGGCGTCCAGATCGAGCGTTGCCGTCAGAGTGAGAACTCCGGCAATATTCCTTATGTTTCCTGACACTTTTGCAGGTCCTACGATCTCTTTGATCGGAGGATCCGCACAGTCGGAAAGGTCGGTCTCATAATCGAATCCGACCGATTCGCCAGGTATCTGGATGATATCTCGCAAGTCAAGACGCATGGTACACCTCGCACAATTGCTTGAACATTATAATCTATGCGTTTCCTGTTGTCAAATACTTTTTTAGGAATTACTGCCTGATCCAGGATCTGTATTTCTCGCGGACGCCGTCAGCGTGCGTATTCGAACTCCAGATCGAAAATGCTGACCGTATCTCCCTCGTTGATACCGAGTTCCTCAAGCCTGTCATAGACGCCGGAATTGCGGAGCATCCTGTCAAAGAACATCCTCGATTCATAGTCGGAAAAGTTCACGTTCCGCACCAGCTTTTCGAGCCACGGCCCCTCGAGGATCCACACGTCGTCACAGTGACGTATCTTAAGATCCTCCGGCGCGCAGGTATCCGGTATCGACTCGACATATTCAGGTTCATATACCGCTATCGGCGGCAGGCACTTGAGCATGTCAGCCGCTCCCATGATGAGTTCACGGACGCCGGTATGGGCCGCTGCGGATATCTCGAACATCGGTATGCCTTTTTCTGCGATGTAATCTCGGAACGCTTTCAGCGTCTCCCCGTCGGATACGATGTCGCACTTGTTCGCGGCTACTATCTGCGGTCTGGATGCCAGTTCAGCGCTGTAGTTCTCCAGTTCGGCGTTTATCGCCTCGAAATCCGCTATCGGGTCGCGACCTTCGCTTCCGGATACGTCAACGACATGGATAATGAGCCTGCATCTGTCTATGTGACGCAGAAAATCGTGGCCAAGTCCCGCGCCTTCCGACGCTCCCTCGATGATACCGGGGATATCCGCCATGACGAAAGAGGATCCCTCCCCGGCATAAACAACACCCAGATTCGGATAGAGCGTCGTGAAATGATAGTTGGCTATCTTCGGATGCGCTTTCGATACTACTGACAGAAGCGTAGATTTGCCGACGTTCGGGAAACCTACGAGCCCCACATCCGCCAGCAGCTTGAGTTCAAGCGTCACCTCACGCTCTTCTCCGGCCAGACCGCTCTTCGCAAAACGCGGTGCCTGCCGGGTCGGCGTCGCGAAGTGCTTGTTGCCCCAACCTCCGCTGCCTCCGCGCGCAAGTACGAACGGCTCGCTGCCCGACATATCCTTGATGATCGCACCGGTCTCCCTGTCGCGCACCAGCGTTCCGTTGGGCACCTTGATCACAAGGTCTTCGCCGTCTTTTCCGGAACAGCGCTTTCCGCCGCCGTCAGTACCGTTTTCAGCGACGTATTTGCGCTTGTATCTGAAATCCATCAGCGTGGACATGTTCGGATCCGTCTGAAGGATCACGCTTCCTCCCCGTCCGCCGTCGCCGCCGTCGGGACCTCCCGCCGCTACATATTTCTCTCTGTGAAAGGCAACGGCGCCGTTGCCGCCGTTGCCCGCTTTTACTTTTATCGTGGCCTTGTCAACGAACATGACTGTTTCCTCTCATTCAGAAATGCCATGCGTCCCGCGCCTCAACGCGTCCGCCCTTTCGTATGATTATAACAGCAAAGCCCTTGTGTTGCAACGATATCGTGCGCATACAAAGCTATTGAAATAAAGAGGACTATAAGGTAAAATATAAGTTACGAATTTATGAGCTAAAATGCGTTAAAGGCGGCGTAAGATGGAGAACAGCGGCAAAAAATCCGTTAAGGCGATAAGTCTTGTCATGGCGCTCACTCTTATAGGCAAGCTTCTCGGCCTTTTGCGCGACCGTCTTCTGACTGTCAATTACGGCAGCGGGATGGCTACGAACGCGTTCCTTACGGCGAGCAGGATCCCCCGCGTCTTTTTCGACGCGGTATTCGCGTCGGCCATAGCCGCAAGTTTCATACCGGTATTCAATGAGCTCGCAGTTAAAAAAGGACGCAGGGAAGCCGACGGTTTCGCCGGAAATTTCATATCCGTGATGGCTCTCATAACGCTGGCTCTGACTGTGCTCGGGACTTTGTTCGCGGAGCCTCTCGTTTCACTGTTTGCTGACGGATACGATGCAGAAACGACAGCTCTCTGTGTAAGACTCACGCGGATAATGTTCCCGACGGTGCTTTTTACAGGGATCGCGTATTCTTTTGTTGGTATCCTTCAGTCCCTGGACGAGTTCAACGTTCCAGCGCTCATCAGCGTAGTATCGAACGCCCTCATCATACTGTATTTTCTGATCTTCAACGACCGTTACGGCATAACCGGGCTGGCGTTCGCCTTTCTGATCGGCTGGCTCATGCAGGCGCTGGTGCAGATCCCTTCCCTGGCCTCAAAGCGCTTCTCTTTCCATCCGAGCCTGTCGCTTCGTACTGACGGCATGAAAAAGGTATTCGCCCTGATGCTGCCCGTCATGGTCAGCACCTGGGTACAGCCGATCAATATCACTATAAACTCCAAATTCGGCTCCCGCCTTTTTGAAGGTGCCGGAGTCTCCGCTATCGAGCTTTCATCGAATCTGTACCTGATAATCGTAGGCGTGTTCGTCCTTTCGATCACAAACGTCATATTTCCCCGTCTCTCACGCCTCTCCGCCGGAGATGAGGAACAGTCTTTCCGTGAGACTCTGCGTCTTACTCTGCACTCCACGCTGTACTTCGTCATACCGATGACAGCGGGTCTAATGCTCCTCGCGGCGCCGATAGTGAGCCTGATATACGGCGGCGGCGAATTCGGCGACTTCTCGATCGGCATAACCTCAAGGGCGCTGATCTTCTCCGCCCTCGGCATGCCGGGCTACGCAGTACAGGCCGTCGTCTGCCGCGCGTACTTCGCAGAGCAGAACGGCCGTGTGCCGCTTCTTGCCGGGCTGGCGTCTATTTTGGTTAACATAATCTTGTGTGCCGTTCTTATCCGTCCCTTGGACGTAGCAGGCCTCGCTCTTGCGTCCGCGGCAGCTATTAGCGTCAATGCACTGCTCCTTCTCATCCCTCTTGGTAAACGCGGTTTCAAACTCGTGGGAAAAAGCGGAGCGGCGGACACTGCGAAATCCGTACTTTCGGCTCTGGTTATGGCCGCCGCTGTATGGGGCGTCAGAGCAGCGCTCGGTGCGTCTGCAGGCAAGATCGCGGCCGTGCTCGTGCCTGTCGTCGTA
>JAEEGL013237818.1_pt1 | contig 17154 bp, 10 predicted proteins | sample 9134231 | NCBI WGS metagenome assembly JAEEGL01 (sample SAMN16246548, study PRJNA631951) | gut metagenome | biome: gut microbiome; feature: rumen; material: fiber-attached | host: Bos | place: Iran: Karaj | collected 2018-10
CTTTCTGGTCTTTTATCAAAATCACATATAAATTGATTTGCTTGTCTTTGAAGATTTTTATCATTACTATGAAATAAAGAATTTACTGCGAATAAAAAATCTTGATATAAATTTGATGTTCCTCCATTCATTTTTTTTGAAAATGAATTATATTAATTATTAAAATTATATATTAAAATTTATAAATTTTTAATAATAAATTATATGGTTTATATTTATCAAATAAATAAAAATGATTTCATAGTTAATTGAAAATAAAGACAATTAATATAAATAATATATTTAAATGGAGCAAAAATAAAATATATAACTATAATAAAAAGATTTTAAATTTTATGTTTAAAAAAAAACTTAAATTTGTATTTTAAAAATATTTTTCAAAATGTAAAAATAAAGATATTTACTCAAAACCTTTATATTAAAATATTATTTTTAGTAAAAATTAAATTGTAGAATACTTAATATTTATAAATATTCTAAAAAATATCTTTTAATAATTTAATATTTTTTTCTACATTAATATTTTATGTATTTTACATCAATATTGATATTTAAAATAATATTCAATTATTTAATAAATTTTAAATCAAACCTTTAAAAAATTCTCAATTAATTTATATTAAATTTTTCTTTTTTTTCTTATTAATAAAGACTTTCTTTTTTAATAAGATATACTTTTTCATCTTCTAAATCAAAAAATTGAGTTGATGTTTCTGAAAATTTTCTTATTTTTTTTGAATAATAATTTCCTTCTTAATATTTATATCATTAAAAAAAGTAGATATACAAATTTCATTAATAATAGGAATTTTTTCTTTTTTATTTTCATTTTCTGTATTCGAAAACTTTATCTAAATAAAAAATTAGATTTTTATTATTTGATTTTTTTATTTTTCGACAAAGAAAAACCTTTTTTTTTATTTAATTTATTTTTATATGATGATTTAGTATTTGATTTCATTTTTTTTATTTATTTATTCAATAGATTATTTTTGAGAAAATTATTTAAAAAAAAAGTATTACTTAATTTTACATTAAAATTTTTATTTTTGTAACTTTTATTTCAATGTCTTTCTTTGTAAATTAATAAAATTAAAATATATTTTAAAAAGTAAAACATTTTTTTAATAATAAATGTTTTTAAATCAATTACTAATAATTGATTAAAATATAAAAATAATAACTTTTCTAAAATTTAAAATTGATCTAAAAATTCTTCATGTTCTTTTTTAGCTAATTCTCTTTCTTTAGTATAATCTTTTCTAGGTTTATTTTTTTTATTTACTTCAACCCATTCTCCTTCATCTTCTTCAATTTCTTCATTTTTAATTTCATTTTTATTATTTTCTTCTTTTTTATTTTCCTCTTTTTTTTCACTTTTCTTTTTTTTATTTTTCTTCTTTTTAACTTTATTATCATCATCATTATTTTCATTTTCTTTTTTTTCTTCTTTTTCTTTTTTATTTTCTTCACTTTTTTTTTCACCTGAATCTAAATTTTTCTTTTTATTATTTTTTCTTTTATTTCTTTTTGAATCTTCAGAATCTTTTGTTAATTCATTTAATTCTTCTTGCTCAATTGGTTTTGAATTTTCTGATTTACTATTACTAGTGAAGTAATATACTAATCCTCCTATTATAAAAACTGAAGCTGCACCTAATGCTAATAATGAATTTGTATTTGTTGATGAAGATGTTGGGTCATTCATTTTTTTAAATAAATATATTATTCTTTATGTTATTTATAAAGTTTTTTATTTTTTTTTAATTTGATTTTTTTAATTTTTTTTATTTAGTGTTTGATACTTTAATAAAAAGGGATTTTTTGCTTACTTTTATTTTAATATTTATATTTTTGTTTTAGATTTTTTTATTTTATCTTTTTATTTTATTTTTAATGTTTTTTCATATATATTATTGGATTCTATATATTATTATTTTATTTTTAAAAATTGATTATTTATCTTAATAAAATGATAAAAATATTGAGAGTTTATTAAATATATTTTATTTATATTTTGAAATTTTGAATTATATTCTATTAAAAGATATGTAATCCAACTTTATATTATCAATCTTTGATAAAAATATGATAATTTTTATTAAATGATATAAAAATTATATTTTAATAAATTTTCTATCTTAAAAAAATTAAAAATTTATATGGTAAAAGCATTCTCAAAACATTGTGATTAAAAAAAATATTAATAATATTATAATTGAATAAGATAAAAATGTTATATAAAGATTTTCAAAATAATTATTCAGATGAAACTTGGTCATGTGGAATTTATATAATTCCAAATGATTTATATTATTCTCAAATAAATAATAATATTTTCCAAAATGAATATCAAAATGAATTTTTCTTAAATGACGAAATATTTACAAATTGTAATGTTAAAAAAACAACTTTTACGAATCTTTTAACTCCTAATTGGGAAAAACATATTAATAATTATGTAAGACATAAATTTTCTGGATATAGGAAAAAGATTCGTAATTTCTTCAAAAAGTATTTAGAGAAATAAATTTTTTTTCTAAATTGAAAGTTGTTTTTTTCAATTAAGATAAAATTTCATTTGTAAAGACTTTTTATCTTATATAATAGGTATTTAAAATAATTAAATGAGTAATTGTAAATTTAGTAAGGTATCTTAGCTTTAGGAAAAATGTAAATTTAATTAGGTCTTAATTTATAAGAAATTTTAAATTTTCTATATTAATGAATAAATTCATTTTAATTATAGAAATATATTATTAAATTTTATTAAAATTTAAATAAAATTATTTTCCCTCTTAAAAAATATATAATTTATTTTATTTTCATAAAGTATATTTTTAGCAATAATTAGCAAGTGTAGTCCAAATTGAAATTCCATCAGTTAAAGATGGATAAAATTTTTCAACAAAATCTTTCATATTTTCCATAAATTTCTCTGAATTTTCATTTAAATATCTCATTAATTCATTAGTTATCATTTTATTAGCATATCCCAATTGTAATTTTAAATTTTCAACATTTAAAGTTTCTTGAGTACACATATTTTTAAAAGCATAATTTTTATCTTTTAATAATAAAACAGTATCAATTTTATTTGAACCATCAATAATTTCCCATTTAGTAATATTATTTTCAGTCCATAATTTTTCTTTTTTATTTCTTAAAGAATTACTCTCATTTATATATTTATTTCTTATTTCTTCTCTTCTAACAAATATTTCTGAAAATGAATTTCCTTCTAATCTAGCATATTTAAAAAAATCTTTTATACTTTCTTTAATTTGTTCATTTTGATTACTTAATATTCTTTTCCAATTTTTAATAAATATTCCAAATTCTTCATAAGTTGTTTTAATAGGTTCTCTCATTGATATTTTAACATTTAATTGATTAATATTTTCAAAATTTTTTCTCACTTCTTCTAAATGATTACAACAAACTTTCATACTTTTATAAAAAAATTTCAAATTATAATTTAATCTTTCTAATAAAGTATTTTGTAATTGAAAATAATATTTAATATTAGTATAATAATCTTCACTAGGATTTTTAATATTATTTAGTTCACCATTATCATTACTTTGTTCAGTGGAAATTTCAACTTTAGAATTAAAACTTTTTAAATCTTGAACATATTTTGAAGGAATGTAAGATGATAATTCTTTCATTTTATTTTCAAAATGAATTCTATCAATTATACTTAAAAAAGAAATAAGTATTTCTGATGATTTAAAATATTCATCTTTAATAATACAATTAATAAACTTTTGTAAAAAATTCATTCTTTTTTCAATAAAATCAACTTTAAATCTTCTATTTCCTAATTTTTTTCCTGGAATTGGTGCAATTAATTTAAATGGAAAATATTTAGTTAATGTATTTCTTAACCATTCAAAATCTGAATATCTTCTTTGAACATTCCAATTTGTTTCTTTTGTATAAACTTCATATAAAATATAATTGCTTGATAAAAAATTTGTTGATTCTTGTGTTATAGGATTTCTTATTATTATATTTATTTTCTTATCATTTAATATTGTCTTTTCTAATTTTTTACATTCTAAAAAAATAGATTTTGATTTATTAGTTTCTACTACTTGTAATTTATTTGTGTCAATTTTTTCATATAAGGGATTTGTATTTTGGTTTATTTTTGGATTGTTATTGTTTATTAATTGTGATTGATTTTGAATTGAAATATTATGCTTAGAATTGAATTCAATTATTATTTCTTTTAATTCTTCTAATCCCCAATTGTTTAAATCATCTCCATTTTGTTTTTTTGACATACAAAAATTAATAAATGAATTTTGATCTTTATTTTTTTCTAATATTTCTTTTTTTAATAGTTCTTTTTTTTTTTTCTAATTCATTGTTATAATTTTGTGAATTTGACATAATAATTATTTTTTCAATAAAACTAATTATATGATTATATTAAATAATAGAAATTGAATTAAATATTATTAATATTTTACATTTAAAAAATTTAAAGTAAAAATAGTTCTGTAAAAAAAATACATTTCATATTAATTTATATTTAATTAAAATAAATAAAAAGAATAATAATAAAATAAAATATAATCAATATAAATTACATAAAAAAAAAAATGAATGAAATGGAATTATTTCAAAATATGTTAAAACCATATAAAAAATGTACAGATGTAGTTGGTGATGAAGACAAACCAAATGTATATAATAGTGTAAATGTCCCAAGAAAAATAGACTATTCATTTCTTCACAATTCAGCTTTTAATTTATTAACTCAATTAGAAACTGATAAATATAGTGTCAGTAAAAAATTAGAAAGTTTATGTTATGCTAATGAATTTTTAGAAAAATATAATTGGAATTTATTACCTGATGAACATTCAAAAACTGGGCAATTATTTATTAAACATGTTTTATTAAATTTTTCAGATGAAGAAATTTATGATTTAAAAAAAAAAAATTGATAAAATTGAAGTTAATAATATTGAACATGAAAAACAAATTATATATGATACTATTAATCATATTAGTAAATTTCTAATTGAAGATCCTGACCTAAATAAGAAATATGAATATTTAATGTATAGAAAAATTAAAGCAGATGGTAATTGTTTTTATAGAATTATTATGTTTGCATTTTTAGAAAATTTAATATTTCAAAAAAATATAATTTTTATTAAAAATTTTATCGTTGATTTTAAAATGAAATTAAAAAATCCAATATTAATATCAATGGCAAAAGAAAATAAAATTGATATAAATCAAACTTTTAAATGTTTAATTATGATTTATTTTTCATTAACTTCTAAAAGTAGAGATCCAATATTAAAATCATATTCAGTTCTTTTAAAAATGTATAATAATATTGATGATTTTGATAAAGGTTTAATTATATATTTTAGAATATTAATTTATTTATATATTGATCAAAATAGAACAAAAACTTTATTAGAAGATTTCCCTATTTTTATTGGGAATTTACTTCCAACTGAATTTATAGATGAAAATGGTCATCATGACTATGATTCTTTTTTTAAAAATTATTTATTTAACTTTAATCAAATTTCAGAAAGAATTGATATTTATTTAACTCCTTTTATTTTAGGATATAATATTGAAATTTTATATATTAATAATGTTTCTGATATCAACACTTCTCATTGTAAAAAATCAATTTTAGATGCAGGTAATTATAATGAACCTGATAATAAAATTACTATTCTTTATAAAAAGACACATTATGAATTGGTATATAGTAATGATTATATTAAAAAATATAAACAATATTTATTAGTTGATCTTCCTATTGAAAATGAAAATATTACTTGTTGTTTTATTTGTAAAGATAATGATAAATCTATGCTTGCAAGATTTAAAAAATTAGGAAAGAGTGAAATTTTTATTTGTTATAAATGTATAATAAAAGATATTGATTATTATATGAAAAATTTATTTTTATATTTTATTCAAAAACAAAAAAGATTCTATTTATCTCGTAATGATGAGGAAATTATCGATTTTTTAGATGATGATATTATGTTAGGAAATTGTATTGATATTAATATAGAAGATGCAATTAATAAAGTTCATAAAATATATAAAACATTTACTTTTCAAAGTGTAATGAAAAAAATAAAAAGTTTAATTTGTATTTATTGTAATAAAGATATTAATGAAAAAAGTAAATCTAAATTAGTTCTTCCATGTAATTGTTGTTTATGTTGTAAAAAATGTATAAATGATTTTTATAATTTTATTATCCGTTCACTTCCTTTTAAAGAAAATATGATTTGTTTCTGTGGTCATATTTATGATTTTTCTTATGTAAATTCTTTTGTTAAAAAATATAATAATTATCTAATTAATTGTGAAGAGTTATTAAAATATTATATTGATAAATCAAGTAATAAATGTTTTAATTGTTTAAATATATTTGAAAATGTTATTAAATGTGAAGTTATTAATAATAATTTCACTATTAATAAAAAAATGATACATTTCTTTTGTAAAGATTGCTTAACAAAAATTAAAAAGGATACATTATTTAAGTGTACATTTTGTTCTGTTGAACATCAATTTAAATTGATTATGAAATAAAAAAGATATTTTTATAAATTATTTGTAAATTATTGGTTTAATAAATAAAGAATTGGTTATTCATTTTTTTTGGGGTATATTTTTATATAATTTTATTAATATGAAAAATGATAAAATTATTTTTTTCATATGATATATTATGCTTAAAATTTATAATATAACTTAATTTATGAAATTTTTTTAAATATTATTTTTTACAAATTTTTCAGTTTAATAAATGAAAACTGATCCTATGAAAGAAATAAATAAAAAAATTTATTTAAATCCAGTTTCATTAAAAACAAGATATCAATTGTTAAATTTAAATCAACAAAATGAAAAATTGGGATATGAGACAGGAAAACATTGGACTAGAGATTCATTAGGTCCTATTTTTGATAATGATATTTTTTATAATAAATATATACAAAATAATCATTCTATTAAAGAATTAAATTCAGACAATAGAAAAATATATAATAATATTAAAAAGTCAGGAATAATTAATTATCTAGATAGAATAGAGCATACTTCTTCCTTAAGTGATGAAATTATGAATATTAGAAGAAAAGAAAAAAGAGATTACTATTTTACAAGATATCAAAGATTAGAAAAACTATTAAAAAAAAATCAAGAAATTGAAAATTATAATTTATTAAGGAATTATTCAAGAAATAATCAATTAAGTGATATAAATAGCAGTAATAGAAATTATAATTTAAGTGAATTAGTTAACAGAGAAAGTAATAATAATAAATTAAATAATATTTATAATAGTACATTAACTGGACCATTTCATAATAAATCAATTGATACAAGTAATTATAATAATAAAATAAAAACAAAAAATAATCCTAATTCTCGTATAAAAAAAATAAAACTTAATTTAAAAAATAAATCAAGAAGTGAAAAATTCAAATTTGATATTAAAAAATTGAATAATAATAATTGTCGTTATATTGGAAATTTATTAAGTTCAGGAAGTTTAGTTAAATCAAATCAAAAAAATGAATTTTTTCAAACAAGAAAGAATTTTTTAGAACCAAAAAAAATGCCAAAAATGACGTTAATTAATTTTAATCATTATTTAAAGTTTAATTGTGATGATGAGGAAAATAAAAGAAATGAAAGAAATAAAATATTAAGCATTAATTTTCAACGAAAAATGATAAAAAAAAATAAACCACATTTTATTAATTTAGAATTTGATAATAATATTGAAGATAATTTAAATTTTTTAAATATTTTACTCTAATTAAATAAAATTCTATTTTATAAAAATTAATAATATTTATTTAATATAATTTACATATAAATGAGAAAAATTCCATTACTTTCTCTAAAAAGAAATTTTTCATATCAAAATTATAGAGATTTAACAACAAGAGGAAAAATTAATATTTCATACTATAATAAATTAAATCATGAAGATAATTCTCATAATAAATCATTTACATTAAACGAACTTTTAAAGAAAGAAAATTTAGAATTAATAAAAAATAAAGATATAAAGGAATTAGTATCACATTTACAAAATACTAAATCAACATCTTCAAGATTAAAAAATATAAAAATAAAAAAAATTAATTATTTACAAAGAAATAATTCAGCAATAAATAATGATACATTAAAAAACAAAAATAATATTAACTTACCACTTTTAGATTTTTCAAAAATAAATTTAATTAAAAGAAAGAGTCAAAGTCTAAATTTAACAGATAAAAGATTACACAATCACAAAAGTTCTATTTTTCCATTTGTAGATTTATCAATTAGAAGAGCAAATTTTAAAATAAAAGGTGTAAGTGAATACACTAGAAATAATAAAATATCAAATTATAGTTTAAATCATACAATAAAGAATTCATTAAAAATTTTAAAAGCAGAAGATAGAACAATAAAAGGAGAATTAAATCCATTATTATTCAAAAAAAATATGTTTAAAAAAAAAAATAAAAACACTTGTTTTTCAAAAGTAAATTTTATATCAAAAAAATTAGGTTCAATATCTTTATTTGGTGTATTTAATGGACATGGAAAAAGTGCTTTAGAAATATCAAGAATAGTAAAAGATTATTTTGTAGATTATTTTCAAAATAACAATTCAATAAAAGTTTGTTTAAGTCATGATAATTATTATTCAATTTTAGCAGATTCATTTGAAAATTGTCAAAATTATTTAATTCAAAATAAGGAAAAATTAAATATTGATATTGATTTTAGTGGAGTAACATGTTGTATAGTAATTTATCCTAATGATTCATATAATAAATTATATTGTGCAAATTGTGGAGATTGTAAATGTGTTTTATATTCAAATTCTAATTTTATTAAATTGTCTTATCCACATGTTCCAAATAGACCAAGTGAAGCAGAAAGAATTTTAAAAATGAAAAGACAATTTAATAAATTAATTAATAATGATAATTTAAATAATAAAAATTTAAATGGGAATAATAATAATGTAAATAATAATGAAAATAATAATAATCAATTTTGGAAAAACTTAAATTATTTAGAAAAAATAAATGAAAAAAATTTATTTGAAAAAAATAAAAATATATATTTAAAAAGAATTGTCAAATTAAATATATCAAGAAGTTTAGGTGATTTACAAGGAAAAGAATTAGGAATAACATCAGAACCTGAAATTGTAGAATCGAATTTAAGAATGGATAGAGGAAAAATATGTGTTATTGGGACTTCATCTTTATGGAAATTTTTATCTGAAGAAGAAGTTGGAGTGATTGTTAGAAAACATGCAAGAGAAAATAATGCTTATGCTGCTTGTAGAGAATTAGAAGAAATTGCTAGAGAAAGATGGAAAAGAAATATGAGCAGTGTTGATGATATTACTGTTATTACTATATTTTTAGAATTGAAAAGGTAAATTATTTATATATTTTTTTTTAAATAATTTTTTATATATATTAAATTACATTTTTTGTTTTTTTTCAATATTTTTAATTTATTAATAAATATTAAAGAAAATATATAATTTTATTATCAAAAGAAATAATTTAATAACAATATTAATATTTTAAAATAATAAAAAATTCTTTAAATATATATAACATAAATTAATGTTAAAAATATTTATAAATAGAATAAAAATTAATGGATAATTTTATCATTTTAAAATAATTTTTTTTTAATTTGATTTTTAAAAAATTTGAAATTTAAAAAAAATGGTAGTAATAAAATTTTAAGTAAATAATAAATAATTTTAAAAAAATAAAATAATGAAAATTTCTAAATTATTATTAAATTAATAAATAAATTAATGATAAATATCTTAAATAAATTATTGTTCTTTTTCTTTCAAAAAATTTAATATGAATAATAATTTTTATGATAAGTATCCTTCATATATATTTCATAATTTTCATTCATTTAAAAGAAATTCAGTAATAAATTTTACAAGAAACAAACAAAAATTAGAAGAACATATTGACAATTCTGTAAAAATATTTAATGATTTTTCTGAGAATTTTTTAAATCAAATGACTAATAATCTTGATAAAATTAATGAATATATTAGATTAAAAAAAAGTATATCTGAAAGGCAATTAATAGAAAAAAATAATTCAATTGAAAAAAATAATAATTCAATATATCAAATAATAATGAATAAAAAAAAACTATTTCCACAAAACCATTCAAAAAATAATAAAAACAGAATAAAATGTACAAATCCTATAAAAAAAAATAATAAAAGTTCCAATAATATCAATTATGATTTTAATGAATCCAATAATTATTCAAAAAAACCTAAATTCATTTTTAAAAAAAATTGTTCAAATCTCTCAATTATAAAAAGAAATAAAGAAAAAAAAATAAAGTATAAAACAGTATATTGGAGTTTAATGAAAAAATTAAATTTTACAGTAAATTTATTTAAAAGAAAACCTAAAATTAATTTAAATAGAAGTTATTCAAAACAAAATTTTAAAAAAAGTACATTCTCATCTAAATCAAATGAAAAAAAAAGTGTTTTAAAAGAAAATGAAAATTATTCATTAATAAAAACTAAAGAAAGAAAAATTTTAAAAAATACAAAATCAATTAAAAATAAAATTCAAAATAAATTATCATCAGAAAAAAAATTTTATGAAGAAAGAAAATATTTTCATTCTGCAAAACAAAGAAAGATAAAAATTGTATTAAGAGAATCAAAATTTATAGAAAATATCAATAAAAAAAAAGAATATAATATTAAAGATATTAAACATTATATAAATTTTTCAAAATTAAAAAGAGATTTAAATTTTGTTTACAAATTAAATAATTCAGTGGTTTATTCTCAAAGGAATTTTTTAAAACAAAAATATGTTAATAATAAAGGAAGAACAATTAATTATTATTATAATAAATATTTTTCTGATTAATTAAAAATAAATTAATTTAATATTGTATTATATAAATAAATGATAGATTTTTTTAAAAAAATAGATGATTAACAATGAGATTAAAGAAAATGTAAATTTTAATAAACTTATACAAGAAAAAGATGAAAAAATAAAAAGTTTGGAAATTGAATTTTTAAAAGAAACTAACATTAAAAAAGAATATGAACAAAATATAAAAAAATTAAATGAAAAATTATTAATAAATCACAATGATCAATTTATAACATCTTCAGAATTTTATTTACTTTGGAATAATTTAGGTACTCAATTTTCTTATTTTTATCAAAATTTTTATGGGTATCCTAACATATTATTTAGTTTAATTCATGAATTATTAATTATAATAAATAATCATATAGAACATAAAATAGAAAATATAAAAGAATATTTTATTCAAATTCTAAGTCCTGGTTCAGAAAAGATTAATAAAAAAGATTTAAATGATGTTCTAAAAAACTTTTTAAGACAGAATTTAAGAAGAATATTTTTAGAAGGGAAAGAAAATAATAAAAATGAATTTGAATCAGTTATTATTAATTATTCCAAATATTTTATTAATAATCTTTGTCAAAATAAATATAATAAATTATATAAGGATTATAAAAAAATGATTTCAAATCAAAAATTTTATGATTTAATTAAATTAATAAAAACAATAATGATATATATTAAATTTAATGATACAGATTTAATATTTGAATTAAAAGATAATTCAAATAGGAATATTAATATTCAAAAATTTAATAATAAAGAAATTATTATACTAAATTCCAAAAATAAAAAAGAAAAAATAAATGGTATATTATTATTAAAACCACCTCTACTTAAAAATGGATATACTTTAAGAAATAATTTACTTCCTTTAATTTTGGATATAAAAAATCAAAAATTAAAAAATTTAAAAGAAGAAATTGAGGAATATGAAAAAGAAACAATAATTTATGTTGATAACAAAAATAATTTTAATGATAATTCTTATAAGAATAAATATAATAATTATCATAAAATAAATTTAAATTTATTAATTAGAAATAAAAATCATGTAAAAAACAAATTATTAAAATATTTAAAAATTTCAAATATATTTTTTTCAAATAAAAAAGATGATTTTTTAGAGAAAATAAATAAAATAAAAAATAATACTATATCAGATAGAAAAAGAAATCCAAGCTTTTTTCTAACTCATTCAAATAATAATATTAATGAAAGAAAAATAAATAGAAGCTTTAATCTTAAAGATAAAAATATTCTTCTTCAAAGCTATATAAGATTTAAGAAAAAAATTTTTAATATTGAAGACACTGACTCAAACAACGACAAAAAAAAAAAATTTGAAATAATTAATAAACAAATTTTAAATGATATAAAAAGTCAAGGTGATAATTCAACAATAATTAAATTAATAAAAAAACCAAATATTCTATTAAAAAATATTGATTTACCAAAAGAAAAGAAAAAAATAAAAATTGATGATAATTCAGCCACAGAAACAACAGTTGAATATAGTTCTTATAGTTATAATCAAAAAAAAAATTATAATTTGGTTGGAATTCATCCAAAAAATAATTTGATTTCTAACAACAATTATATATATCAGAATATTTGTTCTATAAGATGTAAAAAGATTAATATTTCAAATGAAAAAAATAATAGTAAAAATAATAGTTATGTTAATTTTAATAATAGTAATAAGAATAGTAATAGTGATTTTTATTTTAAAGAAATCAAATATAAAAATATTATGAATAATCAAATTAAATTATTAGAGACTGTTATTAAAAAAAACAAAAGACCTAATAGCCAGGCAAAAACTAGGTTTCATAATTTAAATAATTGTTAAAATATTTTTATTTTAATAGTTAGTTGTAAATGGTTTTTTTGAAAATTTTATTTTTTCAAAATATATGAAAAATAACTGTGTTTATATAATATTAGTCAAAAAAAATCCAATTAGGTAATTTTATATGTATGTAAGGTTTATTATTTGTTTTAATAAAATAAAAATCAAAAATAATATATATAGCAAATAAACTTTTTTTGCCTAAAAAAACTGAAAAGTTAAATTTTTATCTTTTTATTAAATTATATAATAAATGTTTAATTATAAATTTTTTAAATATTTATATTTATAATCTTTTATTATTTAATTTTAATAATATTTAAAAATATAATAAATTAATATTTCTTTTTATTAGTATGATTTAATTTGTAGAGATTGTGGATTTTCATTTTTTATAATAAATTTTATATTTTACTATTTTTTATGATATCGGAAAAAATAATATCAATTAAACTATAATATCATTGAAAATATTAAAATAGAATAACCATTATTAATTATAATTAAAATCCAAATACTTCTTAAATACAATAACTTAAAATATTGAACAACAACATTTTTTCTTCTTTTTATTTTCTGAAGTTTCATTATTTATTTTTGAATTTCTTTTTAAAATTGCTTTATTCGTATTATTTTTAACTACATTCAAATTAATCCAATTTTGATAATATTGATAAGGTGATTTATGCTTAAATCTAAATGAATTTACACTACAAATAATATTATAAGAAATTGACAAATTTTTTGGAGTTGAAGTATTTTCAATTTGATCAGTTGTTGTCATTTCTTTTGAATCATATGGTATTATTTTATTTCTTTTAATTATTTTTTTTCTGTTTATTGTTTCTATTATAATATCTTCATTATTTTTGAAATTTGATGAATTGGATAAATTACTTTCATCTTTTTCTTCTATTTTTGATATTATATTTCTTCTTTTTGAATTTAAATTAATTGAAATTATATTCTTTTTCATTACTTTTTTGAATTTTTAATTTAACAATAAAAAAATTTTGGATAATAATATAAAATATGAATTTGTTTCATGAGATTTTAAAATTTTCATATTCATTGAAATGAATTCCATAAGTTTCATAATAATAATTATATTATTTAAAACTAAATATATATTATTTTTCCTTATTTATCAATATAATGATATTTAAATTTTTCGAATATATTATATATTTTAATAAGTAATGTTTAATTATTTGAAATAATAATTATCTTTAATAAACCATCCTTATATTAAAAAAATAAAAAAAATTCTAAAAAAATAATAATCTAAAATGTCAAATCTTCAAATAGAAAACGAATCTATAAATAATTTAAAAACAACATCAAAAAATATTTTACAAAATAATACTCAAACAATAAGTAATTCAAATATATTATTAAATAATCCAGAAAATGAAAACAATATAAATACAATAAGTCCAAATCGTAAAAGTTTAGGCCGGCGTTTTAGTTTAACCCAATTAACAGATGTTAAAATGGTATTTTTAACAAATTTTTTAGAAAACGAACAAAATTTAGAAGATGAACATTTAACAGAAGTATATTATAATACACTTTTTATAGATGAAATGATATCAACTTTATTTGTTGCATTAAGTATAGGAAGTGGAATAATATATTATGAGACAAGAACATGTAATGATAAAAAATGTTATAAATTTGGTTATTTTGAAGATGTTATTAATATTTCTTTAATTTCAGTTTCTATTGGAGTTGCTGGTTTTATTTTAGTTATGATACCAAAATATATTCATTATTTTTATTTATATCGTTCTGCAAAATATATTAGTTCAATTGATAATTTTTTCCAAAGTGATTTATTTTCTACTTTTATTATTGATATTATATTTGCAATAATACATCCAAATTTATTATTTAAAAATAAATATGTAACAACAAATAAAAATTGGAATTTATTAGAAGTTAAATATAATATAAATGATTTTTTCCTTGCAATAATGTTATTTAGAAGTTATTATTTTATTAAATTTTGGATTTTATGTTCAAATTATCATGGCGCTAGAGCAGATAGAATATGTAAAATGATGGGAAAACAATCAGGATATATTTTTTCATTTAAATGTTTATTAATAAGTAAAACATTAGAAACTTTAATTTTAATAACTCTTTTAGTATGTTTAACATTATCATATATGTTGAAAATAATTGAAGGTCCAGTCTATAATTTATTAGGAAATGAAGATAATACAAATAACTTTAGTCAATATTTAAATTGTTTTTGGAATGTTTTAGTAACAATGACTACTGTTGGTTATGGTGATTATTATCCAGTTAGTATACTTGGAAGATTTGTTGGTTTTATTATTGCAATTTCAGGAACTATTATTGTTGCTTTAAATATTAATTTTTTTCAATCAACTACTGAATTAAATGATAATGAAAAAAGAACTTTGGATTTTATTCAAAGATTAGAAGAAGGAGATAAAATTAAAAATTTAGCTGTTGCTTATTTTAAAAATAATTTTCAATATGTTATTACTAAAAGAAAGTATTTTAAAGGAGAAATTCCTAATAATAATACTCAAAAAAAAATTATGATTAAAAGAGCTAGAGATAAATTTTTTTATAGAAAAAAATATAAAGATGTTGTTCATAGATTTCAAATTAAATATAAAATGGCTGTTGATGTTGATATGGTTAAAAAAAAAATTAGGTATTTGGATGATAATGTTATTAATTTAAGTGATAAAATTCAACAGTTGAATAATAGAATTGAAAAATATTTTGAAAAAGAAAATTTATAAATTTTTTTTTGTTTTAATTTAGGATATTCTAATTTAATTACTTTATTTTTAAATAATAATTATTTTATCTATTTTTGAGTCAAATATTATTTATATGTAATTATTTTTTATGTAAAAATTGTTTTTTGATAATTTTTTTATTTTTTTTATTAAAAATTATTATATAATATAAATATTAATTGTGTTTTTTTTATTAAAATAGATTACAAATATCTTTTACTTCACAATTACATCCTTTTTCTTCACCTTGTAATTCAGAGTAAATACCTTTTGATTTTAATAAATGATTATTATTACTAATATCAGCTAAATTAGATCTTCTCAAAGATTTCATAAAAGCAGTTTGTCTTTGTTGTTTTAAATCATCTCTTTTATCCATTAATTTTTTATATTTTTCAACTAATTCTTCAATTTCTTTATCTTTTCTAATTTTATCTTTATTTAAAAGATTTAATTGTTGTTCTAATGTTTTATTTAATTCTATAATTGGCTCAACATTATTATTTTCAATAATAAAATTATTAGTTCTTATTTCTTTATCAACTGAAGATTTAATTTTATTAAATTCCGACTTTTTTTGTGTTATTAAATAATAAAGAATATCTTTTGTTTGTTTTAAATCATTTTTGAATATTATATTTAATGTTTCTTTATCTGAAATTTTATCTTTTTCCTTTCCAGCATTTAAAAAATTAGAATAATCTTTAATTAAATCTTCATAATTATTATCTTTTTTATATGTTTCTTTAAACATATTTGAATCTAATAATTTTTCTTTTACATCAATTGCTTCTTTTACTAATTTTATATTTTCTTTTTTTAAATCTTTTTCTTTATTCATCATTTGTATATTTATTTCTTTTTCAAGATCATTTAAAAACTTATCATATTTTCCTTTATATCTCTCATTATCTAAAATTTCCTTGTTTTGAATTAAAACATTTTGATAATTCATAATAGAATTAAATTTCAATTTATATAAATTTCTAACATTATTACATTTATTAACATTTTGTTTAAAATATTTTAAACTTTGATTATAAAAATCTTCAATATCATTTAATATAATATTATCCCAAGCAGTATTAATATTAGGAACAATACCAGAATTAATAGAATCAACAAAAGCAATTAATAAATCAGCTAAAATTGGACCATTAATTCTTTTTCTATTAATAATTTTAGGTTTAGAACTTTCATAAACTTTTTCTTTCAAAATTAAAAATTCCTTTCTAAAATTTGGTTTTAACTGATTAAAAGGAATTTTATCTAAATTCTGTAAATTTTCCTCATCATCAGCAGGTCTAGGTAAAGTAATACATTCTCTTTCTTTAAAATATTTAATAATATTTTGTCTAATAATATTATTTTCATTACTATTTTTCCCAGAAATCTTATTTCTTAAACACAATTCTAAATATTCATTACTAGAAATTTCTTCATTAGTCTCAGGATCAACTTTATCTAAAGTAAAATCTCTTAAAGTCCAAATAAATTTAGGAGCTAATTCTTCAATTAAAACATCTTTATCAATTTTAGCATTTGTCGC
>JAEEGL015414316.1_pt1 | contig 17154 bp, 13 predicted proteins | sample 9134231 | NCBI WGS metagenome assembly JAEEGL01 (sample SAMN16246548, study PRJNA631951) | gut metagenome | biome: gut microbiome; feature: rumen; material: fiber-attached | host: Bos | place: Iran: Karaj | collected 2018-10
AGAACCGTCACCCTTGATATCAATATAGAAGAGATTGGAGCTGCCGCTGCCCTTTCTGATCTCATGGTTTCCCGCGCCGAGCGAGACCGTCAGAGAGGTTTTGCCGCTGATATCATATTTCTGGCTGTCGATATAGATTGACTCGCCGTCCTGAATGGCAAGCGTCATCTGCGCATTGCCTGCGGTCGAAAAGGTGATGCTCGTGGCGCTCTCCATTTTCAGGCACTGCGTCAGGGTCATGCCGTTGTAATTCGAGGTACCCTTGCCGGTCGAGAGATTGCCGGTGATCGTGAAATAATCGCTCTGTGTGCCCTGCGTGGTGAAGTTATGGCTCACCGAACCGCTGACGGGCGTCGCTGCGGCGGATACGGCTGCCGCTTCCGCTGCGGATGCCGTCATCTGCGGCAGCGCTGCCGCCGGACTGCCGACACTCAGTATCAGTGCCGCCGCAATGCTGATTTTTCTGTATGCTTTCATTGTGATCCTCCCCAAAAATCATGTGCTCCCAATTTTCGCCGGAATCCAGCTTATATCTCTATCATACCGCATCAGGATGATCTTTTCAATGATATATGATATTCTACACCTGCACAATCATCCGGCGGGCGGGCAGTGCCCGCATCCAATGATCTGAAGCCCGCCGGAGGCTCAGGATGCATGACGGTTCGTTGCTCAGTTCAATCGGGCGCGCTCCCCGCCTCCACCCAGTTAGGCGCAGCCCTTGCAATGCTCACAATCAGGTACTTGACAACTTACAAAAGACAAGCTCATGACGAAAGGTGCCTCTGCTGTCACTGCATGTGTTCCAGATAAGGCGCATAGCTATCGCTGTATTTCTCTGCAATGGTTTGTCCGTCTGAACCGTAATATTCTGCCATCCATTCCGTCCGGAACCACGGTTTTCCTCTTGAGGATTCGTTCGGAATCAGACCGCAGCTCTTTTCCGGACTGCAATACATTTCCGCTGCTTCATACAGCGCATTTTCCTGAATCAGTTCATGCACAGTGCGGTCATACTGCGCATACTCCGCGTTCCACTGCATAAATATCCGCAGACTGATTCCGAGTATGCAGCAGAGCATCAGACACGCAGCCGGCAGCACGAATCGGCGCAGCTTTCCGGCGCCCGCTGCGAATGCGGAAATCCTCTCCGGCTTACACTTCATCACTGCCAGCGCAAGCGGCAGACAAAGCGCACCGATAATCATCAGGTCTGCATGCAAAAAGAATAAGAAACCGGTAATCAGCAGAAAGATGCAGATGCCGCGTCTGTAAAGCTGCACAGCGTCATCCGGCTGCTGCCGAAACAGCCTGTACAGACTGACACAGCTGCTGATTGCCGCCGGCATCAACAGCAAGATTGTAAAATAGAGCGGTCTTGAATTCCAGAATCCGGCAAGCGACAAACCGAATACGCCGGATATGCCGGTCAGGAACAGTTCAAGCGGTCGGAGCCGCTCCTTCCATGTCAGGGATTTATCATATCCGCGCAGGAAAAATGCAAGCAGAACCGGCAGAAGAAGGATGCCTGTATGCTGCGCAATATAATGCAGACAACCGATGCAGGATAAAATTATTCCGGAGACCGAAGCCGAAGCATACGTAAGCACTTCCCGCCGGAACGCATTGCCGGGTGCTAGAATCACGAAACAGGTCCCGGGCACAACGGCTGCCAGTCCGCCGATCAGCGAAAAGAGATTCCTGCGCTCCGATAAGATACACCGCAGAATCAAAGCCACGGCAAGCATGCCGCCGGTGATCTCATTGGTCGCGCCGGACAGCAGAAACAGAGGCAGAATGCAGATCCTTTCGAGCATAGATGCCTTGTCATAACGCCGGAGAAGCCAGTTGATACATCCAAAAAGCGGAATCGTCATCCAAAGATAATTGACCGAACCGGACAGCCACAGCACATCATCCCCGAATACCGGCATCACACAGATGCTCAGCAGTACCGTCAGCGGATAAAGCCATATGTTTTTGCAGCCGGATGCTGCCTCCGCAATCCGGTACAGCAGCCAGCACATCGCCGCATACATCACGCCGTTCAGCAGATTGAACACAGTCTTGCTCATCGTAAGCAGACAATACGCCAAAAAATGTGCGATCACTCTGCCGCCGCTGAGATGATAATAATTCTGCATGGATATGAGAATATCCGAGAAAGACTGCACACGGCGCGTCTTTTCCGTCGGATCAAAAGCATCCCATACAAAAAAGAAATGCCAGTCATCCGAAAGATACGGGCATTTCGCAGAGAGCCAAAATACCAGCGCGGCGGTCAGCAGTGTCAGCAAACCGTATACCGCGGCTTTCTTTTTGAAATCGGAAACCTGCGTCATATCATTCCTCCATGTCCTGTTTTTTCGTAAAATGCGAGGGGCTCCCCCTCCGGCTGATACCGTTCTATTGTACCACAATTCCGGCTGCATGTCAATCCGTTTCTCAGTAATCTGAATAACCCTGATAATCCGAATAACTCCAAAAACAAATCCGCACAGGCAAGCACCCGTGCGGATTCATCTTTTACCGGATCAACCGATTTAGATTAAACTGCTGTTCAGTTTTCCTCATCCTTTTTGCGGAGAACGCCGGAGCCTGCAACTGCTGCGGAGCCTGCAAGCACAAGTGCCAGTGCTGCGGCTGCTGCGGCTGCCGTCTTCACGGAGGTCACGCCGGTCTGCGGCAGATTCACCTCGCCGCCCTTGCTGTCCTTGCCGATGCCGGTTTCCGGATCAACCGTATAGGTATCGACCGCGTTGCCGGAGACATCCAGAATATCAATGCTGACCGTGCCGTCTGCATTCTTCTTTGCGACTGCGCTGACCGATGCATCGCTGTGCTTCGACTGATAATCCTTCACTGCCATTTTGCCAAAATCCTCAAACGGTGCAAAATACTTCTGCGGTGCGGTCGTCGTAGTGACGGTCGTTTCAGAGGTTGCAGTGGTCTCAGAAGTCGATGCAACGGTATCAGAAGATGCCGAAGTCTCGGTCTTTGCGGTTGTCTGCGTGGTGCCGGACTGTGTCGTGCCGGATTCCGTCGTACCGGTCACGACCGGCGCGGTGCCGTAGAATTCATCGAAGCACTTATCAATATTTGCGAAATTATAGGTCTCAGAGAAATCCTTGGAGCCGTCCTCATTGACCTTTGCATTTGCGTAATGCGGCTCGATGCCGAGGTCAATGCTCTTTTCATCCTTATCAATCAGGCAGGTACCGGAAGAAAGCGTATAAAGCATGCCGTCTGCGGTATAGCGAACCTCAACCGCGCATGCACCGCCGCCGCTGCGCTCGCCCATGAGCAGCAGACCGTTATCCTTTGCAAGCGACGGCATCCAGTTGCCGCAGGAGAACGATACCTTCGAGGTGATCAGACCGAATTGCAGATCGGTCTTGAATGCATCGTCCTTCTCGTCGAATGCCTTATCGAGGTTCTTATCGACGCTGAACTTGGATTCGCTGACAATATTTGCGATATTATTTGCTGCCTTCACAGACTTCAGATCGGAAGCAACGCCGAGCATATACTCGCAGATCGTGGTCAGACCGCCGCCGTTCGTACCAAGGTCGAAGACAAAGCGCTTGATCGCCGGATTCTGGTCCGCACGGGTCACGCACTTGTAGAAATCGGAGACAACATCCTCCGGCATCTTGCCGTTCTTATGATAGTATGCGTCCCAGCTCTCGCCGTCGATGACAAAGCCGTCGAAGGTAAATACAGCAACATCGCCCTTTTCGCAGTAGGTCGAAGCGGCAAGCTGCTCGGTGTAATCCGCCGATGCATAGAGCGCCTCTCTTGCCTGCTTGACAGCCTGCTCACTTGCCGCAGAGGACATCTGGTCGCCCTGAAGATCGGTTGCATTCTCAAATGTCAGACCGAGATTCGGTGCGATCTGAACGACCTCCTGGAGATATTCCTTGTTCATGACAATCGGAATTGCGGAAAATGCGGTATGTCCGCCGTCCCAGAGATACATATTCAGGCAGTCAAAGCCCATGTTATATTCTTTATAATCGGTCGAGAGCAGCAGCTCGCGGATGCGCTTGGTGCAGTCATTTGCATTGGAGAGCATGCCGTCGAGACCTTTTTCGCGCAGAAGATCGGTATATACCGGTCTGCCGGGGAAACCGTAGGTCACATCAAAGGAAAGGCAGAGCTCATTATAATTGTATGCCGCGAGATCAGCCGGTCTGCCTTCCCCATAGGTTTCGATCAGCGAATCGCCGTAGCCCTCGCTGCTCATGATTCCCGCGCAGGAGAAATCGGACATGAAATCCTTGCCGAAGACGAGCGTATTGTTGATCAGTGCAGCCTCATTCGTATCATAGACAAAGAGATCGCAGAGCGTCGGAACCGGACACCAGATGTCGCCGCCGTCGCCGATCATATCAATATGATATGTATTGAGATTGATCTCGCAGGCATAATCCTCCGCTTCGCCTTCCGCCTCTGCATCCTCAAAGCTGATGAAGTTATTTGCGAAATAGTTTTCCTCTGCATTCAATGCAGCTTCCGGATAGAAGAAGGTGAATCTGGAGTCTGTTTTGATCGTATCTGCGTTGGTATCAATGATACCTGTTGCACCGATCGGAACCTTGACCTCATAGGTGCCGTCCTTGCGGTCGGTGATCTCCGGCGCTTCTTTCGCCCAGAGCGCATAGTAATCGGAGAGCTTCACATACGGAACGCTCGGCAGATCGGCATAATAGCGGCAATCAATCGTTGCGGTCTGATCCGGTGCATAGACCAGCGCATTGAGCTGATCTTCCTTGTAGCCTTCTGTCTTGGCTTCGGTGTCTGCGGCAAATGCCGTCATGCCGGACATGGATGCGACGATTGCAAGTGCTGCAATACCTGCTGCGGTTTTCTTGAACATTGATTTTCCTCCTGTCTGATACATATAAAGTATAATTTTGCGGTCGTCTGTCCATTCACAAACATGTATCATGAATTTTCAAACATGATTATTATAGCATTCAACTGTCGGATTGTCAAGTTAAGATGTGTTAAGGTCACATCAGGTTACATTAAGACAGACGCATCCGGCACTCTCCTGCCCTGCCTGCGCGGACGGATTTAGCACTTAAACGCATTTTCCGTAAACTGCGAAATTGCGTTTTGCCGCTAAAAATACTGCCGCAGAATTAGCACCTAAACGCATTTTTTCAAAAAGGCAAATTTGCGTTTAACTGCTAAAAATACCGCCGCGGAATTAGCACCTAAACGCATTTTTTCAAAAAGGCAAATTTGCATTTAACTGCTAAAAATACCGCCGCAGAATTAGCACTTAAACGCATTTTTCCGAAAAGGCAAATTTGCGTTTAGCTGCTAAAAATACCGCCGCAGAATTAGCACCTAAACGCATTTTTCCAAAAAGGCAAATTTGCGTTTAGCTGCTAAAAATACCGCCGCAGAATTAGCACCTAAACGCATTTTCCCAAAAAGGCAAATTTGCGTTTAACTGCTAAAAACAGATGGGGGAAATTAGCAGCTAAACGCATTTTCTCAAAAAGGCAAATTGCGTTTAACTGCTAAAAACATACGGGGCAAATTAGCAGCTAAACGCATTTTCCCGCATATGCAAAATTGCGTTTAGCTGTGAAAACGGGGGTATAAAACTAGCACCTAAACGCATTTACCGGAATCCGGAAAAATGCGTTTAAGTGCTAAAATACGACGGAAAAATCTAGCGCCTGAACGCAATTTACCCGAATCTGACAAAATGCGTTTAAGTGCTAAAAAACAGGCAGATATTTAGCAGTTTACCGCATTTCCGGAAAAAGGCAAAATGCGTCCAAATGCTAAATAATTGCGTTTAAGTGCGAAATAAAAGCGTTTTGGTGCTAAAAAATTGCGTTTAAGTGCTAATTCATATGTCTGAAACATGCGTAATTACGCGATTTTTGACAGGAAAATTTTGCCTAATAATATAATACTTTAGTATTTTAATAGCTTTGCTTGCACTGCTGAAACAGTGCAAGCAGCTTTCTGCAATGAAAAAGATTCTGCCGCGTCCGGCATCCCCCCTCCGCCGGATCACTTTTTTCCGTGATGCGGGAACGTGAAAACAATGGTCTCGAGATTCTTGAGCGAAGGGATCATCTTGGGGTCTTTCGGATCAGGGAGCACAATATCTTGATATCGCTCCATGAGATAGGTCTGCTCGCGCAGGATGCGCCATGTCGTTTCAAAGGTACGTTTGAGCAGCGTCGTTTTGTTCTTCGCCTGATTCAGACGCTGTTCCAGAAGCGGGTTCCGTTCGATCATTGTCATCGCCGAAATATGCGGTTCCTGATTGCCGCACTGCTCGATCAGCTGCACGATAATCAGCACGTTTTCAATCGCCGTTTTATTGCGCTCCTTGACGATGGAAGTTTTCGTCAGATAGGAGTGCGTCGGCATGCGCATCGGGTCGCCTTTTTTGGTCAGTCTCGGCTCGCCGTTTTTGTTCTTCCGGATCGCCAGTTTGTAGACCGTTTTGATGACCATGTTCATGTACGGCGAGCTGAATGAGATCGTGTTCTTTTTATCATCATAGCCTTCAAAGTTGAGCACCGGATAGAGCGACTGCGAGGGCTTGTTGTTGCGCGTGCCGTGCATGACGCCGACGATATTATGGAAGCTCTGGACGTTATCAATCAGCCGCTGGATGCCTGCCTTGTTGATATTGCGCTGAAGACCCATGCTTTCTGCTAAATCCGGCACATAGAGCGTGATGACATCGCGGATTTCCGAGCATTTCGTCTTCTCAAATTCCGTTAAAATGATCGAATAGAAAATGCGCAGCATGCCGAGATCAATCGAGTCGATGCCTTCATTCGTGACCATATTTTGCAGCTGTACCTCGGAAACCGGCTGAATTTCGTTGCCGATGAAGTACATTCTGCCGTCGGAGAATTTCAGCCCGTCCGTCGAAGCGAGCGGCTGCATGTAGGCATTGCCGAAGGGCTTGAGGCTCATGACGTACTGATAATTCTGCATGGTCGGGACGGCAAGGGCGGTCGGAATCTCGTGGACTGCCTCCTCCGCCTGCGCTTTCGTGCGGTAGATTGCCGCGTCATCGTCCTGATAATGCAGGCGGCAGTATTCGAGCAGCTTGCCGAGGTGGAAGGGCGCGAGGAAGTGGAACATGGTCGGCGCGGGGTCCTCGAGCAGCGCTGCAAAGCCTTCATCATCGACGAACTGCGGCGTTCGGATGCTCTCCGCGTCCGCCTCCGAGAGGTTATGCAGGAAGGCGGCTCTGCGCTCCGGCGTCCGCAGGGGCTTGATGCAGCCGCTGTACTGCCGGATGAACAGCATGTTCGAGGTACATGTCAGGATGAAATCGGTGCTGAAAAAGCCTTCCGGATCGGGCTCCAGCAGGAATGCCATAAAGCCTGCGATCTCGAATTCCGTCCGGTCCAGCGAGAGCTGCTCGGACAGCTTGTGCAGATGCTTCATCAGCGCAGCCTGTGTATCCTCCGGCGGCAGCGCCGTGGCATTGTAATTTTCCGTATCATAGGGCATGTTCGGGATACTCCTTTCCGTTGTATGATCCGGTATCCTTAGTTTATTCGCTCACATTATATTATCTGGATTACTCAGGTTATCATGTGTTTTGTCGTATTCTGTCATATTATTAAAATTGTCGCATTCCGTCGATTCTGCGTGTATATGCACATCCGGTAACTGCATATAATACAGTAAACCGGATAATACTGATAATCACAGTCACGCAGATTTACTGCACTCCCCTGCTAATATCTCAGCGGTGCGACAGCATTTCTCTGCCGTCCTTCTGATAAGCCTTGAGTACATCGCCGAGCCCCTTTTCGAGAATCTCATTGATGACATCCTTGATCTCTCTGCGCTCGGTGTAAGCGTAATCCTTGAGCAGATCGAGCAGGTCCTTGCGGACAATGAACGTCGCGCGCTGGAAGTTCTCCGGATCGTTTTTGTCGATTGCCGGTGTCTCCGGAACAGGCTTTGCCTTTGCTTTTTTCAGTTCCGGCTTTGCAGCGGTCTTCTTCTGTTTTGCGGGCTGCTGCTTTTCCGGCTTTGCACTCCCCTGCTGCGTGCCGGCAAACAGCGGATTCTTGTCCAGCGGATTTTGTTCGAGCTTGAATGCCATGACTATTTCTCCTCTCTGCGGCGGATTTCGGCTGCGATATTCCGGTATGCAACGGCGCCGATCGAGCCGGTCGCATATGCAAAGATATCTTTGCCGAAGGTCGGTGCTTCTGCGATTTTGGAATTGTAGCGGACGATATCCGTGAAGATTTCGTCCGGGAATTTCTCCTTGATCGCTTCATATACGGATTTATCGAGACCGCGGCGCGCGTCATAGAGCGTGACAATGACGCCGCTGATCTTGAGATTCGGGTTCATGCGTCTGCGGACGATCTCGACGGTCTGCATGAGCTGCATGATGCCGTCGAGCGGCATGTACTGCGCGGCAACCGGAATGATGATGCCGTCGGATGCGGTCAGCGCCATGAGCGTGAGGACGGAGAGGCTCGGCGAGCAGTCGATCAGCACATAGTCATAGTCCCCTGCTACCGGCTCGAGCGCTTCCTTTAAGATGAAGTCGCGTCCTGCGGCGCCGATCAGCTCGACCTCCGTTCCCGAAAGTCGGATATCGCCCGGCAGGATGTCCGGCAAATCCTCTCTGCGGACGATTGCTTCTTCGGCAGTCCCCTTTCCGCTGAGCACCTCACTGACGGTGACGGCTTCGGAATCCAATGCGCGGATGCCTGCGGATTTTGTCAGGCTCCCCTGCGCGTCCAGATCGACAAGCAGGACTCTGCGTCCCTGTCTTTGCAGTGCGGCACCGATATTCAGGCAGGAGGTTGTCTTGCCGACACCGCCCTTCTGATTTACAAAGCATAATGTTTTCATGTTCGGTCTATGCTCCTTTCTGTATTCGGCTTTCTTTTATTGTATCACATCTCACTGCGTTTGTCAATGAAAGATTACTAAAATTACTCTGATTTTTCATATTATCCGTAATTCGACATGATTCGGGTTATTTGTATTACCGGATGTTTTATATTATCCGGATTACTGGTATTTCCGAGATTATTCTTTTTCAGTGCGGAAGGGCATACCGGTATTACTATATTATCCGGTAACACCAGATTATCAGGCGCCTTGTATTACTGTTTGACCGGATAACCCGAGTAAGCCGGTAAGAGCGGATAATGAATATCCTAGAGCTATACAATTATCCGCGTGCTGTCAAATTATGATTCAATATGTTACAATTGTAACTAAGCGGAATATCGGATTTCGTATTACTCGTATTATTGATAAACCGGATAATATAGTCTTATGCTTAGACATGTTCCGGCAGGGGAGTATGCCTTATATTATGTTTAGTAGACTTCTGAGCACACCTATGTATCGGATCATTCTCGCCCATAGTAACACCAGTCATCCCGTGTTACCGGTAAACCCGATTTCCTGCATGTACTGATATGACTGACGTCCGGCATGCGAATTCTGATATATACAATAATCCGAATAATCTGAATAACCTCATGCATCCAGATCATACGATAAACCGGATAAGCAAAGAAATCAGAGTAACACAGGAAACCGAACAAACCGGAGAATCCGAGTAAGCTGAATAACAAGCAGAGACCGGATGCAGTACAGCTGTAACAACGCAGCGGATACAGCGCAGCCGATGCGGCAAAGGCAAAACAGCGCAGGAACAATATATAATAGTCAGCATTCGATGCGGACGTCTGCGGACACTGCGCACCGATGCAAACAGAACGAGTCCCGAGAGGGGAGCCCTGTGCCGTCAACCATAATGCGCGGCGGCGATGCACTGGAATCAATCGTGCAGAAACGGCACGGGAGCGGACGGTGCATGATCGTATCCCGTCGCCTCACTCCGGATACTATATAAAAGCGACCGAAGTCGGCGTGTTGTCCGGACACACCTTGCAGAGCCGGTTTGCGCGGCTGGAAACATATGCCGCCTGTTCGCTGCGCATCAGATACTATATAATAGTAAGGAACCGGTACGCCGGTCAATCCCGCAGGCTTTCCGGTGCAAATCTGCGGGGCAGGGGAGTGCCGGATGCAGCAATCCGGACGCACGTTCACAGCACAGGGCGGTTTTATAGGCAATTTTCGGCGAAATCAGCAGCAGTTCACAAACATATGCGGCAACTCAGGCGGCAATTAAAAATGCGCTTGTCGAGCTTGATCGAAAAAAGTTGCCGTAATCGGCAGTCTGACGAAAACAGCCTCTCAGTTTTGTGCTTTTTGCTCTCAAACGATATGTCAAAATATACAAAAGTATGTGAAATCTGAATGGATATCTCTGGTGATGTCGTATAGTAAAACTGTGAAAACAACGTAATTACGTAATATGGAAGAGAGTTGTCACTCGAGTTGCCGAAAAAAATTTCAAAAGAGGTCTTGCGTTTTTTCACCGAACATTGTATAATAACATCAGAAAGTTTACCGGAAGGAGAAACGGCTTGAATTATTACGAATACCTCGAACAGCTGCAAAAGAAATACGGAACCACGAACACCGAGCTTCTGGAAGAACTTGCTGCTGCCGGTATCCGGATTTCAAAAAGCAATCTTTCGCATAAACTGAAAGGACAGCGCCGCATGACGGACGAGGAACTGGAGGTTTTCATCCAGACCGTCTGCCCGACCGGCTCCGAAGAACACACGCTGCGTTCCTTATATAAGGTATCGCAGTTCGGCGAGGACCGCTACCGCGACGTCGAGGTGATTCGGCGCGGCATCAGCAGCCTGTCCGATGACTCCGTGCTCCGCATTCCGGATGATCTTCCGGACCCCGCGGCTCACACCGATATCCGCGGCGAAAAGCCGCTGACAGATATGATTCTCTCAATCCTGCGCGATGCGTGGGGCAGAGGCGCTGTCGGGGTACAGTGTCCGGCTTCGTTCCGGCGGCTCTCCGATGCGATCTGCGCAAACAGCTTCCGATGCGCTTCCGAAGTCCGGCATCTGATCTGCATTGACAATGCAGCCGGCAACTCTGCGGATGATGACTACATTCAGACAGTTTTCGCAGCAGATCAGATCGCCTGCTTCAATATCGCGTATGAGGCGCGGTACTATTACGATCACGTCAATATCGTCGGCGACGGCTTCAATCCGTTTCCGTTCTATATGGTGACCGACCGCCACCTGCTCCTCATCGCACATGACTTCAAGAGCGGCTTCCTCGTGCGGGATGACAAAATGATCGCACGCTATCAGGAGGAATTCAAGCGGACATATGCAAAATGTACGCCTCTGATGCGCCGCACAGACGGTGTTATGGAAAGCCTCTGGACCCTCACAGGTCTTGAGGAATCCTGCACCAGACGCTTCTTCGTTCTGCGGCACGGCGTGAGCTACCTGCACGGCTTCGATTCCGGATTGCTCAATACCTGCATTCCTGAGGATCTTCCCGAACGCGAGGCGCTCATCTCGATGCTTAACCGTGAAATCAGCACGGCGGGCAACAATATGAGCTGTGTCCTGCATACCGATACAGATGCGGATGCGTTCCTGCAAAACGGCATGCTCATGGATATTCCGGGCAGCATGATGCTTCCGGTTCCGCGCTTCAACCGCGCGGCGACAATCCGTCGGGCGACCGAGGCAAAGAACGATACGCGCCGCGTCTCTCCCGGTTACCTCGAAATCTCCCCGAACATTTCGGTCAACTGCTATGACAGCGGTACAGTAACGCTCGTGCATTCCGGAAACGAGCCGCACTGCTTCATTATTACAGAGCACAAGTTCTATAATGCGGTGCGCAGCTTCTTTACATATCTTCTGGAACTCGAATCCGTTTCCGATCAGTTTGATGAGATTATCCGGTAAACCGATTCTACTGACATGACTGTATTTTCCGGCGAAGCAACAAACTGGAAAATTCTGAAGACAGAAAGGCGAATACACGAGATAGTAAAGGAGTCAGAATCATGAGAGTATTGCTGCTGGACCGGAATGAAGCCTATGCCGAGCGATTTGCGCAGTATCTCGGCAAGCAGGGTGACATACAGGTTTCGCTTTGCAATGATCTGGAAATCTGCAAGAAAATGCTCAGCGAGGAGCTCTTTCAGGTTGTGCTGTTTGACGCGGAGTTCGATACCGAGAACCCTGCCGATTACAGCAGAAAGATGACAGCATTCGCGTTCATCTCGTCCGTCAAGGACCGGATTAAAGATACCGATACGATCTATAAGTACAGCAGTGTTTCGGAGATCTGCGAGGAGATCATGCGGATCTACACCGAGCATACGCAGCACGAGATCAAGCAGGATGAACCTGCTGAGGGCTCCGTCGCTGCCGAGGTGCTGACCTTCCTTCCGGTCAACGGGGGAGCGGGCGGCTCGACGATGGCGGTTGCCGCGGCGATCTCCCTCGCTGCAAGAGGCAAGGTGCTGTATCTGAATCTCGAACAGCGCTCCGCTGAAACACTGGTCTTCCAGTCCGATACAAAGAAATGCATCACCGACGTTATCGCGGCGCTTCGCACAAACTTCCAGCTCAAGGAGGCAAAGAAGCTCTTTGATACGGTGATCGTTCAGGATACCGCACACGGCAGCGGCAATCTTGATTTCATAAAAGGCTATCTCAATATCGGCGACTGCACTTCCCTGACGCCGCAGCTCCTTGAAACGCTGCTGACGATCCTGCGAAAGCAGTTCCAGTACCGGTACATTATTATAGATGCAGACTTCATCATCGGAAATCTGCTCCGCCGCCTGATTGTGCTTTCGGATAAGCTCGTGTTCGTTTCGACCGGCTCCGATACCGCAAACCTGAAAACCGAGGGAATTCACCGCTACCTTGAAATCATCGAGCGCGAGGAAGACAGCGTGATGCCGAAGAAATACATGATGTTCAATCAGTATTACGGCATGGACAATGAAGAAATCGTCGCGCGCGATATGAAGATCATCGGCAAGATCGGCAGATACCGCTCCGATGACCGCTCGCTTCTTTCCTCGTCAGGTGTTGTGGCACAGATCGTAAATATTCCGGGCACATTCGATGCGCTGGCTTAACGGGCGGTGATAGCACATGAAGAAAAATGATGTAATCGAGGAAATCGTCAAAAAGATATGCGATATGATCGACGGCGGTCAGTCCGATAATTCCGGCACCGTTGCGAGAGAAAACTTCGAGGCGGCAAAGAACCGCTCCGATATCCTCCAGAAATACCGCGATGCTTCCGATGACGAATTCCGTCTCTATATAATTGATATGCTGAATGCGATGCTGCTGGACAACGGCGACTACATTGCATCGGATGAAGCACCCTACTACATTTCCCCCGACGACCGGGCGCTCATTCAGGAGCGCGTGTTCGGTACCTACCGCGGTCTCGGTCTGCTGGATACGCTGCTGATGAACGAGGAGATCACCGAGCTTATGGTCAACGGTCCCGATCACATCTTCGTCGAAAAGCGCGGCAGAGTCATTGAGCTTGAGGAGCGCATCTGCAACGACACCGACTGTACCGAAGAGGAACGCCGGACGCGCGGTGAGAAGCAGCTCCGCAAGATCATCCGCAGAATCGTTGATATCTGCGGCAGAGATATCAGTGACGCAAACCCGATCGTTGACGCCCGTCTGAAGGACGGCTCCCGTGTCAACATCGTCCTCTATCCGATCGCCCTCGGCGGCGACACGGTCACGATCCGTAAGTTCTCCAAGAAGCCGATGAGCGTAGAAAAGCTCATCGCCTACAAATCCATTACGCAGGAAATCGCTGACAAGCTGCAACTGCTTGTCAAAGCGAAATATAACATCTTCATCAGCGGCGGTACTGGCTCCGGAAAGACGACCTTCCTGAACGCGCTTTCCAACTACATTCCCCGCGATGAACGTGTCATTACGATTGAGGACTCCGCCGAGCTGCAAATCACCGGCGTAGATAACCTCGTCAGCCTCGAGACCAAGCAGGCAAACGCCGAAGGCAAGGGCGGCATTACGATCAAGGATCTGATCAAATCCTCGCTCCGAATGCGTCCGGAACGGATCGTTGTCGGTGAGGTCCGCGGCGAGGAAGCCCTCGACATGCTACAGGCAATGAACACAGGCCACGACGGTTCGCTTTCTACCGGCCATGCAAACTCCGCAAAGGATATGCTGACGCGACTTGAAACCATGGTCCTGCAAGGCGCCAGCGGCTTGCCGCTGGATGCGGTCCGAAGACAGATCGGATCCGCGCTGGACATCATCGTGCACCTTTCCCGTATGCGTGATCACTCCAGAAAGGTCGTTGAGATCTCTGAGGTGCTCGGCTACGACCACGGCGACATCATCATGAATCCGCTTTATGTCTTTGAAGAGGATGAAAACTCGACGCTGGAAAAGGTTTCGGGCGGTCTGAACCGCACGAAGAACCCGATGAAAAATACGGAAAAGCTGCGGCAGGCAGGTATTCTTGAGGATTTGTAAGAGGTAAGGAAATGGCGAAAAAGGAAAAAGAACCGAAGAAGAAAAAAAAGAAGGTTGTCGTAAATAAGGGCATCAGCGGTGCCGGAACGGATTACACCGTATATATCCTGTCACCGATGCAGAAGCTGTTTGCAATCGTAGTCGGCTTCGCAGTCGGTTTTGCGGCAGCATACATCTACTATGACAACATCCCGCTCGGCATCGTGGTCGGCGCAATCGCCGGCTGGAAGGCAATCGACATCTACCGGAACAAGCTCTTCACCCAGAGACAGCGTGAGCTGCGTTTGCAGTTCCGCGATCTGCTGGAATCGCTCAGTAACTCCTATACAGTCGGTATGACCGCGAGCCGCGCGTTCCATAACGCCTATTCCGATATGCAGACAGAGCACGGCAAGGACGCGGTCATCACCAAAGAACTCCAGCTGATCTGTGCAATGCATGACGGTCAGGGTGTTGAGATCAAGGATATGGTCAATGACTTCGCAAACCGCAGCGGTCTGGATGATGTCCGGTCGTTCGCCAGTGTTTACGATGTCGCAACGGATCTCGGCGGCGATATCGCAAAGGTCATCCGCGAAACCCGTGATATGATCGGCGATAAGATCGAGATCGAGCTTGAGATTCAGACCATGGTTACCGGTCAGAAGAATCAGCTCACCATTCTCGCTGTCATGCCGCTGGTCATGGCGCTCCTGACAAGGAGCTTCGTTGACGGTACACCTTCTGCGCTGACACTGATTGTCAAAACGATTGCGCTCGGCATGTTCGTCTTTGCCTACTGGCTCGGTGCGAAGATCGTCGATGTCAAGATTTGAGAAAGGAGCCGGCTGAAACATGTATACACTGATGTTGTGCAGCGCAATTCTTGCAACGCTGCTGATTGCAGTCTGGCTGTTCCTTTTCCTCCGCTACAGTAAAAAGTACAGCAAGATCATTGACTCGGTTGACGGCAAAGTCTTCACAATGAAGGATCTTTATTTCATCGGTCTTGGCGTGATTGACATTTATGAGCATTCGGCCCGCAAGAAGATCACGACGTCTGATAAAGCAATCACACAGAGCAAGAAACTGGCAGAGGTTTTCGGCAGAGACAACGGCGAGCTCTACTATTATATTACAGTTGCCGCAAAGATCTCGCTGATCCTGACCTTCCTGCCGATCGGTCTGATGATCGGATGCATCATTAAAACGATGCTTGGTTTTCTTGCCGGTCTTCTGCTTGCGATTGTATTCCCTTACGGTGTGCAGTCCGGCATCAATTCCGCGATTGCCAATAAGAAGGATGCGATCCTGTCAGAGTTCCCGAAAATGGTCTCCAAGCTGACGCTGCTGGTCAATGCCGGCATGCTGCTGCGGCGCGCATGGGATGAGGTTGCAGAATCCAATCAGGAAGATGCGCTTTATGCTGAGATGCGGACAGCTTCACAGGATATCCTCGAGGGTATGACGATTGAAGCTGCCATGGATGCATTTGCGACCCGCTGCGGTCTGAAAGAGATCCGGAAATTCTCCTCGATCTATGTGCAGGCTGTCAAGCGCGGCGCGGGTGAGTCCATTGATTCCATGAAGATCATGGCTGATGAAGCCTGGGAGCAGAAAAAGCAGCTCTCCAAGCAAAAGGGTGAGCTTGCGGCACAGAAGCTCCTGGTTCCGAATATGATCATGTTCCTCGGCATCATGATCGTTGTCGTGGTTCCGATGGTCGCCGCAATGTTAGGAAAATTCAATGCCTAGTTTACAGAAAAATCATAATAAAGAGGTTCGGGCAAGCGGCGAGTATATCACGCAGAACCGGACATGGCTTGTAATCATTCTGATTCTGGTCATTATCATCGGAATCGTTGCTTCCGAGGTTTTCACCAGAGGAAAGATTACGCCGTATTTCGACGGCGGCTGGCTGACATATCTGATACATGCAATCGTAACGAAGATTCGGGAGATGCTGGCAAAGTTATCAGAAGCGGTCAACGCGATCAAATTCTAAGAATGCCGGCGGAGGGCAGGACAAAAGCATGCATTGTTTTGTACTCCGTTGATATAAATGGCAGAAAGACATGGAACGGGATAAAGTTCCCGGACAATTAGGAGGTAAAAAATGATAGACAAATTTGCAATCTCTTGCCTCAGTACCTACTACAGGGCAAAAGCCCGCTTTGTAAGGCTGAGCAAAGAGGAAGACGGCATGGAAACGTTGGAATCCGTCATGCTGATTGCAATCGCAGTCATAATTGCCGGTTTCATCATCAACTTCCTGACGAAGGGCAATTTCGGTGATTCAAAAAGTAATCAGGGACTTATCGGTTTCATGTTTGAAAAGATCGGCAAATCAATCGCCGATATGTTTGAGGTTAACACGGAGGTTAATCCGGCGTAATAAGAACCCGGTAATACCATGACAGACGCACCGCTGATCCGCCGCATGCGGCGGTCGCGGATTATGAATCAAATCAATTATGAAAAAGTGAGGTAAATGGAAATGTTTGATCAGTTTGCAATTTCGTGCATGACAACCTATTACAAGGCAAAGGCAAAGCTCGATAAGCTCTGCAAGGCAGAAGACGGTATGGAGACACTTGAGACGATCATCCTGATCGCAATCGCAGTGATCGTTGCCGGCTTCATCGTGAACTTCCTGACGAAGGGTAAGTTCGAGGGTACCGACGGCGGTGTGATCGGCTTTATGTTCAAGAAGATCGGCGCTGCAATCGCGGATATC
>JAEEGL010093119.1_pt1 | contig 17153 bp, 6 predicted proteins | sample 9134231 | NCBI WGS metagenome assembly JAEEGL01 (sample SAMN16246548, study PRJNA631951) | gut metagenome | biome: gut microbiome; feature: rumen; material: fiber-attached | host: Bos | place: Iran: Karaj | collected 2018-10
TAAATCATATATTTTTCTAAATCCATTATTCTTTTTTAAATATGGTATTAAATAATTTTGTTATAAAATTATTAATTTAGATTAAATTATTACTTAAAAAATCCTTTAATACATAAATTGAACTTCATTTTTTTTTAAACTTTTTCCTTTTTCAAATATGCATTATTTTTAAAAATAATTCTAAATCTTTTATTTTAACTTTCTTTATTATTAAGAATTAATAAAATATGAATTATTCTTTTTCATAAAAAATTGAAATAAATAATAAGAATTTCACTATTAACAATATATAAAAATAATATTAAAAATTATAATAAATATTTTAAAAAATTTAAAATATAAAATGGGTTTTATAAAAAGTAAAGAAATACTTCATAAAAAAATAAGAATACCAGGGAATAATACAAAAACAGTATAAATAATAAATATAATAGGAAAATTTGAAGAAGAAGCATTATAATTTATAGATTTAACATCAAATGATATAGAAACAAAAAATAATTATTTTCCATTAATTAATGGTTGTAATGAAATATTTTAAAAATTAAATTCATTTGAACAATTTGGAAAAGATTATAGATCTAATATTCAAGCATATCATAATTATTTTGATTTGATAAACGATTTAGAAAAAAAGAACAAAATAATAAAAAATTAATAAATACATCACAAATTAATTTTAATAATTAAATTTCTAATTGATGAATATTTTGATAGAATAGAACAAGAAATAATAGAAAAAATTATATTAAAAATTAAATGAATTATTAGAAAGTTATAATAAAATAAAAAATTATTTAATATATGAAACAGAAAGAAAAATGGTTTTAGAAAAATATTTTTATTAACAGGCTCAAATATAAATAAAAATAAATTGATAATGAAGAAGAAAATATAATACCAATAGGAGGAATTAGTGACGAATTTAGATATAAAAATAATGAGAATGATATTTAGAATAACTAAATGTAGAATTATTCACATTTTTTATAATATTTATAACATATATGATTTTTAATCAAATGAGTTTTTCTTAAAAAATAAAAATTGAAATTAACTTAAAGATTATAATATAATTATCATTCACTCAATATATTATTCTATTTTATATCTGAAATATAAGAAAGATTTTTTTCTTGATTTCCATAAAATTTAAGTTCTTCTTTTTTAATTAAATCTTTATATTTTTCAATATTATATTGTTTTTTAATAATTAAATTTCTAAATTTTAAATAAAGAATATTTTCTTGAGAATTATCGAATAAATCATCTTTCCAATATCCTTTTTTTAATTTTTATTATATATTTTTTTGTCATTTTTTTATATTTTTTTTCAATTAAATTTATTTATAATTATATTTATTTTTTGGTTGATTATTGAGTTTCAATAATTTGATATATAGATGATTTATTTAAATTTTATAGTAGATTTTATTTTAAATAATCAATTAATTATTTAAATTTCATATTCTATTTTTTATATTATATTATATTATTATATGCTAATTTCATAATCATTAATAACAAAATAATATAAAATGATTTATTAATAACATTAATTAATTAATAATATATTCCTAATATATCAGCAAAAAAAAAATTTATATAAAACAGATAAAAATAAAATAATATATGTTTTAAAAGATAAAACAAGAACAAGAAGAACAAATAGTATCTCTAACATAAGTATCTTTTCTATCAACTTTTCCATAAACTTTAATATATTCTTTAATACTTTCAACTTCAATAATATCACAAAAATCTTGTAATTCATCAATTTGATCTCGGAAAGAAATTTTAACGTTTTTTTTATTTTTATGATTTATTTCATTTCCAAAATAATCGTATCTAATTTTTTTATGAAAATTACTTTTAATATGTATTCTTTTAATATTAGGATTATTTTCAATATTATTAAAATGATTTTTAGTTCTTGACTTTAAAATTGGAGTATTATTATTTTTATGATAAGATCTATTTGTTTCATTTGAACTTATATTAAAAGATGAAGATAAATAATTTTTTGTTTTTGATTGTTTAATTGGAAATTCATTTAATGAATAATTTATTTCTTCATTTGTTGATAATACAAATGAATTATTGTTATCTTTTATTTCATGAATTAAAGGACTTAAATTATGATATGATGATACACGTTGGTGTTGCTTTACTTTTAATTCAGGTAATTTTAATAATGGAACCTTTAAATTTCTGGAATGAAGATTTTCATCATTTTCTGACATTTTTTTAATTTATTTTGACACACTTTTTTTTTATGTTTTTTATTCTTTAAATTAATTTATAAAATTAAAATAAATAAAGAATTAATCATATTATAATTCATAATAAAAAAAAAGATTATTTTTTTCAAAAATTCTTTAAGATAAGTATTTTTATTTATATTTATATTTTTATATATTATTTAATTGAATTTATAAAAAAATTGAAATTGAATTTCTAAAATTTAATTTTCATTAAATAAATTAATTTTTTTTTCTTTGATTTCATTTCCATTATCTTTTTTAATTTGTTTAATAGTTAATAAAAAACTATCAACTCCTTTACAACCTTCTCTAAATTCACTTGAAGTTACAGTGCCAATTGTCATTCCAAATTTATTTTCAATATTATTATTTTTTTCATTAATATTATTATTTAATAATAAAGATTCTTTTTTTTTTTCATCAAATTTAATTGGTTTTACTAATTTAAAATCTTTATTTTCTTTTCCATTTAATTCGTTTAATTTTATTTCTTTTTCTTCTTTAATATTTTTTGAATAAATCATAGAATTATTATCTGAATATTCATCTTCACCAAAATTTCCTGAATCATTTATTTTATTATTTTGAAAATTTGGAGAAGTTTTTTTTTCTAATAATTGTTTAGTAATAAATTTTTCATAATTAATCATTGTATTTTTAATTATTAAATTATCATGATTATTTATATTATTTTTTAAAGAATTTGAAGATGAAATACTTGTTGTTTTATTATTCATATTTAAAAAACTTTCTTTAAGTTTATTTAACTGTTCTTTTAAATCTAAATTTTCTTGAAATAAATCCATATTATCTTTATTTAATTTAAAGTTTTTTTTATTTACATTATCATTTTCTTTTTGTAATAAATTTATTGTTATATTTCTATCAACTAAACATTTAAATAAAAGTTCAATTGAATCAGTTAATTTAATAAATTTTTCATCTTTTGACATTATTTCAAATTCTTTTTTAGTTAAACCTACATTTTTACAAATTTCTAAAAATTCTTCATTTTCAAATTTTCTATATTCTATTTCTTCATTTTTTTCAGTTTTATTTTTTTTATCTTTATAATTAATTTTTTTATTTTTAATCAAAACTCCATTTTCAGTTTTATTTTTTTCAAATAATATTTTTTTATTTTTATTTATTTGAAATATTAATTTATCTCTTTCATTATTAATATGAAAAATATAATTTTTATATTGATTTCTTAAATTTTGATTTTCTGTTTCTAAAAGATTAATTTGTTTTTTATATTTTATAATATCTTTTTTTGAATTTTTAACAGCTTTTGAATAATTTTTATATATATTTTTATAAAATAATAATTCATCATTTAATTGTAAAATTGCTTTTGTTGGATTTGTTATTAAAATTTCTTGTGTATCTATTAATGAAATATTATTTTTCAATTCATCTAATTTTTTTTTTTGATGAAATATTATATAATCTTTTTTATTATTTATTTGTTCCACCAAAAAAATTTTAGATTCATATTTATCATTTTCATCTCTTAATTTATTTATTGTTTCATTTAAGATTTGTTCATTTAAAGAAAACTTTGAAATTAAATTTTCTATTTTTTGTAATAATTTATTATTTTGTTCATATAATTTTTCATTTTCTTCTTTATAATATAGAATATATTTTTCATATTTACTATTATTTTTATTATTTGAAAAAAATCCTTGAATTATTTGTTTGTTTATTTTTAAATTATCTTTTAAATCTTTTATTTCGCTTTTTAAAAAATTATTTTCTTGAATAATACAATTATAACTATCCGCATATTTATTAATTAATTTTAACGCTGTTTTTTTATCTTCTCCAGGATTTGTTGATAAAAAAGACATAATAATTATTTTAATAAAAATATTTAAAACTAATAAAATTATTATTTTAAATTTATAAAATATATATTTGTTTATTATAAGTTTAAAATAATAATTTATTTATTTAAAATTTTAAAAAAAATTGAATGCTATTTATAACAAAAACAATTTTATTATTTCTTAATATTTCTTTTATAATTATGGTCAACATTAATGTCAGAAATTTTTTCTCCTTTTTTTAAAAAATTTTTTCTTCCTTTAATAATACTCATTTTTTCATTTCCTTCAGTTTTAAATAAATTTGATAAATTATTATCCCATTTCATAGAAGAAGGAATTGCATTTGCATTTTTTTTTCTTTTATCTTGATTATAATCAATAAATTTAATTCCTTGTTCTTTTTCAATTTTATTTCTAATATTATTTAATTTATTATCAAATTCTCCTTTAGTATAATTTTCTCTAATTGAAAATAAAATTCTTCCTTTTTTATTCTTTCCATTATTATAAGAAATATCTTCTTTAAATCCATAAATATGAATTCCATTATCTATAAAAACTTTTTTAAATTCTGGAATATTAACATTATTAATTTTATCAAATTGAATTTCATAATTTTTATTTATTATATTTTCATTATTATTATGATTTAAATTATAATTTTCATTAGAATTATTATTTTTATTTATATCTGAAATATATTCTAATCTTTTTTTTATTTGACTTTCATTATCATTTGGATATTTTTCAATAATAAATTTTTCAATTTCTTTTTTATTATAATCTTCATTATTTTTCTTATTATTATTATTTATTTTATTATTAGCATTTTCACCATATAAATCATTTATTTTTCTTATGAATGCACTTTCTTTTTCTCTTTTTGAAAAAGGTTTTTCTTGATTAAATAAATTTGTTTTTTCATCTTTCCAATCTAATTGAGCTGGTAATGTTCCTGTATCTTTTTCTAAAATTTTTTTTTTTCCATAATATTTATTTATTTTATTTATTTTTATATAATAATTATTATTTTTTTTTTCTTCTATTTCTTCATTGTTTAGATTTTCCTTTTTTGGATCATTAAAAATATTTGATTTAAGTGAATTTATATAATTTTTATGATCAGCATATTTTCCTTCTATAAATTTTTTATTTGATGAATTATTAATATAAATATTATTTTTATATAAATTATTGTTATTTATGTTTTCTTTTCTACCATGAAATAATTCATTATATTTTCTTTCTTTTGCATTTTTAAATTCAATTTTAGGTTCATCATATTTTTTTTCTTCATTTTCAATTGTTCCAAAAGTAGTTTTTTGATTGAAATTATTTTTAAAATTAATAATATTCTTTTCATTATTTATATTAAAGTCATTTCCATATAATTGTTTCATTTTTCTTTCATAAGCTGAAGTATCTTTTTCTTTATAATTTTTAAATAAATCATAACATATTGTATTATTTAAATTTTTATGAACATTAAATTCTGAATTATCATAATTGCCAAAAGAAAAATTTGTTTTATTGTTATGTCTTATTTTAATTGGCTTTGTGATTATTGGTTCATTTGAAAAAATATTTGATTTAAAATTATTTGAAATAAAAGGCGTTTTCATTGTTTGATTTAAAATATTATTATTTTCTGAATCCCAATTTTTAAAATCATATGTTATTCTATTAATTCTGTTTCTTATTTTATGTGGAATTTCTTTCTTTTCTTCATTTGATTTTAAGTTAAAAATATCTGAACTTTGATTAAATTTCGAAGTTTTATTTTTTACTAACATTTTTTTTAAAATTTTAAATAAAAGTAAAAAAAATAAATTTTATATATAGTAAAAAAATAATGAAATAAATAAATTATTTAATTAATAAGTAGAATTAATAAATTTAATTTAAATCATAAATGTGAATTTTAGATTAGATAATTTTTTATGTTATAAAATATAAAAAGAAATTTTATGTTTAATAAAAATAATTTAATAATATTATTTTATTAAGCTCCAATTATATCATAATGCAATTGTATATAATATCATTAACACTCTAACATATATTTTCTAATTATTTTACTTAACTTAAAATAAAATACTCAAAAAAAGAAAATTAATAAATAGATGAATGTTTTTTAATGAATTATCATACATATAATCTTTTTGAACATGAAATTTTATATATATCATTTATTGTTTAATCTATACAATGTTATTTTTTTTATTTATATTAAATGATTCATTATTTATCTTGTAATTTTTTTTAATAATTTTTATTATGGAATTTTTTTTTGAATTTCATTCGTTTGTTTTATTTTTGATTTAATTCGTTTCAGGATGAAATCTTTCGTTTTGTTTTTTCTAATAAAATTGAATAGAAAAAATAGATGATTTATTTTTCATAATATTCTACTTTTTAAATCTGTCATATCTTTTTATAAAATTTATTTTATTTTTTAATCATTAGTTAACAAAATAAATGTAATTGAAAAAAAAATAAGAATATTTAAAAAATGAAAAAAGAAAAATTATTTTTTATTTAAGCAAAATAAAAAATATATAATTTCAACAAAAACAAACTTTATTTAAAATAAATTTATTTTCATTATAAAATATTATTATTATGATTACTTAATAAATGATTTACAATCATACTTAAATTTTTAACTCTTTTTTCTAATAAATCACTTGGAATTTGATTATTCATAGTGATATGAAATCTTTTATAATTTTCTAAAGAAGGATTATTTCTTGATTTATCAATATTATTATTATTATTATAATTTAAATTATAATTTGGAGAATAAACAGTTTGTATTGAAGGATTCATTTCATGAGAAATATATTTTTTACCATTAGAATTAAAAGTATTTAAATTTATATGATTTAAATTTCTTGATATTGGTTCTGTCTTTTTTTTATAAGTTTTTATTTCATTTCCATTTGTATGATAATTATTTGTAATTTTTTTTCTAAAAATTCCTCCAATATTTATTTATTTTTTTCTTTAAATTTTTTATTTTTTCTTCGTTTTCGTTTTTTTTTTTTTCATCTAAATGATTAGAATATAAAAATAATTTTTTCTTATGATTAGAATAAGTATTTATTTGATAATTATAATTATTATTATTTCTATTACTATGAAAATTATTTTGATTATGAGTATTTAATTTATTTCCTTTAACTGGAGTTTGAAAAAATGGAGAATGAATAATTTCAATATTAAGTTTTTTAGGTGAATTATATATAATTTTTTCTTTTTCTTTTTCGTTGTTTTTAACATTTTCTTCTGAATTAATAGTAATATATTTTTCAATTGATAATTTAATTTCATTTTGATTTTGATTTTTGTTTAAAGGAGATTTTATTTTAATTAAATCATCATTATTTTTTTTATCTTTATATAAATCTTTTAAAATAATAAAAGCTTCTTCAAAATCTTCAAAACTTATATGAAAAATATTTTCTAAATTTTCAGGCCAAATTTCTAAATTATTTCTTTCTCTAGAAAGAGAAATAATTGCACAAGCAAAAATAAAAGGATGAAATTTAGTATATTCATTATTTATTGCCATAAAAAATTCAAGTAATTTTATCACCAAATAATATATTTTTATTGAATCTTCTTTATTTAAATTATCCGTTGTAAAAATTATTCCATTTAAGAAAAATAAATCTATAAAATTAATTGGATGAATATAATTTAGTTTATAATTTAAAATTTGTAAACATTTAATTTCTAATAATGATAAATCTTTATTTGGATATTCTTTAGACATAAAATTTTGAAAATTATTATTTCTTATTAAATGTTCTTTTTCATAATAAAATTTAGTTACTAATATTAAAGCTCCTAAACCTAATTCTTTGATTGATAAATCATTGTTATTTTTATTTATTAATATATCAAAAATATAAATTGATAATAAAGCAATTCGATAATGAATTTTATTTGATATTATAAATTGATTCATTATTTTTAAAAAAGAAGTTCGAATATTTTTTTCTTTATCATTTAAAGGTTTATAGTAATTCAAATAATTTTCATTTTTTAATGATAAAAGCATATTATAATATATACTTTTTATATTTATATCTTTTGGAATATCATATTTTAATGGTTTTATAGAAGAAGCAATTTTATTTTTTTGAGGAGAAATTGTCTGTTTTCTAAAATATGAATTTATATTTCTTATTGAATTTACTTTATCTTTTTTCATATTTATGATTATTTTTATTAATTTAATTTAATAGATTTTTTTTCTTATTAATAATATTCTTTATTTATATTATATTAAAATTTCAGATTAATCTAATATTATTAACTTATATATTTTATGAATTTATTAAAATGATGTTGTCTAGGACATTCGTTTAATTCAAAAAAAAATTTTTTGAACTTGATTGATATTCAGATTTGTAAATAAAATTAAAAATTAAATTTTTGAGCTAACTCAAAATTATGAATAAATAATTGAAGAAAAAAATATATAGAGTAATTATATATATTTTTATTTGAATTTCTGCTCATTTTTAAAATACTAAAAAAGGAAAATCATTATAAATTATTAATTAAAATGTCATAAACATGTATATTTTTTGTTTAAAAGAAATCATATATTATTTTAATCAATTCCTTGATTATACTTATATGACCTTTATTCTTTAGATATTAAGAGTATTAAGGTTATTATTATTATTATTATTGATTATTATCAATAATATTCAATAGTAGCTTACTATATCTCAAATCAACATTTTGGTAATAATTTATTTCTACATTTATTTTTTTTTGAATTTTTTAATTGGAAAATAAAATGATTTTTTGAAAATAAAAAATTATTTTTTAATTCTGATATTATATTATATGAATGTTATATATTATATAATAATAAATGTGAGATTAAAGATATGAGGTCACTTCTTTCTTTATATAATTTTATTCCAATAATTATAATAAAACAATTGATTCAAATAATTAAAAATGTTTTTCATTTATTGATATTATTTTATTTTTAAGTAATTTACAAGGAACAATAAACTTGTAAAAAAGAAAAAAGGATGCGAATGATAAAAACCTTTATAAATCATAATGTCATATAAATTAATCTAATTGAATAAATTATATCAATTATAAAATTAAATCTTCTATATGATTATAATTGATAATCAATGATTAAAATTAATACTAAAATTTTAAATAATTTAAATTAAAAGAAATGTTAACTTCTTAGGAAGAAAATACAATAAAAATTAAAGAAAAAATTTTTAAATACAAATAAAAAACAATAACAATAATAAACTTATAATAAATAAAAAATAAGATATTTATAATTAAAATGGGATTGAGAATTAAAAGGATTTTTAAGTTTAAATTCCTTTCTTCAATTAATTTTAAAATAAAAAATAAATATTTTTTAAAATATTAATGAAAAAGTTGAAATTAATAATATTAGGAAATAAAAAAGTTGGTAAAACCAAAATTTTAAATCAATTGATTGGAGCAACTTTTGAAATAGAATCTCAAATGATAACATCACCAGATAAAGTAATTAAAAAGGTAAAAATTAAAAACAATGAATTATTATTATTAGAAATTTGGGATATACCAGGATCAGAATTTTTCTTATCTTCGAATAAATTATTTATTAAAAAATCAAATATTATTTTATTAGTTTATGATATTACAAATAGAAGATCTTTTGATGATTTAATAATAAGATTAAATCAAATTAAAAAAATTAATAATGAAAAAGAAACAATATATGGAGTTATTGGAAATAAAAATGATTTATATATGAATAGAGTTATTGAAAAAGAAGAAGGAAAAAATTTTGCAAATAATAATAATGCTTTATTCTTTGAAATTAGTGCTAATGATAATATTATTATTGAGAATATTTTCATTAAATTAAGTGAAGAATATTTTGAAAGAAAGATAAAAAATGAAAAAAGAGAAGAAGAAAATGCAATTAAAGAAGGAAAAACAATAATAAGCTATGACAATGGAGATAAATATATTGGTTATATTAATAATAATAAAAGAGATGGAAAAGGAAAAATGATATTTAATAATGGTGATATTTATGATGGTGATTGGCTTTATGATATTTTTATTAACGGTATAATATCATATAAAAATGGAGAAGAATATGAAGGATATATTAATAATAATAAAAGAGAAGGAAAAGGAAAAATGAAATACAATAATGGAGATATATATAATGGAAATTGGATTAATGATTTTTTCATAAATGGAACAATAAAATATAAAAATGGAGAAGAATTTGAAGGTTATATTAATAATAATAAAAGAGAAATAAAAGGAGAAATGAAATATAATAATGGAGATATATATAAAGGAAATTGGAAAAATAATTTAAAAGAAGGAAAAGGAGAAATGAAATATAATAATGGAGATATATATGAAGGAGATTGGAAAAATGATGTAAAAGAAGGAAAAGGAAAAATGAAATATAATAATGGAGATATATATGAAGGAGATTGGAAAAATAATTTAAAAGAAGGAAAAGGAAAATTTATAAATAAAAAAGGTTATTATGAATATGAAGGTGAATGGAATAATGATTGTTTTAATGGATATGTTGAAAAATATTATAATAAAAATAAAAAATTATTACAAGAATATTCCATAAATAAAAATAGAAAAGGATTAATTATTAATGAAAATAACCAAAAGTTAGAATTAAAATTTAATAATAGTATTATTGAAGGAGAAGGAATTTTTAATTTTATCAATGAAAAAATATTAATAGGAACTTTCAATAATAACTATAATAAAACATTAATGAAAGGAATTTTATTTTTTAAAAATGAAGATATTTATGAAGGTAATTTTGATATAAATGGAAATAGATTAGGAAAAGGAATAATGAAAAATATAAATGGAGAAATATTTTATGGTGAATTTTATGATAATAATGAAGGATTATTTTGCTTAAATGAAGAAGATTATAATATTTTAAAAAATATTAATATAAAGGAAAAGAATTTGATGGAATTATTCAATTTAAATTTAAATGATTTATTTTATGTAGGAAAGTATAAAGACAATAAAAAAGAAGGTGAAGGAATTTTATATATGAATAAAAATAATGAATTTCAAAATATTATTTATAAAGGAAATTTTAAAAAAGATAAAAAAGATGGATTTGGTAAAATATATTTTGAAACAGGAAGTATATTTGAAAGTTATTGGGAAAGTGATAAAATTGATAAAAAGGAGAGTTGCATATTTTACTTAAACAATGAAATTCAATATAAAAATAATAAATTTAATTTAAATGAATGGATTATTTTTATAAATATTGAAATGTTTAAAATCTTTGGGAATATAAACAAAAAGACAATTAATAAAACAATAATCAGATAATATTAAAGGTTAATTTTAAAAATAATTTTTTTTATAGATTAAAAATTTTTCATAATTTTTTGAACAATGGATAAATAATATTTCCACAATTATTTAATTATATATTTGATTGTATTTGGTGAATAATATAATTTTTATTGATGTGAAGAAGATATAAATAAACAAACAATAATATTTTATTTTTATAATCTAAATATAACAATTATTCTAAATTTCTATAAGAATAATAATTAATTTATTTAAGATTTTTAATCAAAATAATTTTAAGCAGAATAAAGTTTCTGAGAATATTATAATAATATTATTTAATACAGAATATAAATATTTAAATTTGAATTTAAATTAATAAATAATAACTAATAGTATATTTAATTATTTAAAACAATATAAATTAAATTTATTTATAATAGATAGATTGGGAATTAAAAAATTTCATTAATAATTATAATTATAAAAAAAATGAAAATAATATCAATATGCATTATAATTTCATTTTTTCAAATAACATTATTTAAATTACCAACTCTAGAAGATGAAATAATTCCTATATATCATGAAATTCAAAAAAATTCAATTTTGACATTAAATTTTACCTCAAATGATACACAAGAATATGCATATATAAATTATCAAGAAGATGAAGGAATTATAGGAGAACAATCAAATAAATATCATTATCTATTAATTAATTCTAATTTAAGTGTTACATGTAGAAGTAATTATTCTAATCATACTTTCCCAAATTCTAGTGAATTTAATAAAGATTCTTTAAATGAATGTTTAGAAATGGATTATGATTTAAATTATAAAATAATAAGATATAATAGAGTTTTAAATATAAATGATAAAACTTTATTTGTTTTTTATTTATCTAATTTATATTATGGGAATTCTGAAAATTATCAAATTAAGAGATTACTTTATCATAATGAATTAATTGATAATAAAATTTATTCAGAAAATACATCTGATATAGATATTAAATTATATTATTTTGAAATAAATGAAAACAATAGTGAAAATTTAATTTATATATCAGAACCTAATAATGTTATTATATATGCTGAACATATTGAAAAACAAAAGTATGTTAAACTTGAAAATTATTATCATTTCTTTAAATTATATAATAATAATAATATAGAAAGTGAAGGTAATTTTAAACATATTATTATTATTCAAAAAAAAACATATGAACAAACAGTTTTTAATATTGGAAGAAAATCTGATTTAGAAAAAAAATTTAATTTAATCAATTTTACAAATCAATATGAAGAAATTTCTTCTCTTTGTTATGGAAGTAATATTTATATTTTAAATTCACCTTCTGAATCAATTTTTAAATTTCCAGAATTTAGTGAAGTTTCATATAAATTATTTAAGGATGAATTTATTAAATTTGAAGATTTAATTAATTTATCGAATTATAAAGAAATTAATAATCTTGATTTTTATTCAAAAAATAAATATGCAATTTATTATATTACTTGTAATTACGGTGAACATACTTTAAATTTTACAAATACTTTAATCAAAGAAGAAAATGAGACAATTTATTTAGAACAAAGTACATATTTTAAAATTTCTTCAAATAATAATTTAACTTTTGATATAGTTGAAACTAATTATCAAATTGTTATTAAATTATTAAGTGAAGATGGATTTTTTAATATAAATGAAAAGATTTATTCCTTTAAACAGAATGAAATAAAAATAATTAATTTAAATGAAAACAATACTTTTATTATAAAAAAAGAAGAAAATTCATCTGACTCATTTTTTGAAGTAAAATTTCTAACACCAGAAACTTTAATAAGTTATTTAGATTATCCAATATTATTTGAAGTTCCAACAAATACTAGTAAAAGATTTATAATTATGAAGTTTAATTCAACTTTAATAAATGATGATTTTATATATAATGTGAAAATATCTTCAAATTCTCAAGGAATAAAATATTATCAGGAGTCTGGATATAAAAATTTAAATGAAATTTCAGTTAATAAGAATTTTCTTTCAAATTTAGAAAATTCAAAAGAAATTAAAATTAGATTAGCACGTTTAACTTTTGATTTAGATTTAGATAATAATAATATTTATTATCATTTATTTTATTTTGATAATATTTCTCCTGATACAAAATTAACAATAAATTTCACAAAAATTTATCCTAAGTATTCATATTACTTCAAACCAAATAATAACTTTGATGATAGTATTATTGAATATTATAATAATTTGAATCAATTTTTTTTTGTTTTACCTTGTAATGACAATTTTGATATACAAATAAGTGGTTATAATATTGAAAATTATCATTTTTATATACCAAATTTGATTAATAGAAAAATGATAATCGGAGATACTTTAAAATATAAAGGAGAAGCTTATTTAAATATAACAGAAAAAAAAAGTGATGAAAATTATACTTATAATTATTGTCCTGGAAAAGTTAATTTTTCCTTAATTAATGATACTCATTTTAGATATGATTTTTCCACTTTTTCAAATAGTACTTCATATTATAAATTGAAGCTACTTATTGTTGATGAAAAATATTTGGAATTTTTTAATACAACATGTGATACATTAAACAATCTTAATAATGATACTCTTATGAAGAAAATATACATGAATACCATTTTAAATGAAAATTTAACTATCAATAAAAGTGAACCTGATTGTTCTTTAAATGCTTATTATGATGGAATAATTCCAGATGGATTCAATTTAAAAGATAATTATTATATTATTAGAGGAATTGGACAAACTTCTGAAAGTTTTTTGTTATTTGATAAAATATTTTATAAAAAAAAAAAAGAACCTATTTATTATAATAAAATAGAGAAAAACAAAATATTATATTTAAACTTTTCAGTTAATTCTTTACAATATGCATATTTAGATTATGATTCAGATTATGAAAAAGAAGATAAAGACACTGAGAATCAATATTATTTCTTATTAATAAATAATAAATTAAATGTAAATTGTTTAAGTAATTATAAAGAAATAGAATTTCCAAATGAAACTGAATTTAATAATACTTCAGATTCATCTTGTAAAATTATAAATTATAATGAAACTAATAAAATAATTAGATATGATAAAGTAAAAGAATCATATAAAAACTTATTTGTTTTTTATTTAAGTAATTCTTCTGAATTATCAGAAAACAAATATGAAGTTAAAAAATTATCTTTTCCAAAAAGATTAGAAGAAAAAATGAATAATATTGAAGAAAAACAAGGAGAATTAAAAATATTATTTTTTAATGTAATGAGTGAAAAAGAAGATGAAGAATCTCATATATTTTATCTTCCTCAAAAAAGAAATTATTCTATGTTTTATGAATTAAAGGAAAAAGAATATGAGAAATCAAATCATTTTGGAAAAAATATATTATATCAATTTAAAGATTATTCTTATTATTCACCAAAAAATCCAAATGTTTTAATAATATATGAACCAGATAAAGAAAATAATAATTTACAAATTGAATATAAAATTGTAGATGCAAGAAAATATGATATTGCATTTTTAAATAAAGATTTTGAATCATATGATATAGAAATCCAAAAAGATATTCCAAGAATAATAGTTTTAAATTCAGATCAAAATATTCTTTTAAGTACCAAGAATTATGGGATAGATATAAAAAGATATGATATATATAAAATAAAATCATATAAAGGTGAAATTAAAGAAATTAATGATTTAAATAATTTAAATAATTATGAAATAATAATAAATGATAATTTTGTTTCACCAGATATTTATATAATACTTTATGTTATTAATTTATCCATTGAATATAAATTTGAAATAGATTATCAATTTATTGAAGAAAAAGGAAATATTATTTATATGAATAATAAAACTTATTTTAGCATTTCTAATTTAAATACTTTATCGTTTTCTATTAATGATATCACAAATAATAAAATTATTTTAGAATTATTATCAAATAATAAAGGAAATATAAATATTAACTCAAAAGATTATTCATTTGAAAAAAATGAAATAAAAATTGTCGATTTAGGAAATTTAAATTCTAATGAAGTTACAATTATTTCAAAAGAAATAAATACTTTAACTTTTTCAATTAAAAGTGATATACCAGAAAATCAAATGAAAATAATAGATTTTTCACTGAATAATTTTACAATTCCAACAAATGAAAAAGAAATATTTATTATTTATAAAATAAATGAACAAGATTTTGAAAAATATCAAATTTTGGTTCATTATATTCTAAATTTTAACAATGATAATGTTATTCAATATTCATATAATTTTGGATATTATTCTTTAAAAGAAATTTCAATATTTCATAAAACAAATTTATCCATTGAAGAATCATTAGTTATAGATTTAGAAACTTTAAAAAAAATTAATGTTAATAATGAAGATAAATCATATTATATAATTTATTATTTTTCAAATTTAAAAGAAGATTCAAATATTACTATAAGTCCTTTTTTAACTTCAAAAAAACTTAAATTAGAAGAAAATAAATTTATTAAATTAGAAAAAAATGAAGAATTTTTATCTATTTCTTATGTTTTTTATGAAAAGCCAAAAATAAGAATTTTTGGCATTCCTTGTAATTCTTTAGAATTAGATTTCCATGATGCTTTTACTTTTAATTCTGATATTGTTTTTTCTTTTAATAAATCAAAAGTTATATATCCAAATTTAGAAGAATATGCAATAGCTCTAAGATATATTGGAGAAGGATATTTATATTATCATTTTTCTAAAAATGGAGAATTTGATTATTTTTATAATAATTCTTGTTCAAATCAAACTTATATTTATTTTATTAATAATACTCATTTAAGATATAGTTTTTCTTCTTTTTCAAATTCATCAGAAATTAACTATTCTTTAATTATAGTTGAAAATGATAAATATATAAATTCAAGTTGTGATATATTTAATAATTCATATTTAAATCCAATAAAAAATGATGATATTGAAATTTTAAGTTTTACATTAGAAAATATAACAATAAATCAATCATTAGATAATTGTTCAAATAATTCTTATATTGATATAGAAATACCTAATTTAATAAAAAAACAAAAAGTTAAAAAAAATTTTGTAATAAGTGGAATGGGAATAACAGGACCAATAATTAAAGATGTGATAATTTATGATAAAATTCAATTATTATTTGAACCAAAGAATGAACCAGAACAACCAATTCCAAGTGAAAACAATAATAAATTGAAATATATTTATATTATATTCATATCTATTGCCGTTATTTTAGCTCTTGTTATTATAATACTCTTTAAAAGAACTAAAAGAAAAAAAAATGGAACAATTGATACTCGAGATTTAGCTCCTATAACTGAGTTAACTTATTAAAATATAATAATTAATTAAAATTATTTAATTGGAAATGAAAAAATTAATCATTATTTATATTATTAGTTATTTATTAAATAATAATATTTTTAAAAATTAAATATTAAGTTTTATCATTTGTTATTTTCATAATGAATTAATCTAAATTATTTTAATATATAAAAAGTTATTTTAAATCAATATTACTTTATTTATAATTAATAAAAATTGAATTATTTATAATAATTTTTTTAATTGAATTATATAAAATATTTTGATGATTTATCATTAGAAAAAAAAATTAAAA
>JAEEGL010259145.1_pt1 | contig 17153 bp, 12 predicted proteins | sample 9134231 | NCBI WGS metagenome assembly JAEEGL01 (sample SAMN16246548, study PRJNA631951) | gut metagenome | biome: gut microbiome; feature: rumen; material: fiber-attached | host: Bos | place: Iran: Karaj | collected 2018-10
CCGCGGGTTGTAAAGGAATTTGTGCCGATTTGTTAACGATTTGTTAATGATTCGGCCGAAACGGCCTGAAATTCACGGTTTTCAGCCCTTTTGGGCCGGTTTTCCGAGGCTGCCGGCCGGTTTTTTCCGTTACCGGCCGAGGTTTTGGATCTACCGGCCGCCTTTTTGGCCTTTTTCCGGACTGAGAAGCCGAACGTGCCCAGTTCCTTCCCGAGCGACCGGTACGCTCCGTGCACATAGGCCACGAGCCCGGCCTTCGCCAGATCCAGCTTGCCCTTTTCGTCGATCAGCGATTCATCGACGTCCACAGCCTCCACGCGCGCCAGAAAAAGGTCGTGTGAACCGAGCTCGATGATATCGGTGACCCGGCACTCCAGGTTCAGCGGGCTTTCCTCGATCAACGGGGCGCCGACCTTGGAGGCTGCCGTTTTGTGGAGGCCCATGACTTCGAACTTGTCCTCGTCGCGCCCGGAGCGGACACCGCAGTGATCCGCTGCCCGAAGCAGTGCTTCCGTGGTCAGGTTGATGACGAATTCCCGGCTCTCCGTGAGCAGCTTATGCGAAAAGCGCTCTTTCCGCACGGAGATCGAGACCATCGGCGGTTTGCTGGAAACGGTGCCCGCCCAGGCGATGGTCAGGACGTTGTCCCGGCCGTCGTTCCCGCGGACCGTCACCAGGACGGCCGGCACCGGCGCGAGCGCGGTAAAAGGTCCCCAAACGACTTTCTTCATCTCTTGTCCCTCCAAACGTTTACAGTTTGTTTTGGCCCTGTTCATATTTTGTTCATATATCTATATTATGCTTTTTATTGTAAAAAGTAAAAGTTGTCGGCAGATTTTTGTTGAAAGTGAATAAAATGTTTTTCATAATCCCCCCCGAGATGGCAACACCTCGGGGGCTCCTCTTTGTCAGGGGGACGGCGCCGGCGCTTTGATCCCTGAAGGATCTGCCCCACGCGCGCGTTCAGAAAAGCGTCTGCTTCCCAAAAAAAGCGGCCACTCGTACCCGAGTGGCCGCTTTTTTCTTTTCTATCACTTGTCGCCCTGGATGTTCACCAGATCCGCGAGAACGAAATCGCTCGTGGTGTAGTAAGAGGCGATATCCGCCTTCTTCTTCAGGTTGATGTTGACAAAGGTGATCACGATGCCCGCGATCAGCGCCAGCGCTGCGGCGGAGATCAGGCCGATCCCGGCGGCGCGGCTGATCTTTTTGCGCTTCTTTTCCTTGGCGATCTGCACCTTGCGGTTCTTCTTTTCCTCTCTGTAACGATCAACTTTCTGCTGGCTCATGTTCCAAACGACCTTTCAATACTACTTCGGTTATTCTGCCGATTGATGAATTATAGCACGCGGGACTGAAGAAATCAAGTCGTTTCTTCTTCTCCGCCGAACCACTGCGGCTCGTTGCAGCCGATGCACGGCAGCACGATCTTCAGCGTGTTGTAGCCGTCCGGATTCTGCTGCTGCCAGTTCCAGGAGTCGCGGCACATGTCCTTCAGATCGTACTCCGCGACCCAGCCCATCTCCTCGCGCGCCCGCGTGGGATCGGAATAGCTGACCGCGATGTCGCCCGGCCGCGGATCCACGATCTCGTACGGGATCTTGACGCCGTTCGCTTCCTCAAACGCGTGCACCACATCGAGCACACTGTACCCGATGCCCGTGCCCAGGTTGCAGACGAAGAGGCCCACGTTCTCGCGGATCTTCTTGAGCGCCGCCATATGGCCGCGCGCCAGGTCGACCACGTGGATGTAGTCGCGCACGCCGGTGCCGTCGGGCGTGGGATAATTGTTGCCGTAAACGCTCAGATGGTCGCGCTTCCCGACCGCCACCTGCGTGACGTAGGGCATCAGGTTGTTCGGGATGCCCTTCGGGTCCTCGCCGATCAGCCCGCTCTTGTGCGCGCCGATGGGGTTGAAGTACCTGAGAAGCACCACGTTCCATTCGGGGTCCGCCTTCTGGATGTCCGTCAGGATCTGCTCCAGCATCGACTTCGTCCAGCCGTAGGGGTTCGTGCAGACGCCCCTCGGGAAGTCCTCGGTGAAGGGGACCTTGTCCGGATTTCCGTAGACCGTGGCCGACGAGGAGAAGATGATGTTTTTCACGCCGTGCTGCCGCATCACGTCGACCAGCACCAGGGTGCCGCCGCTGTTGTTCTCATAGTATTCCCACGGCTTCGAGACGCTCTCGCCCACCGCCTTCAGGCCGGCGAAATGGATGACCGCCTCGATGTCCTCCTGCTCGAAGACGCGGTTCAGGCCCTCGCGGTCCCGGATGTCCACCTGATAGAAGGGCGTCTTTTTGCCCGTGATCTTCTCCAGGCGCGGGAGCACCTTTTCACTGGCGTTCGAAAGATTGTCGAGGATCACCGGCTCAAAGCCGTTCTCCCAAAGTTCCACAACGGTATGGCTGCCGATGTATCCGGCGCCGCCTGTCACTAAGATCGCCACCCTGTTCTCCTCTCTTCTGCCCCTCAGGGAGTCTCTGTTTTTCCGCCGTTTCCCGCCTCCGCCTTTGTCCCGGTCTCAGAAGCGGGCTTTTTCGGTTTTCTGCGGTAGTAGTAATTTTTCTTCTTTTTCTTTGCGCCGGATGCGCTTCCGGAGCCGCCGGAGACTTTTTCCGTGCCGTCGCCGCGGTCTTCCGTGGTCACCGGGACGTCTTCCGCTTCCTCGAATTCATCGTCCAGAAGGAGGGCGTCGTCTTCGGAGAGAACCTCCTCTTCCAGAAACTCCTCGCGCGTTTCAGTTTCCTTCTGCACGGGCTTGGGGCCCTTCTTCGGGCGTTTCCGCTTACGGCGCTCCTTCCGCTTGGACTTCAGGTTCTCGCGCTTCTGAAGGATCAGCTCCTCTTCCTCTTCGGTGCAGAGCTTCGTGGTGCGGACCGCAAAATAGCCGGAATAGTCCTCGGTGGTCTTGATGCGGATCTTGCTGCGCATCTTGCCGTGTTTCTTGCACTCGCCGACCGAGATGTACACGCGCCCGTTGTCCGAGAACCACGGGATCAGGCGCTTCAGCGGCTTGTGGCAGACCATGCACTCGATCTCGCGCACCTTGCGGTTCTGGATCAGTTCCTCTTTCAGCGGGAACATCCGAGAGACGAATTTCGAATACGTCTCGAACGAGAAAGTGGTCTCCTCCAGGCGGTTCTTCGGAAGGCGGAAGTAATCCACCGAGTAATACTGTTCATAGTGTTCGCGGTCGATCCGCTGCAGGACCTTCGCGGTGTAGTAGGCATCGTCGATGGCGCGGTGGAACGGCCGGTCTACGGGGATCTCCAGCCGCTCGATCACGAAATCGAGGGCCCGGCGCGTCTTGCCTTCCTTCTCCTGCAGGGCGTACAGCTTCTGGACGTCCAGATATTTCAGCGGATATTTCCACGGGATCTTGATGTCGTAATAGGCCATGTTCCGCTCAAGCTGTGTGAGATCGGACGGGCCCCAGATGCAGAAGATGTAGTCTCTGCCGCACCAGTTCAGGAACTCCTTGATGCAGTCTTCGAAATAAATGCCTTTCGTATCCAGAAGCCGGTCGGAGAGGCCCGTCAGTTCCCGGGTCCTTCTGACCAGGAACGGATAGACCTGCGGCCGGACAAGACGCGAAAACTCGTCGATCTGGTTGGCGTTCTTATCCAGCTTTACTGCGCCGATCTCTATGATCTCGAAAGGCAGATTCTCTTCTTCGTCGATTTTATAGGCAGCCTGGTTCCATTCCAGGTCCAAAACGATGTAATTCATTGCATACTCTCTTTCTGTACAAGTATAGCACGAGAAAGCGTCGTTTTGCAACGGAATATACACGAAAAAACGCCCGCACCTTGCGGTGCGGGCGTCATATCTTTTCTCACGGCTTCACTCGGACAAAAGTCCCAGGATCTTGTTGGTCCGGGCCACGAAGCGGGTCATCGCATCGGGCTCCAGCGGGCCCTGCTGCAGACGGGCAAGGTCGTAAAGCTCCTCGCAGACCGTCTTCGTGTTGTCGCTCTCCTCAGCGTTCATCAGGTACTGCACGAGCTTGTTGTTCACGTTCAGGACCAGCGTCTCCTCGCCCCTCGGGAGGTTCTGCGCGTTTTCGGCCATGCCGTACTGGCGCATCATCTCGCGGAAACGGCGCGACTCCTCGGACAGAAGGAGCATCGAGGCGACTTCCTTGTTGCGCAGCTTTTCGACCTTGATCTTGACCTCGTCCTTCTTCAGGATCTTCTTGAACAGGGCGCTCAGTTTCTCCTCGCCGCCCTTCAGTTCCTCTTCGACCTTTTTGGAGTTCTTTACCCGCAGCGCGTCTTCCATATCCGCGTCGATGCGCTTGAAACGGATGCCCTCGTTCTTCATCTCCAGCTGCTGGATGAACGGCATGTCGATCAGATCCGGCAGGACCACCGCGTCCAGCTTGGCCTTCTTGAACAGGTTCACGTACTGGCTCTGCTGCACCGGGTCGGTCACGTAATAGATGATCTTTTCCTTCTTTTCGGCGGTTTCCGGCGTTTCCGCAGTCTCTTCCGAAGCGGATGCGGCGTTCTTTTCCGCGCCTTCAGGGGCAGACTCCTTGCCCTCTTCCGCGCCTTCCTTCGTTTCGGAGGCGGCTTCTTCGCGGTTCTCTTCGTCCTCGTCGGCTTCCTCGTCGATGGGCTTCACTTCCAGGCATTCCGGAAGGACCTGGTACTTGCCGTCCAGGTTCTTGAAGAGGATGTAATCGGTCATCTTCTTGCAGAACTTTTCGTCCTTCAGGCAGCCGTACTTGACGAAGGGGCTGATGGACTCCCAGTTCTTCTCATAAAATTCGCGGTCGACCTTGCAGAGGCCGGACAGCTTGTCCGCGATCTTGCGGCTGATGTATTCCTGCAGCTTCGTGACGAACCCATCGTTCTGGAGGGCGCTCCGGGAAACGTTCAGCGGCAGATCCGGGCAGTCGATGACGCCCTTCAGGAGCATCATGTACTCGGGGATGACTTCCTTGATGTTGTCCGCGACGAATACCTGGTTGTTGTACAGTTTAATGACGCCTTCCAGCGAATCGTAGCCGTAGTTCAGCTTCGGGAAATAGAGGATGCCCTTGATGTTGAACGGGTAGTCCATGTTCAGGTGGATCCAGAACAGGGGCTCGCGGTAGTCGCGGAAGACCTTGCGGTAGAAGGCCTTGTAGTCCTCATCGGAGCACTCGTTCGGGTGCTTGGACCAGAGCGGGGCCGTATCATTGAGCGGCTTGGGGGCCGCCGGCTCCTCGCCCTCCTTCACCGGCGCGGGCGCGCGGTCTGCGTCCGTCAGGTAGATCTCCGTGGGCATGAACGCGCAGTACTTCTCCAGGACCTCGCGGACACGGTATTCGCTCGAGAATTCGTACGAATCCGAAGACAGGTGCAGCGTGATCTTTGTGCCGACCGGCTCCCAGCTGCCTTCTCCCATCTCATATTCGACGCCGCCTTCGGACTCCCAGTGCACCGGCTCGGCGCCCGGCTGGAACGACCGCGTATCAATCTCTACGCGGTCCGCGACCATGAAGACGCTGTAGAAGCCCAGGCCGAAATGCCCGATGATCTGGTCGTCGCTGGCCTTGTCCTTATAGCGGTTCATGAAATCCGCCGCGCCGGAGAACGCGATCTGGTTAATGTAGCGGTCGACCTCATCGGCGGTCATGCCCAGACCGTTGTCGATGACTTCGATAGTCCGCTCCTTGGCGCTGACACGCACGTCGATCCGCCCCCGGTAGTCGTCCGAAAGCTCCGCCTCGTTGACCAGGTCCAGCTTTTTCAGTTTGGTGATGGCGTCGCTCGCGTTCGAGACCAGCTCGCGCAGGAAAATGTCGTGGTCCGAATAGAGCCACTTTTTGATGATCGGGAATATGTTCTCACTGTCGATCGACAGGTTTCCGCTTTTATTCTGCATTTTGTGAACCTCTCTGTTTCGTGCTTGGCAGGACCGTCCGATCCTGCTTCGGCACCTATGATAGCACGCTTTGTTAGCACTGTCAAGTATCGAGTGCCAAAAGCGCAGATCTGCTGCCGGGCGGCAAAAAAAGCCCCCTGCTTTTGGCAGGGGGCGCAGGTGCTGACAGGAATCTCTGTTTCGCCGGTCCGGGCCTTCCGGTCACCGGCTCAGCATTTCCTGGATCAGATCTTTCCGGATAAGCGTTTCCCGGATCAGATCTTCTTCAAAAGGACCGCGTCGCAGTCCACGCTGTCCCACGAAAGGACGCCGGTCTCCGCGTTGAACTCGGCTCCGGTCCACAGATCCTTATAGATGCCGCAGGGGATGCCGGCCCGCTCGCAGGTCACGGTCACGTTGTTATTGCCCTTCATCCAGGTGAACAGGGCGATGTACTGCTCGCCGTCCACGACTCCGGTGTAGGCATGCGCCGCCGACGTGCCGTTCGCGTCCACGGGACGGAAGGCCACGCGGGAGGCCGCGACCTTGTTGACTTCCTTGTTGGTCGCCAGCTCGAGCGTGCGCTTCCTCGCTTCCGGGTTCTCATAGTCATCGGAGAGCAGGAAGACCGTACCGGCAATGGACGTCGCGGTGTAGCGCGCGCGGGCCTCGCCGAACGAGCTGGGCTGCTTCATCCACTGGCTCTGGTAAAGGACCGTGTGATCCGGATCGTTGAACGCGTAGACGCTGCCGTTCAGCCACCAGCAATAGGTCTGGGCATTCAGGATGTACTCGATATCCTCGTTGGTGCCGAACGAGTCGCAGCAGAAGCGGCGCGCATGCGCATAGTGCGCCGGGAAGACCGGGGAGATCGACGTGCTGATGAAGAACGGACGCGGGCAGTTCTCCGCCAGATACTTCTGGATGAACTCGTAGCCGCGCTTCAAAGCCTGGCGGCCGGTGCGGACGGATTTGTCGTAACGGACGCCTTCCGCTCCACCATGGCTCAGGAAATCGATCTTAACGTAATCATATCCCCACTTGATGAAGTTATCAAGCTTATATGCGGTGTATTTCTCCCACAGCGGGTGCGTCAGGTCCATCGGGAACGAACCGTCGATAGCCGGCAGCAGATCGCCGTGCTGATCGTGGAGCAGGATCTCCTCAAAGCTGTGGCCCGGGCAGCCCGGGATCTCGGTGGGCATGCCGGGGAAGAGGTGATGGCAGAAGGGGCCGTCGTAGATGCCGGACTTATGGCCTCTGTCATGGATCTCTTTATTGATGCGGAGCATCTCATCCTGATCCATGCGCGCCCAGCCGCCGTCCAGGTTCGTGTAAGTCACGCCTTCGCCGAAGCCCTGGGGCGTCAGCTCGTCGATCAGGAAGTTCGCGGTCAGCTCGTAGTGCGGGTTGTCCATCTTTCCCGCAAGGCCGGCCCAGGCGTTGAAGCCGAAGGGCACGCCCTCGTCCCACTGCATCGGCGGGTTCACCTGCCCCAGGACCTTGCCGTATTCTTCCAGAAGGATCCGGTAGTCGGGGCCGTGCTTGATGAAGAACGGGGCCGATTCGACGCACTTGCCGATCAGCGTGCCGTGCGGCTGCGAATCATGCGTGCCGTCGTCGGCCTGGCCGCTGCGGGCCTCCATGATGCGGGTCGCGAACGGGGCTGCCACGATGGCGTTCTTCCAGACGTCGAAGTCAAGGGCGCCGACTAAAAGGCCTTCGCGGGATTCTTCATTGAAGACCACCGATACGTCGTAGCTGACGTCGCCGGAATGGACCGGGACCGCCTCATAGCGAAGCCAGAAGTCGTTGTCGTACGGGACCTGCAGGAACTTGTTGAAGAGGCTGTCCCACCACTGGAGGCCGTCTCTTCCGCCGCCGTCATACGCCAGCGGGACCAGCCTGCGGGTCTCGACCTCTTTGCCGTCCTTCTCGGACAGGGCGCACTTCGCGATGCCGCCGCCGTAGCCCACAGTCAGGATCTCGGTCAGGCGGAGGCCGTTCTTCGCTTCATAAACGAGCACCAGGCCGCCGTCCTTTTCCTCACAGGAGATCAGTTCCGAAAGGCGCGTGTCGATCCTGCGGCCGTCCGCATGGAACGCGGTCGCGTACGCGCTGGAGACCACGTTGCCGTCTTCCAGAAGCAGGAACTTCCCTCTCATCATTCTGTTTTCGTTGTCGATTTTCCAGCTGTACATCATTTTCCTCCTTGATGATGAAATTTCAGCGCAGTTTCAAGGCTTATCTGCCGCCTTTAATTCTTTTCCGTGCGTTTTCGACGCCCGTTTCCGGAACTTTTCCGCCGCTTATTTGAGTTCGAAAATGACCGAATCATACCCGGGAAGCGTCACCGTGACCAGGCCGTCGTAAGGCGTCTCAGTTCCGCGGTTCAGGTCGCAAGCCACGCCCTTCGTCCGCTGGCAGGCTTCATTCGGGTCATAGGTGAAGGTCCGCTCTTCCTTGTCGAAGTTGAAGATCGCGACAAAATCGCGGCCCTCGTGCTTCAGCGTGTAGATGTTCGTAGTGCCGTCCCGGAGATACAGCGGATCGAAGATCTTGCCGATCCGCCCGACCTCGTTCAATGCGTCGATGTTCGCAATGGCTTTCACGCGCTCGCGTGACCCCTTGATGATCTCCTCGTCGCCGAACGGGCCGAAGTTGTCCGACAGCAGCATGACCGTGCCCGAGATGAGCGCGCAGTTGTAGCGCGAACGGCCTTCCTCGAAGGTCGAGACCGGACGGCCGTCGATCTCCGAGTGGTACATCGTGCAGTGGTCCGGATCACCGTAGTTGTAGATGGTGCCGCTGGTCCAGAAGCCGAAGTTCACGGCGTTCAGCGCGTAGCGCACGTCGTCGAAATGGCCGAACGTATCACAGCAGGAGCGGCGGGCGTTGCCCAGGAAATACGGGAAGATGGGGGCGATCGAAAGATCGACGAAGATCTCACGCCCGATCTTCTTCGGGTCGAGCTCGGAAGCCATGATCTCATAAGCCCGGTTGATGGCCTGACGGCCCGTCTTGATGCTCTTGTCGTAGAAATCGCCCTCGACGGACGCGTGGCTCAGGAAGTCGATCTTCAGATAATCGATGCCCAGGCCTACCAGCCGCTGGATCGTCTTCCGGCAGTGCTGCTCCCACAGAGGATGCGTGACGTCCAGCGGGTTCGAGCCGTCCATCGCGTGGATGGGTTCTCCGTTGAAGTCCTTCAGGATCAGGTCGCTGATGGGACGGTCCGTGCCTTCGATCTTCATAAACGGGGCCAGGAGCCTGTGCGAGATGCAGGGCGCCGCGTACCAGCCGGCCAGCTGGCCTCTGGCGTGCAGCTTCTCGATGGTCTTTTTGACCTCTTCGTTGTCCAGGCGCGCGCCGTCGATGTTGATGAACGTCGTGCCGTTTTTGTCCACGAAGTTCGGGAGCTCGTTATAGATGAAGTCCGCGGCTTCCTGCCAGTGCTCGATCTTGAACTTGCCGCCTACGCCGGAATACGAGTTCCAGCCGAAGGGGGCCACGCCGTGCCATTCGCGGGCCGGCACGACCTTCGTGCAGAGGCCGCCGTATTCCTTCATGCCGGCGCGGACGTCATCGAACCAGCCGACCACGAAGCGCGCGGATTCGACCCGTTCGCCGCTGAGGACGCCGTGCGGCAGCTGGTCGTGCGTGCCGCCGTCCGCCACGCCGCAGTAAGCGATCACGCAGCGCGCGTCGGCGAACGACCACTGGATGCCGTTCTTCCAGGTATCAAAGTCCACCGCGCCGATGACCAGGCCTTCGTTGGTCTTCTCATCGTAAATGGCGGTCACGTCGTAGCTCACGCGGCCCGGACGGGGCGGCGTGGACTCGTAGCGGACCCACATATCGTTGTCATAGGGGATCAGAAGCATCTTCTGATCCAGCGACAGGAACAGGGGCTTATAGCTCCAGTCGGGATAGATGGTCTCGTACGGGGCGATAAAGTTCGTCTTCGTCTCGCCGGTCTTGTCCTTCAGGATCGCCTGCACCACGATGTTGTCCATCTCCTCGTACAGGCTGATCTCCTGCTTCAGCATGAGGTCGTGCTCCAGGAAGACCGAGGTGACGATCTTTCCGTGGCCGAAGCAGTCCTCGTTGTCCCGGACCTCATACGAAACACGCTCGGCCGTGCGGGTGTCGATGCCCCGGCCGTCCGTTACGCGCGCCGTGGAATGGCCGGCGATGATCTTTTCGCCGTTCTTGAAATAATCGAACGAACCGTTCGACAAAAGCTGGACCGCCGTGTTGCCGACCTCAACGCGCGTGAGGACCGTGGGCGGCTGACGGAGTTTTCTGAAAAGCTCCATGAGTTCTTCCATCGTCTTTTCTTCGTTAGCCATGTGACCGCCTTTCCTGGTATCTGCGTCTTTGTTTGATGGTTTTGAGGTTTTTATCGTAAAGAGCCCGCCCCGCGGGGTTTGGGACGGCCCGCTTCACTTCCTGTTCAGACCTTTGTCCTTCTTCCGGGTTTGTTATTTTTCCGATGCGGGCGCTTCATCGGCGGTTTCCGCTGCCGCCGCGCTTTTTGCCTGTGCCTTTTTCCGCCGGAAGATCAGGCTCCTGAAGAGGATCACGTTCATCACGATGAAGAATCCGGTCAGGATCACGAGCGTCAGGACGGGCTTCTTCGGCGCCAGTGTGGCCAGAAGCATCAGCGGGAAGCCGAAAATGATCGCCGGGAAGTTCTGATAGACCATATTGTCCGCTGCCGGCGTCGAGAATTCGCCGTCGATCTCGCGGAGCAAGATGATGCCCGTGCTGGCCGTGCCGGTCAGCATGCCGTACATCATCAGGAACTGCTCTTCGGGGTACTCTTTGAACAGTTTTTTGACCACGATCCGGTTGTAAGCGTACGTGATCAGGGCGCCCACAAGGCCCATGATCAGGATGATGCCCCAGTAATTCTTCAGGACGTCCACGCGGATGGCAGCGATGCCGGCCACGACCATCAGATCGAAGAAGAAGTTGCTGGCGCGCGTCATCAGGAAGTTGTTGGTGTATTCCTTTTTGATGACGTTCTTCTTCCGGAGCGCGCCCATGACCAGCTTGATCAGCGTGGCCGAAAGCACGCCCAGAAGGAAGTTGAAGCCGTAGACGACCGAACGCATGCCGGGCAGGATCTTTCCGAGCCCCAGCATCAGGAGGTAGGTCAGGAGGTAAGCCGACGCGATCAGCGCGATCTGGATGGTCATCTTGTCGATGCTCTCCTGCATCGGGATCTCGTTCTCCGCCTGGATCTCCTCCGAATAGATGGCCGCAAGCTCCTCGGTCCGTTCGCCGGCCTTGCCGCGCTTCCGGAGGATGTTCAGGTGGATGACGCCGCCGATGCTGGCGCTCAAAAATCCCAGCGCGGCGATGGTCAGGCCGAAGCTCCGGCCGCCCACGAAGCCGTTGTCCGCTTCAAAGATGCCGCCGTAATTGAGCGCCTGGCCGGTTCCCTGGCCGTAGCCGAACGGGAGCAGGATGCCGGCCGCGGAGAAGAATCCGCTGACCACAAGCGCCGCCACGATGGAAATGCCCAGGCCGAAGACGCCCTGGAGCAGATAGGTGGAGACCGTGGTCACACCGGTGTTGAAGATCTCCGTCGTCCGCTTTTTGGTCAGGTTTCCCTTGGACGGTTTGAACGTGGAGGCGATGAAGCCCAGCGCCAGGCAGTGATACGTGATGACTTCCAGGCTGTTGACGCCGCTTCCGTTGAAGAAGGGCGCGTCGAACATCGACTCGCGCGTGATCAGCTTATAGACAGACGCCACCAGTAAAAGGATCGCGCCGGCCAGGACCGACACCGGGATCAGCGACTTCCGGAGGAACCCGATGCTTCTCCGGAGCAGGTTCCCAAGAAGCAGGCTGACCAGCAGAATGATGACCAGATTCAAAGTCCCCCAAACGTCATAATCCCAAAAATTTCCCATCTTCGTCTCCTCTGACAATATTGTTGTATCGGTTGAATACGTGCACGTATTTCAACGCGTTGAAGCGCTTGCCGCTCTTCAGCTGGTATACCCGGTCGCCCGCGTAGATGTTCAGTTTGTTTCGGCCCAGGACCGTGACGGCCCCAAGCTCCTTATACGGGAAGACCGTTTCCTCCGGCGTGCCGCCGTCTATGACGATGCGGTCGCCGTACCCTTCGATCTTCGACTCCTTCCGGAGAAGCTTCTTGTTCTGGTACAGAATGACCTCATAGAAGTCCGACGTGTCGGTAAAGATGGGCTTGGCCGTCAGTTTGGTGACGTCCTTCGTGTTCATCAGGCGCTTCTGGTACTCATACCAGTCGTTCACGAATTCGAACGGGAACTCGAAGCCCTCGCCGGTCAGCTTCTTGTCCTTCCCGTAGACCACTTTTCTGCGGCATTTCGGGCAGGAGATCGTGTTTTTATGACTCTGGAGAGACGACGGCCCGCAGTACGGGCAGATATAGACGGCGCGCTCCAAGAACTCCGCGCGCTTCCCGGAACGGAAGATCCCGTCCGCGGCGGCCTCGTTGACGTAGAGGCCCTTGCGGATCTCATCGAACAGCTCGTCCGCGGTCATCTGTTCGTATTCCCCGGGCTCGATCACGCGCGACACATACGCACGCATTTTGCCCTTCCGAATGACGTCGCTCCACCGGGGCTGGACGCCGTACCCGCCCTCGATACGGAAAAGCGCCACCGGCAGCTTCAGCCGCTTGGCCAGGCTCGCGATCCCGGGGCTCATGTATTCCGTCTTGCCGCTGTAGGTCCGGTTCCCTTCCGGCGCGATGGCGATGATCCCGCCCTCCTCGGAAACCTGGATGCAGGTCTTGATAGCGTTGATGTCCAGCGTCTGCTTTTTGATGGGGATGGGGGCGACCAGCCATCGGATCACTCTGGAGATCCAGCCCTTGGAGAAGATGTCCTCGCTGGCCAGGTAATAGACCGGTCCGCGGAACGAAAGGCCCACAAAAAACTGGTCGAACGGCGTCTGATGGTTATAAAGGATCAGATACGGCCGGTCCTTCTGCCCGCGGAAGCGCTCCACACGCGCCCCGTAGAACAGCCGGACGTACGGCAAAAGAAAAAAGAACGCCAGTTTTGTTCCGACTTTATGCCGGAATCTGATCCATCTGTCGTTCTTCGCTGTTTGTCTCATAAATTTCCTTCTTCCGATGCCAGGACGGGTCCGCCAAAAGTGCAGTTTATCCCAATTTCACACCATTATAAGTATATTCTCATTTTTGTTGATTGTCTACACTTTTCAGGGAGGGCACCGGGCTCCGCCAAAGGCTGCTATGCATTATTCTTGATACGTGTCCGCTTTTTAGTTATACTGAATGGGACGCAAAACCTTTCAGCGCGATACGCACGGCCTCAAGGCCGCACGCCCTCTTTATCCGGGTCAATATCATGTTCAAAAAGCTTACCGATTACAACCATACGATCCGCGCCAGCTACCTCGGCTACATCACGCAGGCGATTGTCAACAACTTTGCCCCGCTTTTGTTTTTGACGTTCTCGCGGAGTTTTTCGTTGTCGCTACAGAAGATCGCCCTGATCACGACGGTCAACTTTTCCGTGCAGCTTTTAGTGGATCTTTTCTCCGCAAAACTGGTGGACCGGATCGGTTACCGGGTCAGTGTGGTATCGGCGCATATCTTTTCGGCGGGCGGACTCATCGGCCTTGCGCTCCTGCCGCGGCTCTTCATCGACCCGTATGCCGCGATCCTGGTCTCCGTGGTGCTGTACGCCATTGGCGGCGGGCTGATCGAAGTCATGATCAGCCCCATCGTGGAGGCCTGCCCCACGGAAAAGAAGGAGGCCGCGATGAGCCTCCTCCACTCTTTCTACTGCTGGGGCCACGCGGCTGTGATCCTCCTCTCCACGCTTTTCTTTACACTCTTCGGCATTCAGTACTGGCATATTCTTGCGCTGATCTGGGCTGTGGTGCCGGCCGTGAACGCAGTCTACTTTGCCCGCGTGCCGCTCTATCCCGTCGGGGATCCGTCGGACCCGGTCCGCATCCGCGACCTTTTCCGCATGAAGACCTTCTGGCTCTTCATGATCCTGATGATCTCGGCCGGAGCCGGCGAGCAGGCGATGAGCCAGTGGTCCTCCGCGTTTGCCGAATCCGCGCTGGGCGTCTCCAAGACCGTCGGCGACCTGGCCGGCCCCTGCGCGTTTGCCCTTCTGATGGGGACGGCACGTGCGCTCTATGGTAAATTCAGCGAGCGGCTCCCGCTTCGGACGGCGATGATCGGGAGCGCCATGCTCTGTATCGCCGCGTACCTTCTGGCGTCGCTGACGAAAAACCCGGTCCTGGGACTTGCGGGCTGCGGGATCTGCGGGTTTTCCGTGGGCATCTTCTGGCCGGGGACGTTCAGCATGGCCGCGCGTGAAATGCCCGCGGCCGGCACCGCCCTGTACGCGTTCATGGCCCTGGCCGGCGACATCGGCTGCTCCGCCGGGCCCACGCTCGCGGGATTTACGGCCGGCGCCCTGGGCGGCGACCTGAAACGGGGACTCCTGACCGCCATCCTGTTCCCGCTTCTGATCGTATTGGGCGTGAGCCGCCTTCGGAAGCAACAGCGGGTTGATTGACCTGCCGGTCCTTGCCCCGTATAATAAGAGCAAGACCAAGAGACTTGGAGGTATCTGTATGAATACAAAAGACGTGATCCACGATCTGCGCGTGAAAAGCGGCCTGTCGCAGGACGATCTGGCGAAAAAAGTCTTCGTGACCCGCCAGGCGGTGTCGCGCTGGGAGACCGGGGAGACCGTGCCGAACACCGAAACGCTGAAACTGCTCTCCGGCCTGTTCAACGTTTCCATCAATACCCTTTTGGGCTCGCCGCACCAGCTGATCTGCCAATGCTGCGGAATGCCGCTGGAGGACTCCATCATCGGGCACAACAGCGACGGTTCCCTGAACGAGGACTATTGCCAGTGGTGCTATGCCGACGGCACCTTCACCTACAGCGATATGGACGATCTGATCCGCGTCTGCATTCCGAACATGACCGCCCAGGGCTTCACCGAGGAGCAGGCCCAGAGCCATTTGAAGAAGATCCTTCCGACGCTGGATTATTGGAAGCGGTATCAGGAACTCAGCGATGACGGGCAGTTTGAGGCTTTCAAGAAGAAACTCATCGATGAGATCAACGATCTGCACATCGAGGGCATGCCGCGGCTGGAGAAGCTGAACGCGCTGGTCGGTTCGTACGTCAACCTGGAGTACCCGCTTCCGAACGGTTTCCGGGTAAAGTTCCTGAACGATCAGACGACCTATCTCGGGAACCAGCTGGAGCCGGAATTCGGCGGCGGCCGCTGCTTCGGCGTCCTGGCGAACATGGATTTCATCCTGATCTGTACGTACGGGTGCGACGGCGCCGATCCGGAACTGGTCCTGTATAAGAAGCGGTGAGAGGCGATCTTGAGGCTGTAAAACCGGTGGCCGGCGTGTCCATGCTTATATAAGAAGCGGCGACCGACATTTCCGGGCTGTTCCGGAAGTATATCCATTCACAGCCCGGTTCTGCCGCAGCTGAAACATTAGAAAAGACCGGGGTACGCGTTGATGCGCGTACCCCGGTCTTTTTTCGATTATGATCCGCGTCTCATGCCAGTAGGATCAGCCCTCCAGCGAGCGGCATTCCTCCAGCAGGCTGATGATCGGCAGGTGCTGCGGGCAGGCGTTCTCGCACTGGCCGCAGGCGATGCAGTCACTCGCCTTCCCTTTGCCTGTGGTCACGATCGTGTACTCGCGGACCGTCCGGAACATCGGGCTCCCCTTCTTGCGGTTCAGAACCGTGAAGATCTCCGGGATCGGGATGTTCATCGGGCAGCCCTTGGTGCAGTAACGGCAGCCCGTGCACGGGATCGACTTGTCGGCGTTCAGGGCTTCCTGAGCGGCCTTGATAACTTCCTGCTCGTGTTCATCGAGCGGCTTGAAGTCCTTCATGAAGCTCAGATTGTCTTCCATCTGGGCAAGGCTGCTCATGCCGCTCAGAACGGCCAGCAGGTTGTCCAGGCCCGCAACGTAACGGAGCGCCCAGCTGGCGTAGGAGGCGCCGGTGTTCTCGCGGTCAAAGATCGCCTTCACGGAATCGATGGGGTCGGCCAGGATCCCGCCCTTCACCGGCTCCATCACGACCACAGGCTTGCCGTACGCCTTGCAGATCTCCCAGTTCCGGCGTGACGCGACGCCCGGGTTCTCCCAGTCGGCGTAGTTGATCTGAAGCTGTACAAAATCCACCTCCGGATGCGCTTTTAATAGTTCCTCCAGAAGCTCCGGATCCGCGTGGAAGGAAAAGCCGATGTTCTTCACAAGCCCCTTCGCCTTGAGATCCTTGACGTAGTCCCAAAGATGAAGATCCTCATAGAACTGATAATTCTGTCTCTGCAGCGCGTGAAGCAGATAATAGTCAAAGTATCCGGCGCCGGTCCTTTCCAGGCTGGTCAAAAACTCCTGCTTCGCGCTCTCCTCTGTCGTATCCGCACCCCTTACGATCAGTTTGGTGGCGAGGGTGTACGTATCCCGGGGATAACGATCCACAAGCGCCTTTTTTATTGCTTCTTCGGAGCCGTTATAGGCGAATGCCGTATCGAAATATGTTCCGCCGGCCTCCAGGAAAAGGTCCACCATCCTGGCGGTCTGTTCCACGTCGATCCCTCCTTCGGGAAGGTTGGGAAGGCGCATCAGGCCAAAGCCCAGTTTCATTTTCTGTACCACGCTCATGAGTCGCTCCTTTCATATGATGCCCGTGTTTTTGTATCTGTTCCTGGGCGGCGTCCGCCGCCGTGTCATTTTCTGAATTCAGTATACCACAAGCGGGCCGTAAATGCACCGAATTATTCGGAGGGGTCCGCATGGGCCGAACGGAGAGGGGCTTGTTTAAGTCAGGCTAAAGCGCTCCTGCTTAGGCCCGGCGGAGAGGGTCCGGATCAAAACTCAAAATCATTGACAAATCAACACGCACCGATCATGATCAAAGCAGGAACTGTTAAAAGGACTCACATGATCAGAACAGAGACAGGCAAAAGACCGCTTTATGTCAAAACAAGGCCGTCAAAAGGCCGCCTGTGACCAAATCAGCGCCTATCTAAACACAGTTTATGATCAGACCAAAGCCTTCTAAACACAGCTTGCGATCGGAACGACACCGTCAAAAGGCCCCTCGAATTCAGGAACGCCTTGAGGAATGAATTGACGGCTCTGTTCTCAAACATACATAAACAGAGGATCCGCCGTATGAACGACCTGGAACACTTCCTATTAGAAAACAATGGGTATATTATAGACGCCGTCTTCACCCGGGAGACACTTAAGAG
>JAEEGL010882710.1_pt1 | contig 17153 bp, 13 predicted proteins | sample 9134231 | NCBI WGS metagenome assembly JAEEGL01 (sample SAMN16246548, study PRJNA631951) | gut metagenome | biome: gut microbiome; feature: rumen; material: fiber-attached | host: Bos | place: Iran: Karaj | collected 2018-10
AAAATGGAAGAAGATAATCCTGTACATCCTTATTCATTCTATGGATTTCATCTATTATTAAAATAGTATTTTCATAATATTTAGTTGCTTCAGCAATATCCTTTAATTTAGCTTTATTATCAGTAGAAGCATTAAATTTATATGATGAATTATTATATTTGTTTGCAATAATTTCCGCAATTGATGTTTTACCACATCCTGCAGGTCCATATAAAATCATTGAGCATAATTTATCCTGCTCAATCATTTTTTTAATTACACCTTTTTCGCCAACAAGGTGATCTTGACCTACAATATCAGAAAAATTATCAGGTCTTACTTTAAATGCTAGGGGCTTCATAAATACCTCCTTGATAGAAATATTTTACCATAATCGATAATTCTTTGAAAGAAAGATACCAATAATATATAGATTTTTCAATTAAAATATAAATATTTTAATGAAATAGTATATATTTTTATGTTATAATATGTGTATTATTAGAAATATTGCTTAAAGGAGGTACTAATATGAAAGAAAAATATAATACATTTGAAGATTTTGAAAATATTGTTAAAACATATATTAGTAATCCTTCATCATTAGCTTTGATGAAAAAAGCATATGATTTTGCTGCAGATAAGCACAAAAATCAATTTAGAAAAAGTGGGGAAGCTTATATTATTCATCCACTTAATGTTTCATGTATTTTAGCTAATTTACATGTAGGACCTGATACTATTTGTGCAGGATTCTTACATGATGTTGTAGAAGATACTGATGTTACACTTGATGATATTAAAAAAGAATTTAACGAAGATATTGCATCTATTGTTGATGGTGTTACAAAGGTTACACAATTATCTAAGGAAAGCAATAATTCAGAAATTGTTAAGGATGAAGCTGATAAGCAAAATAAAGCCAAAAGTGATCGTGAAGAAAAACAAATATTAAACCATCAGCATATCCTACTTGCGATGGCAAAAGATATAAGAGTTATTTTAGTAAAGCTTGCAGATAGATTACATAATATGCGTACTCTTGGTGCAATGCCACAGGAAAAACAGGTACGTATTGCAAGGGAAACATTAGATGTTTATGCACCTTTAGCTCATAAGCTTGGTATGTTCGTAATTAAAGGTGAGCTTGAGGATTTATCATTAATGTATTTAGAGCCACAGGAATATCATAAGGTACTAAATTTAGTTAAAAATGATACTCAGGCAAGAGTTCAAAACATTAATAGAGTAATTGATGATATTAAAAAGATTTTAAATGAAGAAAATATCAAAGATTTCACAATTAAAGGTAGAGTAAAAAGTACATATTCTATCTATAAAAAGATGAAAAATCAAAATAAAGCATTTAATGAAATTTATGATATTTTAGCAATAAGAATTATTGTTGATACAATACCTTTATGTTATCAGGTCTTTGGTTTAATTCATGCCCATTATACACCACTTCCACAGCGTATAAAGGACTATATCGCAGTACCTAAGCCTAATATGTATCAATCTTTGCATACTACAGTTATCTCAAGAGGATATGGTAACGACTCATCAGAGGGCTTTAAATTTGAGGTTCAAATTAGAACTAAGGAAATGGATGAAATTGATGAGCTAGGTGTTGCAGCACACTGGGCTTATAAAGAAAATAAGAGCTACGATAAGGATAAGGAGCAATATGAAATTGCTCAAAAATTAAAATGGTATGCAGATCTTTTAAATTATTCTGAGGAAGAAAAATCTGATGCAAAGGAATATGTTACATCAGTAAAAGAAGATATTTTATCATTAAATGTTTATGTAATTACACCTACAGGTGAGGTTATAGACCTTCCAAGAGGTGCAACTCCTATTGATTTTGCTTTCGCAATTCATACAAGAGTTGGTGAAACAATGATTGGAGCTACAGTAAATGATCATATTGTTCCAATGGATTATGAGCTTAAAACAGGAGATGTTTGTTCAATAAAGACATCTAAAAATTCATTTGGACCTACTGAAGCTTGGCTAAAGCTTTGTAAGACTAAGCAAGCTAAAAGAAAAATTAATACCTTCATCAATAAAAAAGAAAGAGATTCTTATGTTTCTCATGGTAAAGAAACACTTGATGAAGAATTTAAAAATAATAGAATTGTAAATTATGTTATATCTGATGAATTTGCAAGTGATGGCTTTTCTAAAAATAATATAAAGAATTTAGAAGACCTATATTACGCAGTTGGTCGTGGTATCATCTCTACTGTTTCAGTCGTAAGAAGATATATGTTTTTAAATCATATTGAAGATGAAGAAACAGAGGATGAAATTCAAAAGAGATATAATCAAGCATCTAAAAAGATTCAATCAATCTCAGAAACAGGTGTAATAGTTGAAGGATTATCAAATCCAGAGCTTCACCTTGGAAATTGTTGTAATCCAATTCCTGGCGATAATATCGTTGGATATGTTACTAAAGGAAATGGCATTGTTGTACATAGAAAAGATTGTAAGAACTTAAATAGCTTTGATAAGCAAAGATTAATTTCATTATCTTGGGCTAAGCATATTGAAAGAAGATATCAATGTGCAATTAAAATTACAGGTAAGATGACAAATTCAATTACAGTTGATATTGTTAATACATGTAATACATCTAATATGACTGTTTTAGGTATGAATTTATCTACTAACGCTCAAACACTTGAGACAGTAGTTAAATTAAAGGTATCAACAGAAAATAAAGATGATTTAGATAAATTAATCATTAAATTAAAAATGGTTAAGGATGTTTATAATATTGAAAGAGATAATGGATAATGAGAGTATTAGTTCAAAAAGTAAAATACGCAAAATGTAGCGTAGATAATAAAATTACAGGTTCAATTGATAAAGGATTCTTATTATTTGTAGGATTTACAGATACTGATACTGAAGCAATAATGGACAAGGTAATTAAAAAAACATTATCTTTAAGAATATTTGAAGATGAAAATTATAAAATGAATTTATCATTAAATGATGTAAAGGGACAATTATTAATAATATCTCAATTTACACTTTATGCAGATATTAAGCATGGTGCAAGACCATCCTTTACATCCGCAATGAAAGCTGATAGAGCTGAACCATTTTATAATTTATTTGTAGAAAAAGTAAAAGCCCAAGGCTATAGTGTTTCATGTGGTGTATTTGGTGCAGATATGAAAATAGAATTATTAAATGATGGTCCATGTACTATCATTGTTGATTCTGATAATTTATAGGAGAGAATATGAAGCCATATCTTTTTAATCAAGAAAAATATTTCAATTTAAATGATTTAGCACTAGCTTATATTGATAATTTTGATCTTGGAATTACAGATATTTATACTAATTATAAAAAGCTTATAAAATTTGTAAAATTATTAAGAGGTAAATTATTAGCTAATAGTGTTATTGACAATTTATCATATTCAACATGCAAAAATAATGCGTTAACTTTCATTATTTTTGATTTTCTTGATGATAAAAAGGTTGTAATAAATGGTAAAATACTTACTTTCCAAGATTTTGTTTTAGCCTTAAAACAAAATAAGAATAAAGAAAATAATGTTTTATTTTCATTTATGAAGGATTTTGGTATATCTAAAACATATGCCAAAATGGGAGTAGAATCTAGATTACAAACAGATGCATTCTTTTTAGATAAATATTATGATAATCCATTTACTTATGAATATTTAACTAAATTTTATACATATAAGCCTGAAGGAAATTTAGAAACTAAATTTATAAATATTACCTCAGGTGAAGAAGAATTATTTAGAAAATTATATGAAGCTATTTCATATGATTTTGCCCTAGAGGTTGCATATCGTCTAGGCTTTAGAGAGGCAATAATGCTTGTAAATGAGGTTAACCCAGTATTCTATGCTGCAAAAGCTTTAAAGGCTATGAATGCTTGCTCTGAAGATAAATTAAGAAGAATATTTAAAAATGAATATTTCTTCCATTTACTTGAAAATATAGATAATTATGAGCCTAAATCTAATAAAGGAAAAGATGTATATCAAAGTATAAAAGAGGTAGGTAAGGTTTATAATACTTATTTAGATATGATTGATAAAAAGATAATTGAAAATATTTCATTTGATTTATATGTAAATCTTGCAAGAGATTTATATATTAATTATCTAAATTTTGTTAAATTATATCGTAAGGATGAAATTGTATTAAAGGATGATGTCTCATTTGATGAATTTGAATTTAATAGAAAATATATGAATACATATATTAATTTAAATTTCATGAAGAAAAATATCATTACCCTAGATAATAATGCATTAGAAGATAATGGAAGAAGAATTAATCCATTAACTGGTGAGGATGTAACTGAGGATAATATCGATCAAACACAGGTTATCATTTCAAAGAAGGAAGAAAATGATAATGATGATATTTTAATTGATACATCTGATATTAATTTAACTTATCGTGTTGATGATGCTAAAGATTTATTTGTAAGAACAAAGAAATTATCTCTTTGCTCATTAATAACAATTTTAATCTTTGGCTTAATCGCATTATCATTATTTATTATTGCAAATTATAAATTAATGGGTAATTTATTATCATTAGAGGTATCTAATTCACTTAGATACCTAGATTTTAATGCATCATTTAAATCTTCTAATGTAGAAGGATTTATAAGATTAGCATTATTAAGCTTAACTATTGTTTTAACTGTAATATTTTCAATTACATTACTTGTATCAGTTAAGACTGATGAGAAGAATATTAATAATTTAGAAAGAATGGAAAAATCTAAATATAATGATTCCTTATCACAAAAGGAAGAAATTGAAATTGTTGAGCTTGAAAAGAAAAAAGATAAATTATTAAAAAGCTTATCAGATAATAAATATAAAATATTATCTTATTTATTAATTATTTGTGCAGTATTATCATTTTCAATTATTGTAACTGCAGTAATTGCAACAATCCCTGTAATTAATGCTAAAGGATTAGATAAAATTGGTGCTTCAGGATATGGAACAATAATTTTATCTTGCTATAGTGTAGCTATATTATCTTTATTAGTTATTCCATTTATTAAGAAAAGAAATCAAATATTATTATTTATATTATTTGCTTTATCATTAATTATTTCAGTTATTACATTATTATTTATGTAGAGGTATATTATGAAGCTATATATGCTTTCACTTGGTTGTGCTAAAAATTTAGTAGATTCAGAAATGATTTTAGGTCTTTTAAAAAAGAAAATGACTTTAGTAGAGGATGTAAAAGAAGCTGATTTAATTATTATTAATACTTGCGCATTTATTGAATCTGCAAGAAAAGAAGCAATCGATAATATTTTTAATTTAATTGAAAATAAAAAAGAATCTGCAAAAATTGTAGTAGTAGGCTGTCTTGCACAAAGATACAAGGATGAGCTTATTAAGGAAATGCCTGAAATTGATAGATTCATTAAAATTGATGAATATAAGGATATCGCATCAATTATTAATGATTTAATGAAATCTAATTTCAAAAATGAAGATAAAATAGATCCATTACAAAGACTTGTAACATCACCTAATTATATGAGATATATTAAAATATCTGAAGGATGCTTAAATCGTTGTGCATTTTGTGCAATTCCTTTAATTAGAGGCAATTTAGAATCTAGAACAATTGAAAATATTGTTGAAGAGGTTCAAAATGCTGTAAATGAGGGTGTATATGAAATTGATTTAATTTCACAAGATACAACTAAATATGGATATGATATTTATAAAAAATTAGCTTTAGTAGATTTATTAAAAGAATTATGTAAAATAGATGGTAATTTCAAAATAAGATTATTATATTTATATCCTGATATTGTTACAGATGAATTAATTGATTTTATTAAAAATAATGATAAAATGATGCCTTATTTTGATATTCCAATTCAGCATTCTGAAGATAAAATATTAAAAGCAATGAAGCGTAGAGGCTCAAGAGAATATTTATTATCTTTATTTAAAAAGATTAGAAAAGAAATACCTAATGCAATATTAAGAACTACATTTATTGTAGGATTCCCATATGAAACAGAAGAGGATATGGATAATTTAATTGAATTTGTAAAAGAAGTTAAATTTGATAGATTAGGCTGTTTTACATTCTCACTTGAGGAAGGTACACTTGCAACAACATATCCTGATGAAATATCAGAGGATGAAAAGCATCGTCGTTATGAAAGATTAATGAGCGTACAAAGTGAAATTGCATTAAAAAATAATAAAGAAAAATTTGTAGGCAAAAATATTAAATGCTTTGTAATAGGATATGATGAACAATCATATATGTATATGGCAAGAAATTACATGTTTGCCCCAGATGATATAGATGGATGCATCTATTTCGCTGGTAAGGATGAGCATAAGCTTGGCGATATAGTAGATGTTAAAATATTAAATTGTGATGAATATAATTTAGATGGAGAAGAAATATAATATGAAAATAAATATTGTATTATATCATCCTGAAATTGCTGAAAATACAGGTAATATTATAAGAAGCGCTGTAGGCTTTAATGCTAAGCTTCATTTAATAAAGCCTTATGGCTTTATCTTTGATAAGAAGCGTATCGCAAGAGCCTGTGTAGGCTATTTTGAGCATCTAGAATATGAACAATATGATGACTTTGATGATTTCTTATCTAAAAATAAAGGTAAATTTTATTATTTAACTAGATATGGTCATAAAGGTATAGATACAATTGATTTTAAAAAAGATTGTGAAAAAGAAGATTGTTATATTATCTTAGGTGCGGAAAATGAAGGTATTGCATATGATTTATTAAAAGAAAATTTAGATGATTGCTATAGAATACCTACAACAGATAAGGTAAGATGCTTAAATGTATCTAATTGTGCTGCAATAATGCTTTATCTTGCATCAACTGCCTTAAATTCTAAAGATATTATATTTGATCATGAGCCTGATACATTAAAGGGTGAAAATTTTATAGATGATCTAGATTTATCTACACTTGATAGACATCATTTAGAGCATAAACAGTAAAAATGCTTTTTTCTCAAACATGGTTTTCATTGTTATATTATTAATGTAATAATACAAATGGTGATTCGCTACCATAAGTGCGAGGTTACATACAAATGGTGATTCGCCACCATAAGCGCGAGGTTACATACAAAAGGTGACTTACTACCAAAAGTGTAAGGTGAGGTTAGGCAATTGCCTAACCTTATTTTTTGTAAAAGGATAGATAATGTTAAGGTTAATAAACGTTTAGTCTAAATATATAGATTTTTTGAAAGAAGATATAAATTTAAAGAATGTGATGGATTCTAAATTTGAATTAAGTATGAACGGAGGAAGAAAGTCATAAATAATCCTCTTCTAAAAAGGCTTTTTTCTCAAACATCATATTTATTCATTAAATAACAATTTAATGCTAATATTAAATCTATGGATAAGAATGAATTATTAAAATATTATTTTGGTTATAATGATTTTAGGCCAGGTCAAGATAAGGTAATAGATAATGTAATGTTAAATAAAGATACAATTGGTATATTTCCAACAGGCTTTGGTAAAAGTGTGTGCTTTGTAATTCCTGCATTAATGCTTGAGGGTATTACAATTGTAATAACACCACTTATATCTTTAATGCATGATCAGGTTAAAAATTTAAAAAGAAAAGGAATTAATGCATTAGAAATTAATTCATTATTAAGCTATGACCAGATGAATATTTCATATCAAAAAATATTAAAAAATAAGATTAAATTAATATTCATCTCAGGTGAAAGATTATTAAATGATAAATTTAAATTTATAATTAAAAATTTAAAAATATCATTAATAGTAATAGATGAAGCACATACACTTCTTTGGGGAGAAGATTTTAGATTAGCATTAAAAAATATACCTTTATTTTATAATTATATAGGATATAAGCCAACAATATTATCTTTAACAGCAACCTGTACTAATACAACATTAAATAAAATAATTAAATATTTAAATTTAGATAATCCTAATATATTTAGAGTTAATCCTGATAGAAAGAATATATTTTATAATATTATTAAGACAAATGATAAATTTAAAACATTAATAAATATATTAAATAGACATAAAAATGAAAAGATTATTATTTATTGCTTAACAATTAAAAATGTTTTAAATTTATATAATACCTTAAATAAAATGAATTATAATATCACATATTATCATGGAGAATTATCAAATGAAGAAAAGAAGCAAAATCAGGAAGATTTTTCTTCTATAAATAAAGATATTATTGTCGCAACAAATTCATTTGGTATGGGTATTGATATATCTAATATTAGATATGTATTATGTTATGATATGCCATCATCAATAGAGGATTTAACCCAACAATTAGGTAGGGCAGGACGTGATGGTAAATATAGTATAGGTACATTATTTTTTAATTTAAAGGATATTGAAATAAATAAATATTTTATTGAGCATATTAATGTAAAAAATAAAGAAGAAATAAAAAAGGATAGATATAAAAAGCTAGATTCAATTATTAAATTATGTTTAAAAAATAAATGCATTCATCAGCAGATAAATGAATATTTTGGTTACAAAGATAATAATAAATGTAAAAATATGTGTTCTTGCTGCATAAAAAAATAATCAAGCATTGAAATTATAAATTTCAATGATAAAATTAAAATTGGAAGTAAAATGAAGGTATTTATATGAATGAAATTAATAACAAAATTACAAAAGTAGAAATAGAAAATAGCTCACTTGCAGTTACAAAAGGATATGAATATACTACAAAGGATGGAAAGAAAAGATATTCATATTGTGACACATATTATGAAGATGGTGGCAAATTTAAAAGAAAGCATTCTAATGATAGTGGAGATTTTTATTATAATATCGAGCTTATTGATATTGTAGTTGAAACATTCCCATTAAAGGATGGTAATATTGGGTCTAAATCTTATCCTTTAAGTGAGGTACCATATTTAGCTGAATCTGCAGATAATGCTGATCCACAAGTTTTAGAAAATTATTTAAAATTTAAATTACATAGATAATAAATGAAAAGAGGATTAATCCTCTTTTTTCTATTTTATATGATAAAATATTACTGGTGATAAAATGAAATTTAAAAAATTAGTTATAATTGAGCATATTAATATGCTTAAATATCATTTAGATAAATTAAATAATTATGCAGATAATATTATTTATTATGATGATATACCATCATCAAATGAAGAAATAATAAAAAGAATAGATGATGCAGATTGTATATTATTAAGCTATACAACAATATTATCTAAAGATATATTAAATAAATGTCAAAATTTAAAATATATAGGACTATGCTGCTCATTATATTCTAAAGAATCATCTAATGTAGATATTAATTATGCAGAAGAAAATAATATCATTGTAAAAGGCATTAGAGATTATGGAGATGAAGGAGTAGTTGAATATGTAATTCATGAGCTTGTAGAATTTTTACAGGGCTATAATGAATTAAAATGGGATAACTACCCACATGAAATATCATCATTAAAATGTGGTGTAGTAGGTCTTGGTACATCAGGAGGCATGATTGCGGATGCTTTAAAATATTTTAAAGCTGATGTATCTTATTATTCTCGTACTAGAAAATATGATAAAGAAGAAAAGGGAATAAAATATAAAGATTTACATACATTATTAAAAGATAGTGATGCAATATTTTTAGCATTAAATAAAAATGTAATATTATTAAATGAAGAAGAATTTAATTTAATGAAAGGTAAAAAGATATTATTTAATACATCAATTGGACCAGGCTTTAATGTATCAGCATTAAAAAAATGGTTAAAAGATAATAACCATTATTTTTTTGGTGATACACTTGATACTATAGGTGATAAAGAATTATTTAAATTAAATAATACTAAAACTATTAATCGTTCTTCAGGTGGTAAAAGCTATGAAGCTTATTATAGACTTGGAGAAAAGGTAATAAATAATATAGAAGAGTATTTAAAAAAATAAATATATAAAAAAAGCTTTTAGATGATTATCTTCAATTATATTCAACATTTAATATGATATATGAAAATATAAGAGAAGAATAATTTTATCTTTAATTAAAATAAAAGGAACATTAAAACTATTTTTCATTTTAATGTTCCTTTTTATTATTTAATTGAAAAATTCATCCCAATCTTCACTTTTTTGACCAGGCTCTTCATCAGTTCCAAAACTTTCAGCTATTATGTCTTCAATTTCTATAATTTCATCTTCGATAATTGGCTTTTTATAATCTTTCATATAAACTCCTTAATAATTAGCTAAAAATTTTAAAATTGGATAATGATTTTTTAAATCATCATTATTTAATAACTGTGCTGCGATCGTTTTTACAGATGTCACAATAGAAGATGAATAATATCTTGTTCCTGCAATTTCTATATAAAATCTTGCAGTTAAATCTTTATTTAAATAATTTAATGGAATATGCTTCAATTGGAAAGATAAAGTGTAATAATGAAAATCATCTATTTGTGTAATTTTACCATAATTATCACTGTTATAAGGATCTAAAGATGATGATGATTCTTTATTTCCATTATTTATGCTTATACCAAATGATATTTGACCATCAGGATAATTTTCTTTTATTAAATCAATATATTCCTTTTCAAAAGTCATTTTATATTTTATTCCAACATAATTATCATTATCATAAACATCATATGAAGTGCATACATCTGTTCCATCAACATTTATTGCATATAATTTAATTCCATGACCTATGAAATTTGAATCAGATATATTATCAAACATAAAAGTTACAGCATTTATATTTCCATAAACCGCTAAAGTACATAATTTTAATTGGTTGTAAGTGGTATTATAAATATCTACCTCATCACCATTAAAAGATATACTGAAAGAGGAATTCTCATTTATTTCAGAACTTGAATTCATACAAAATTGGGATGCTGATCTTGCATATAAATATTGTCCTTTTGCTGATTTTATGTAATATGCATCACCATTTTTTTCTAACGTGAAATAGCTTGTCTTATAATTTGATATATATTCTTCACTAAATTCGGTAAAATTTTTTTCTTCAATATAAGTGTCTTTTGAACCATCAAATGATCTTTCAGGATAATCCATACTTCTAAATTCAAATTCATAGTTTTGACTAATTTTCGAATCTAATTCATCTTTTGAATTTATTAATATTGGGGCAATTTGATTATTATCATATTGTTTTTCATATTTAATAGCTAAATTTGCAGTTGGCTCAAAACTGTCAAATGCTCCATAATTAAATTGCCACTTTGCATATAAAGTCATTTCATATGTTATAGGATCATTAAAATCAAATATTGTAGTTAATTCAGAATCCATATACCATCCTAAAAAAGAATAATATTTTTTTGTTGGATTTGATGGGATTTGGATTTTTCCAGTTTCTTTATCTGATATAGCCTCATCTATAGTAGAACCACCATTTGAATTAAAGGATACATGATATTGTTTTAAATGATAAAAGAAAGTTAAATCATCTATATAAACATATGCTCTTTCAGGAGATGTTAATTCAAGCTTAAATCTAATATAATCATATTCAAGATCTTGCGGAACTTCAAAAGAATAAGTTAAAGCCTCGGTTGAATAGATTAATTTATCACTAAGGAATGTCCAGCTTTCTCCTCGATTCGTTGAATAATATATATTCATTATTCCATCATTTGTTGAAACATTAGAATTATATTTTGCAATGAAATTTAGTGCATATACTTTGCCACTAATATCATAATTCATATATATAAAAGATTGCTCATCAGATATTTTTATAAATAATAACGATTGCTCACCAGAAATACCTTCAAGTGTTGGTGCAGCGTGAGTTGAAGTCCACTGTCTATCACTAGGGCCAATATTATTATTTTCAGTTTGGTCTGGTGAACCAACTAAAAATCCTTCTTGATTTTCAAACCCTATTTTTGATTCTAAAGCTTTTACGGGTATTGATTGGTAAAAGAAGAATACGGTCAATAGGGTGAATAGTATAAGTGTAATAAAGGATGAGATTAATATTCTTTTTTTCATTTTATAAAGCCTCCTTTATGCTTATTATATATAATAAATTAATTATTATCAATTTTTGTAATTTATTTGAATATGAATTATTTTTTATTTATACTCATATTAATTATTTTTTCTATTAATGATATATAACTATATCCATATTCTAATGCAGAAGATGAGAATTGTGAATATGGACTTAATGATGGAAGTCCATTACAATCTATACAATATATATCTCCATTATCTTTAATAATAAAATCTATTTTACAATAATTATTTAATCCTAATGTCTTCATACATTCTTTAGCATAATCTTTTATTTTATTTGCTAAAGAAGAATTAATTTCACAAGGACATCTTTTAGCTTTAATTACAGTTAAATTAACACTATCATCATTCTTAGGTATTAATGGTAAAACCTCAAGGATAGGGAATATTTCATCCTTTACCATTGATACACAATATTCCTTACCTTTAATATACTTTTCTATGATAACCTCGCTATCATATTTTAATGCATCATTAATTGCGTTAATAAATGCCTCATCATTATTAACATATGATATACCTACATTAAATGTAACTGAATTAGGCTTTATTACTACAGGATAAGATATATTATATTTATTTGGATATATTATATCCTCATCCTTTTTAATAGAATAACCATCTGGTACAGGTATATTTTTCTTTATTAATAATTCTTTAGATATTATCTTATTTGATGATTTAAATAAAGAAGAATAATCATTACCAGTATAATCTATACCTAAAAGATCAAATGTAGATTGTATTTTACCATTTTCACCATCATTTCCCTGTAAGGCAATAAATACTAAATCACTTTGATTGCATATTTGTAGCACATTAGGTCCAAAATAAGAATTTGTTTGATAAATTCTACGCTTTCTATCAGCTAATAAATCAGGTATTTCATCTACAATTTTATTTAATGGTAATGAATATTTATCAGGGTTTTCAAATGCGTTTTTAATGTTTAATTCTTCATCAGAATAACCCATATAAGGATCTAATAATATTACATTATGACCTTTATTAGATAATTGTTCTTTAAGCATATATCCAGTATATAATGATATATTTTTTTCTAATGATAAGCCACCTGCTAAAATTACAATATTTAAATTATCTAATAAATCATCATCTTCAATAATAGGTGTAATATCTAATTCCTTACCACTAGTTAATTCTAATGTATTTAGATTTTGTTTAACTATAGTAATTATTTTTAATACCTTAGATATTTGTTCCTTAGTTAAATCAACATCATATTTCTTTTTCGCAATAGATTGAATCTTTTTAACAACTATTTTATTAACATGTAGGACTAAGAAATTAGATAATCCTAATAATAAATTTAATTTCTTAGATCTTAATAAATCCTCAAGCATCTTTATTGTATTAGATATTGCTTCAGCTTTAAAATAATCCATTACCTTTTTAATTGAATCTAAAAATAAAGGATTATCAATAGAATATTTAATCATAAATGTTAATAAATATGCAGTATTATCAACATAATTTTCATTACCTATTGCATCACATAAATAAGATATAAAAGAAGCAGTATCTATCTCTTGACCAATAGAGAAGGCTTTTTCAACTAAATCACCTACAAGCTTATTATTTTTAGATCTTTCTTTATCATCCTTAGCTGATCTTATCATTGAATTAAAAAATTGATGTATTGCATCCATTTCTTTTCTTTGACCATCAGGATTAACCTCTATTTTAAAAATGCCAGGTGATGTGAAATTAAAAAATGTATTTGGTGCATGGCTTTCCGCAAAGCCACCTTGACCATAATTATAGCCATGGTAAAATATTTTTTTACCAATATCATTCATTAAAACATTAACATAATCAAAATCTACATTATGATTTTCTATTTTATTTTGTCTTTCTAATATTTCTTTTTTATAATGGACAATAAATTTATCTGAGAATCCTTGTCCATCAAAAGAAATACATCTATCAATTGTATTATTTAATAATGTAATATATTTAGCTTTATTACCGCCCTTTGAATGACCCGTAATAGTAATATAATATTTATTTAAATGATGCTTATCATAAATTTTATTATACCATTCAAGGGCGTTAATTTGCTGAAGAGAATCAACCTGGTTAGCACCTAAAAAGTCATCTATCCATTCAGCCTTTGCAGTACCTCTAAAGGCTATGACAGCTTCATTATTTTTTTCATTAATAATTAAAGCTGATAAGCCAAGACCACCACCAAATGCCATATCTATATTGGCATCAATGATTTTTGATTCCATAATATTATCATTAAGCTTTATCGCATCAATAATATTTTTAAAATCAATTCCAGGCATATATGTAGCATAATCCTTATCATCTATAATTAAAGGAATTTCTATTTCATTAATATATTCTTTAATAGTTTTTCCTACATGATGGATGATTTTAGATAATGGTGGAATATCATCAAAATATGTTAAATTTTCGATTAATAATAATTCCTCAATTGTAAATTTCATATTTTCTCCAAAGCTTACTATAATGATTTTATCATATTATTGTAATATTAATAATAAAAATGTTATAATTTATTCGATTTTAGGCTGGTGAGAAAAGATGATATTAAATAAAGATGTAGAAAAAATACTAGACGTCATCACAGAGATGTCTAAAGAAGATAATTATTATAAATTATTAGAAGAAATATTAGAAATAGGTATGCAGATATCTAATTGTGATGGTGGCACATTATATATTTTAAATGAAGATAAATTAGAATTTTTCTTCATGATTACAAAATCAATGAATATAAAAGATGGTGGTGTAGATAAAAAAATTAATTTACCTCCTGTAGATATTAATTCACCATCTGTTGCGGCACTTTGTGCAAAATCAAAGAAGGTTATTAATGTTTCTGATGTATATTCTGATAAGGTATATAATTGGTCTGGACCAATGAAATATGATGCCTTAACAGGATATCATACTCAATCTGTATTAGTATTACCTTTATTTGATAAAGAAAAAAATGTTTTAGGTGTTATGCAGCTTATTAATGCAGTATTGTTTAAAAAGGTTGTACCTTTTTCATATGATGTTGAAAAAACATTATATTCTTTATCATCATTATCAGGTGTTTTATTAGATAATGTTAATTTATATCAAAATTTAAAGGATTTATTAGATTCATTTGTTAAAGCTATGGTTAAAACAATTGAATCAAGAACTCCTTATAATGCATCTCATACAGCTAATGTTGCGAAATTATGTAATGATTTTGTAGATTATTTAAATTTAAAAAATTATGATGAAATTAAGCCATCTGAAAAAGAAGAATTAGTAATGGCTGCGATGCTTCATGATATTGGTAAAATCATCATTAAGGAAGATACATTAAATAAAGCTACAAGATTTGCATCATTACTACCTAATATGAATTTAAGATATGATTTAATTGAGCTTGATTTAGATAATAAATATTTAAATAAATCATTAAATAAAGAAGATTATGAAAAAGAATTAAATTATATTAAAAAGATTAAAGAATTTATTAATAGAATTGAAAATATCACATTCTTAAATGATGATGATTTATCATTCATTGAAGAAATTAAAAATAAAGAATATGATACTAAATTTGGTATTAAGAAAATATTAGAGCCAAATGAGCTTGAATGTGCATATATTAGAAAAGGCACATTAACAAAAGAAGAAAGAAATGAAATAGAGATGCATGTATCTTATACAAAGGATATTTTAAATGAAATTAAATTTGGTAAAAAATATTCTCATGTAAAAGAAATAGCATCTAATCACCATGAATATTTAGATGGTTCTGGCTATCCTTGTCATTTAAAGGATAATCAATTATCTAAATATGTAAGAATCATAACTATTATGGATATTTATGATTCTTTAAGATCATCTGATAGACCTTATAAAAAGCCTATTCCAGTAGATAAATCTTTATCTATATTAGAGGATATGTCTAAAGAAGGTAAATTAGATAAAGATTTAGTTTTAAAATTTAAAGAATATATTAATAATAGCCTTTAGCTTTCGCTATAGGCTTTTTTGATTAGATATTTTAGGTGGAAATATGATAACAGATGATGAATTGATAGATTATAAAAAGACAGGCTTTTCTTTTTTTACATCCTTCATTTTAATACCCGCTATTACAATAAATTTTAATGTTTTTGGTTATGTAAATTCGGGAGCGATTTTAATAAATGCCGCAATGATGTTACTAACTGTAATAAGCTTTGTAAGAAGATATTTATTTTTAAGTAAGCATAGAAGATTTATTTCTAATAAACAATATTATTTTCAAAATATATCATTTATATTATTAATGGTATTAAATATATTTTCAGGATTTTTACCACATTTTGTTAGTGTTGAAGATGGAAAAGAAGCTATTAAATATTATTTAATTAATGATTTTAATTTGCTTATTTGGATTCCTTTAATTATATTTAGTTTTGTTTTATTTATTTTTATGGTTATTACCGCAAAAAATATAGGAAAACAAATATCAAATAAAATGAAAGAAATAAATGAAGAATGTATTAAAGAATTAGAAGAAATGGATAATAATGATATAGATAATGATTAGAAAAAAATCAGCCATTTGGTTGATACCATTATTTTATTATTATGTTAAAATATTTAAGAAAAAGGAGAAAGGTGAAATGAAAAATTTCTTTAAAGCAAAAGGAATAAAAGGAATTATATTTTCTATAGTAATAACTTTATTATTTTTAATATTGTTGTTAACTGATTCATTCCTTGGCATTAATAATTTTTTCATGGATAGAATGTATCAAAAAGAAAAGACAACAAATAAAGATATTTTTATTGTTGCCATAGATGATAAAACATTAGAAGACCTTGGTCCTATTAATGAATGGAATAGAAGCTATTATGCAACTGTAGTTAATAATTTAGCTTCTAAATCACCAGCTGTAATAGGTCTTGATATTTTATTTACAGGTGAAAGTGATTCAACTAATGATCAATTATTAGTTGATGCATGTAAAGATAATAATGTAGTATGTGGTAGTAATTTAATATTTGGAA